>Ga0307517_10015727_pt1 | contig 10023 bp, 5 predicted proteins | sample 23_EM_MG_FD_194515 | JGI IMG/M metagenome (GOLD analysis project Ga0307517, IMG submission 194515) | Populus trichocarpa ectomycorrhiza microbial communities from riparian zone in the Pacific Northwest, United States - 23_EM | ecosystem: Host-associated > Plants > Roots > Unclassified | place...
CTAGAGTCCATAATCCGTTTCACGGGTTTGGCATGCAACCCCGAGTTACCCGGTTCATAGGTTTGACGAGTTTACCCCCTAGTTGATTTTGTTTTTGGTTTTTGGTTCGTTAATTGTTTTTAATTGTTTTTTCTCGATTTTATTCTGCAATATTTGATTGGTTAAAAAATATATTACTTAATTTTTTTTTACTTTCTTTAGGGTCATCACTGTCTCAAGTAAGTTTTTATTTTTAGATCGGTGCTTGATTTTCTAACTATATATTTTATCTTATAATTAAAAATAATATTTTATAAAAAAAAATTATTAAATTCAATGGAGTCCATGATACAGTTTGTTTAGGGATTGAGATCGATCAAATATGTCACTGTCTCAATAGTTTTAGTGAAAAAAATTTTCATCTTGGAGTTTTGTTAAAAGCTAAATCATATTTTTAACTGTCGTTAAAATTATATTTTGATCCATGAAATTAATCAATTTAATTTGGGTCAACTCTCGCGTGATTTAGTTTGAAACTCGAGTTAGATAAAAAGTTATATTACGAGATTTTAAATTAATGTATTAAACCAGATTTAATAACACCATAAAATTTTTTTCATGCTATTAATAGTTTTTAATATTTTAAAAAATTTATCCGATCCGAGAAAAAAAGCTAATTAACTAGTTAAAGACTGAAATTTGACTAGAAAGTGCAAAATGTCTGTGAAGGTGGAGGGTCTTAAATCATTAAAATTTAAAAGACTTGAGCAAATGATTTTATAATTAGGGTTTTATTTTATAAATTTCCATCGTTGTCGAAAAAAAGGTAATCTTTGTTTATAACGTTACAAGTGTATCCTTCTATCTTTTTTTTTTTTTTAATTATATGTTATGAGTGTATAGCTTAGAAATACTTAAATAATAATAATAATAATAAGTCATTTTTCTAGTCCTGGGAATATTCACAATATTAAATAACTAACATTTTTTAAATTATAAAAGAAAATTGTATGTTTTAGTTTTTTTTTTTTTGAAATAACTTGAAATCCTAGAGATTGAAAATTCTGATCATAGTTATCTAGCTTGACTGAACAGGTTTATCTAATCACTTTTCAAGTAAAACAAGATGAATTTGTTTTAAAACTTGTTTAAAAATTGATTCAAACTCGAATAATTATATAGATTAACATGTGATTTAGTGATTTAACCAAACCACAGTGAGAATTAATCAAGTCAATATAAAAAAATTTATTCAAATCAATATTTTTTTAGATTTTTTTAACATTTTCTTCCAAAACAATTTTATTTTGGAATGATCCACAACCTACCTGAATTTTTTATCATATTAAATTCTAGATAAGGTCTAATAACTATAATTTTGAATCATTATACAAACTTGTGGGTTTTTCAAAAGAAATATTAGTCTAAGATCCTGTTTGTTTGTTGAAAAGTAATTTTAATTTGGAAAGTGAATTTTGGAAAAGTGGATTCCAGTAAAGTGAATTATTTTTCGATGTTTGGTAGTATAATAAAAAACAAGTTGGAAAACACTTTTCAGTATTTGGTTATTTAATGAAAAATAAATTAGAAAATAACTTATTAATGTTTTATTTTTTGTTAATTGAGGGCTCAAAATTCTGATAATTTTAAAACACTTTCTTTATATGTTTGAGTATGCAGTTGAAATTATTATTTTTTCAAGATTTTAAATTTTTTAGTTTTTAAATTTTTTAATATTAAAAATAATTTTTTTAAAATAAAAAATATATATTATTTTAATACATTTTTAAATAAAAAACAATTTTAAAAAAATACCGTTTCAACAATTCAAAAAAATTAAAAGAAATTGCTTTGCGTTGCTTTTCCTTATATAAAAATATTATTATAAAAACTAAAACAAAATAAAATCCAAAAAGAGTCCTCACATCTTCCACATCTACCCAAACCAGTCATCTAAAGTTCTAAACTAAAACCCACGCTTCTAGCCTCTCTCACTCTCTCTCTCAGTCTCTCTCTCAAATCCCAGCCCGCCGCTTCGTATTTCCACCTCCGGCCTTCCTCTCCAAAACCTCCGCAGAACCCTCATCCACCCCCACCACCACTTGGTGGTGTTTTCTAGTTCACAAAAAAAGTATATAAAAATCTCCCCCCTCCATCCATTAGCAAATGGCGGCCGCTTCTACCTCAGAAATAACAGAGGGACCCGTCCTTAGCCTGATCACCAAACGCCTTCGCGGTCTCAAGAAGAAATTCAACCGAATCGTCCAGATGGAAGAGTCAATCGCCCAAGGAAAGCCTATTAACAAAGAACAAGAGGACTTCCTCCGTTCCAAACCCTCTGTAGCCGCCGCAATTGATGAGCTTGAGAAGCTGCGCCAGCCTCTCTCCGTCGCTGTCTCCGAAGAAATTGAGCTTGCTGCCCATCGACTCAACCCTAAATCTGACAGCACAGTTGTTCCGGAAGCAAGTAATGGAGTGGTGGAGGATCTGTTGCATTTGTTTTATTTTGGGTGCTTGTTTGATGTAAGGTCCCAGAACGATTTCACTGCCACCATGTTGACTCGGACGCATGAAAGAGGTTGCTGCTTGACTTATGATTATGTCACTGATGATGCTACGGATCTGCTTAGCGAGAGGGATTTGGATATGATTTCTATACTGGGTGGTGGTTTGATCATTTCGCGCCCTGTCAATTCTAGCTTATCTCATAAGAATGCTTTGCAGCGATGCATGGAGCATGCCAAGTTGTGGCTGGCTAATTCTGACCAACCAATTGATTCGAACGTCAACGTTTCCTGTCTGTAATCCCTCTTCTTCTTCTTGTTTTTTTTTAAATAATTATTATTTACGTAATAATTTTTGTTTATTAATTTATGGGGATGCTGTTTCTTTATGTAGATGCTGAATTGAGGGAGAAGCTCAATAAGATCATGGCTTCTGATTATTTCACTACAACACCAGAGATTAAAGCTCCAGTGGAAATGGCTGCTGCTGCTGGCAATTATGTGCCGTTCCAAGTTCCTTTCTCAGTCCATATGGACGAAGATTCTGTGGCGCAATACCAGCCAAAGGTATAGAACAGCATTTACTTGTAACTTTCTTTTTTTTCCTTGTTAAATATGCCTTGGATATTTGATCGTAATGCTGTTATGATTAGTTTGATTTCGGATTTTATGATGTGTTTATTAATATCTACAGTCATGTGAGCTACCTTTTGTTACCACTTGTTTTTGAATGATCTCATGTTATCCAATATTTGGGCTAAATTTCTTGTTGTCACTACAATAACAAAACTGAGGCAAAGGACATAGTGAGCTCCCCCAATTTCCCCTTACTTCTCAGTTAATATAGTGTTTTTCATAGAAATCAATTATTGTTACTCTAAGAGCATTCAAAATGGTGGTTTTGGACCCAAACATCGGCATTAATTAATCACCTAGTGGAATAAAGTGGTTTGACATGATGAATGTTTTTGTCATGATTAGTTTCTTAAATATTCTGTCACATGATCATCACTATAGGATATGACCAACTATGCCATGGTGATGTAGGAGCAAATCTAAAGTAACATCTGAAATCTGATAGTTTACTGTAGCGCGTTACTGTAGCGCGTTGCTGTAGCAGGTTTCTTTTAAATAGGTAATTTCAATTTCTAGTTTAGCTTATACACTTTATTTATTGTATTTGGATGGTAAAGATTTAGTTATTTTCAAGGGTTAAGACTTCTTTTTGTCACGGTTGGGCTAGCTATTTGAGGACAATTGACGTGATGAACATGATTGATATTTTTATGGTAAAATGACAGTACATGGTGAGAACAAAATAGAAGGTAAAATGATTGAGGACGGTAAGCCTCACAGGCTCACACTAATAGATTCCAGGAACCTCTCCTTGAATGAAAGCATCACACTTCTCGCATTCATGTTTTAAGCAGAGGCTGCACTTTATTCAATACTGTAATTGAAATGCTATAAGTATAAGTACAAGCTTGAGTTGCCTCTAATCCTAATTATACGTGGGTTGCTAAATAAGAATCATAGAAATTCCTACTTGGCTAGTCATATTTTAGAAGCTCTAACCCTAATCCTTGAAGGAAAAGTAATCACTACTAAGATCCCTGTCGTATGGGCTACTATGGTAAACATCCTCTTTTTCTTTGGGGTACTTTTATATGAACAAGTTCTTGTTATATTTATCAAGGTTGGTTTCAGCATTGATGAATGAAAATGTTAGAGCTTGACGCCATATTAGAACTACTTTTTAATATTTCAATTGCTATTGAGAGCTAACTTGCAGTCAGATTTTCAACAAGTAGGCAATTAGATCATAGAAGGAGGCTTTGGACACTGTAACCCCTTTGCATTTGTGGGTGTAAAGGAAATTGTAAAAATACAAAATTGCTCTACCCCATTACAGAATACAGTACATATGTTATTTTGGCAAGATGACTTCTTCATTGACAGAAGCGAACAACTTGATCTCTTCTCTATTTAATAGAATACAGTATATATGTTATTTGCTTTGCCCTGTCACAGTTGAGTGGAATAGTTTATTTTCTTAGTTAATAGAGCACTGGCTTTGTACTGACAACTTGGAGAATTTATTTATTGAGGATGAAGGGAGGCTAGATTCTTTGATAGTGTGCGTTCTTAATGGTGATTTGTTGTACTTGAAATGCTATTTCAAGACAATCATCTACCTCGCCTACTACTCTGTATATAAGTACTCTCCATGGCTTTTGATATGTTCTTCAATGGGCAAGTTTAGATGAATGTCCTTAGCTGATTGGTCCCTGATTTCAGTAGTTGTTTCTTCATGACAATGTCTTATCCTTCACGATCCTCTCTTAATAAAATTCTTCTATTAGAAACATCATAGAAATAGATCTTTGTAAAACTGCTCTTGTTTTCTAGCTTAAAATTCACGGGGCAATGTTAATTATCACACATGGTTGTGCATTGTATTTCTGTAAGAACCTGTGTCAAATTGTTGCTTACATGTGTGCTAGTTTTGCTTGTCAACAAGGATACTTGAGAATTATATTGCTATTTAAGATATGGCTAAAGTATAGCTGTAAACATCAGCATGCTTTTGGATTTATCCCTGTGGGTATCATTCCATTGTGGATCTTCCCCGAGAAGGGCTGAATCAGTGGAAGCTTCATGGCAAGAAAGCAGTTGCTATTTTTAGGAATATAGAGGACAGGGCATGGCTTAAAGATTTGTTGATTAAATATCAGAAGTGAACCTATTAACATGGGAGAAGGGTTGGGGTGGGGGGGAGCAAGCGAGCATCCCATTTTGCTTTTTTGTAAAGGGATTGGGAGTATTTACATCATCCTTTGTTGTTGTGAATCATTGATTTTGTGCATAAGCCGCTTGCACTTGTTTTGATTTTATGGTGCTTTGGAAGGATTTGCTCAATTTTATTCTCTTTTCAACTTTATAATTGATTTTTTCAACCCAAAAGAGTGCTGTATTCCTTTTCTCTGTTCTAGTAGAAACGATTCAATTTGCTTAGGTGATTTAGAGTCTTTACTTTTCAAATTATCTAGTGTGGAGAGACATTTCAAAGCTTGAATTTTCCATGTAGAAATAAAAGAATGGGAAATGCTTTGTTCAGGCAGTTTTAGTCTGTGTGAGGAGCAGAGAAGTGAAGGCTTACAAAGGACCCTGGTAGTTTAGGAGGTTTGCTTGAAAGGCATTCTCTATGTTGGCGAGAGGGTAACACATCTGTTCTAAGTAGTTACATGTCTTTAGAATTTGTGAATTGTGTTTGAAGCAGAGTTCCATAAAGTTACATGGACAGGAGGTTCCTGTTTCACTTAAAAGCGGATAGGATGAAAATTTTAAGCCACCTTTTATGATAAGATAAGGCGTTGCACGTTTTACACGTCATCCTATGAAGTAATTAGGGATCTGTAATCTATACCAGCAATTTGAAGCTGCCTTTATTGTAAGTCAAATCATATCATTCTTTCCAGATGTGATATCTTTGAAGCCCATCCTGCAAGTTTAGTTTGTTTTTGAAAATTAAAATTAAAAATAGCTTTTACCAGAACATGCTCCTGTTTTCAGTCCTTGGTTTAACAACTATTTTATGACTGCATATTATGTGTATTTTTTTTTTCATTTAAACGAGTTAGCTATGGTTGTTTGCTTCCAAAATATGCTACTCTGTCCGTCCTGTTAAATTAGATTGAACCATGTGATTTATTGTTGGCTGTGATTTTCGATTTCTTAAATCATCCTTTTATTTTGTTTCACTAATAATCTCTTTTGTAAGCCATCCTTTCATTCTGACTGTTTCCTAAACCTATTTGTATTCCAATGGAGTATGTACTGTGCTGGTTTTTGTCGATCTCGGAAAGGTGCAACAGATGATAATTCAAAATTGCAATGATTCTAGGCTTTCATTGATTCTCAGTTGGAAATTTAATCAGTTTAATGTTGATGCTGTGTCTGAATTCCTAGAAATTTGCATAACTAAGCCACATCTCTCCTGATTATGCTGTTATTGTTTGATTGGATTTTTGTCAGTCAGTTGGCGAACTATTTTCTTTGGGGAAATCTATACCCATTCTGTTCTCTTCTCCATAATGTGAAAGCAATTATCATTTATATTTTCTTCTGGCCATTTCCTTTCTAGCTTTGTATATTTTCCTTAAGACTTCTAAAGCTTTTATTATCATTTATATTCTTAGGAACAAGAGACAGAAAATATCCAGCATGAAACTGGTGATGATCAATCTAGTCCTGCTGAGGAACTTCAGAAGGTGCTTGCACTTGGGATGATATAATCTTCTTCCTCGCCTGTGTATTTTTTGCTTGAATGAATGTGGTTGGTTTCTTTATTGCAGGATGAACAAGAGACTGAAAACCCAGCAGTTGTCTCGGATCAAGAAGAGCAAGACAACCCATCTACAGAAGTTGAAGTATATTACAATCAGAGAGAGGTAGAGCATGGAGAAGTTGATCATAATCAGAGAGAGGCAGAGCCTAAGGAGCAACAATACGTTTCTCGAAGGAACTACCAGAACCAAAGAGGTGGTCGTGGCGGCGGCAATGGTGGTCGCAGGGGTTATTCAAATGGTCGTGGTGGTCGAAGTGGTGGTAGAGGAGGTGGTGGCTACCAGACTGACCGCAACCAACACTATGATCAGCCCGGAAACTATTATCAGAGGAACAACTATACTAATCAAGGAAGGGGTGTCAGAGGTGGTGGGCACACTTATAACAACAATGGTTCAACAGGTGAAGCCCCGGCTGATGTTGGGGTGGCTTCATGATGACACTCGTTGCTTGTCCGTGGGGTGTCGAGTTCCATGTTTTTTAGGCTGGTGGTGAAAACATTTCTTTTGCTTTATGTGAAACTTGTCCAGAATGCAGGTTGATGTTTACGAATACACCACCCAGGACACCCCTCCTTTTTGTAGTTCGGCCTGCGAACTTCTATTGAAAACTTTTAAGAAAATGAAGTTCAACTTGATTTGCCAAAACAGGGGTTAATTAGCAAACTTTTAGCGGCTTCTTGTTGATGAACTTGTTCGGTGCTGGGTTAGGCAGGCAGGCAGATAGGTTTTCTAGTTTATGTATGATTCAGGCGGTGCATCTGGTTTCTGAGCCAGAGCTGGAAGGTTTACTTGTTATTTAACTCTACTTCTCTCGCCGTTCACTTTGATTGATCAGTGAATATGCGATCCGGTATCCATCAACAATCCCCGTTGCTATCTTTATCTTTTTTTTAAAAAAAAAAAAAAACTATTTAATATAATTTATATTATTTTCTAGTATATATTTTCAAATGAAAATCCTCTATAACTTGAAACAAACTTGTATTATTGATTTATATTATCTTGTTTTATTAATTTTATTAAATAAATTAAGGGCTGTAAAATAAAATGAGGGTTGTGGGAATTGACGTGGGCTCAACGATAAATTTATCATTGGACCGTTGTTAATACGCACATGCCCTTATAGGATGCTGTAACCTGGGCTAAAATAATTACCCACCAACGATGTACAAGTTAGGCTTCGGGCCCATAAAACAAAAAAAGTGATTAGGCCTCTTTGGTATTTAATAATAATAATAATAAAAAAAGCAAATGGGCCTTCCGTTTAAATTCTAATTTTTGTCTTAAGAAAGGTGTCACCCTAAAGTCCCGTTGACTTTTCTTGCGATTTTTTTTTGTGGGAAAAACATTTTCCTTAAAAATGACTTATTTTTTTATTTAGATATATTAAAAAAAATAATAAGAGAAGAAAAGTTATGATGTTTATGGTGGTGGTGGTGATAGTTATAATGATATTATTTTGTGGGGGTGATTGTAATAATAATAGTATTGATTATGATGATGATGATTGGACTATAATGATTGTTGTGATAATAACTATGAAGGTATTGACTAGTCGTGATGAGGTGGTTATTTTTTTTTTTCTATCATGATAGTGTTGATATTGAAAGGTTATAATAGTAATATTTATGGTGATAGTTGCGATAATAATAATATTGATTGTAGTGATTGTTGTTGTACGATAATGAATGTTGTGGTAATAATTGTAATGATGTTGATAATTAGGGATGAGATGATGATTTTTTGTTATGACAGTGATGATGTTGAAAGATTACGATAGAATAATAATAAAATAGTGGTTGAGTTGATGTTATTGTGGTGGTAAGGGGCGGAGCAAGAACAAGGGGTCAAATTAAAAAATTTATTTTAAAAAGATTAAAATTATACTAAAATTATAAATATTTATAAGAAATGAGCTGAGAAATGTGAAAAAACATTTCTTTGCAGGGGCCGGGGCCCCTGCCAACCCCCCTGCCTCCGCCACTGGTGGTGGTAGTATTATACCAAGAAAAATATTTTTCACTCTTTTACGAGGTTACTATTTAAGGGTTAATAAAAAAATATTTTTCATTGATTTATTTTTTAATATTTATTTTTCATTGAGCAAAACAAACATACCCTAAGACTGCTTCACAAGATAATATTGGGACCGTTGTTTTTTCGACAAATTAGTGTAAAAAACACCTTTGCATTATGTGGACCGTTGTTTTATTATTATTATTATTATTATTATTATTATTATTTATGGGAATATATATATATTGTGGTTGGAAGAATATAGGCACGAGGTAAGTGGCGGACGTAAGGCGAGCTCAAGATTTGGGTGTAATCCGAAAAGAAGATGCGATGATATGAGCCGCAGATATAAAATATAAATTCACCAATGAATCCTATTATTTCTGATTCCCAGCTGTGCAATCCTTCTCTGTCTTTTGGCCGCCCCCCGCTTTCTTTCCTTTTAATTAAAAATACAGGATCAACTTTTTTCCTTTTTTCAGAGTAAATTACACATATGGCCCCTCTTTTTTTATGGAATTTGGACGGTTCCAATTCTTTGACATATTAGTCCCTCTTCTATGCATGGTTTTAAAATTCGTTTCAGCCTCACTAATCAACCCAGGACTCGACCAACTTAGGTTTGGATTGGTTAGAATTAAAGAAAAATTAAGAAACAAAAAGAAATCTGGTTGTCCTTGTCAAAAACTCAGGGTTGACTTGATAGACCTACCATCAACCTATTAACTATTTTAAAAAAATATTTTTTAAAAATACATTTGTATAGCAGTATTTGTTTTATTTTTGCTGTCTAATCATGGTTTTGAAAATTTTTGAATTTTTTTTGTTTGAAATTAATTTTTTTTTGTTTTTTTATCATTTTAATGTGATAATATCAAAAATAAAAAAAAATATTATATCGATGTATTTACAAGTAAAAAATACTTTAAAAAATAATTTTTACGGCAAACACCAACACTGTGTTTGGTAAGAGGGAATGAGAGAAGGATGTACAAGAGGAAAAGAATTGAAAATGAGAGTTTAGGTGTAAGGCAAGTGATCCCTCTAATGCTTCCTCATTTATAAGTTTCAATCCTCCCAATTTCGATGCATTGGCTCCCATACCTTTTTTTTTTCAATGCTTTTTAATTTAGATGGAATGATTTCCATCCCTCCCCTTGGATGTATAGTAAGTC
>Ga0307517_10015728_pt1 | contig 10023 bp, 5 predicted proteins | sample 23_EM_MG_FD_194515 | JGI IMG/M metagenome (GOLD analysis project Ga0307517, IMG submission 194515) | Populus trichocarpa ectomycorrhiza microbial communities from riparian zone in the Pacific Northwest, United States - 23_EM | ecosystem: Host-associated > Plants > Roots > Unclassified | place...
TATAAGACTCGAGTTAGAGCATGTGTTGATGGAGCTAAGGCACAGCTTGGATATGTTGAGACCGACCCTTCTGGTCGGTATGGACGTGTAAGTCAATTTCTTGCTTAATCTTCTTTCTGAGATTTTATGTAGTTTGATCTTCAATTTTAATGATTTGCTAGATATATATATATAACTATAGCTTCAAGTAAAATAAAATTCTAAGCAAATTAAGATCCAACGATCATATATTCTCTAACATGCAATTGAATGATCTATTAATTACAATTTCCTTCTTCACATGCATGGTTTCTTCAACAATTTTTGCAAGTATCAATGGTTAGTGGCCTGTAACATTAATTTTTCTTCGCACGAGAGAATAGGAATAAGATATGATCAAAACCCTTTTGGCTTGAATAATCTTCTTTCATTTTCAAGAAAACAAAATTGTGAAGGTGGTAAATTTTGTCCTTCTCAAGTTTTGCACATGCCAAAGTAAATTTCAAATAAAGCAGTCCAATAAAGAATCATATAACTATTGATCATTTCCCTCAATAAATGATTATTTTAATATTTAATTAATTAATTAAACATAAAACATCAACTTGGGGTGACAGAGAATTCTAAACCCACATAATTAATTACTCTCAGTATTTGTTTTTAGTCAATGGCCTATAGATTCTCTGGCCCTCCTCCCATAGGATGATGAAACATCCCACACCAACCCACTAGACAATCTTATTTCTAAACCAACCCTGTCTCGCCAATATGCTGAAGAGCCTCCCAATTTTAGTTAACCCCAACACCCCTTTTATTTACCACTAAATAAAAGATAATAATTATTAAATAGTGTTGACTTCTATTTTCTGCTTGTTCTTCTATACCGACTAGTATTCCAAAATATAGTCAACTTGTTGGATGAAACAAAAACGGGTGGAATAGTTATTGAAAGCAGAATTTTAATATAATCAAACCGCAACATTGGATTTTTCAGTCCCTTTTATAAAATTCAAAACCTTAGAATCCTATCCAATATTTAACATATATATGAGCTAAGCATCTAATATATATATATATATATCTAATATTTCTGTTTCTTTTATTATGATATAATAACTAAACGGTACTGTAATGCTATACAACATGAAATATATATTAGATTAGTGGGATTTATTTAAAGGATCCGTTAATATAATAATCTATATGGATTTTTTATTTTATTTTATTAATATTTAGTATTACTAGATTGTGCCAGCAACCATGAGGACTGGAGATATCATTATGATAATATTAACTTTGATTTCATAGACTGCATCATATGCTCTAAGAATTAGACATAAAACGACCACACTTAACCAAGTCAACAAATATCTTCAAGTGTTCTGCACCCTCTAGGAACAAAATGCAGAGTTGTGAAGAGAATGCCTTGTCACAATTATTAATTTCTATGGCATGTCGAATACTATCTGATTAATTCACTAATTGTGACTGATCCATAATTTTTTACATAATTAATAGTTGAAGTCATTGATGCAAAAGTATAGAACAAATGGAAGCTGTGACGATGGTTCATATTGATATACTTAAAGGCCATAATCAATACTAGTTTTATGCAGTTCAGAGAAGTTCTTGGCAAAGGAGCCATGAAGACTGTGTACAAGGCATTTGATGAGGTTCTTGGAATGGAGGTGGCATGGAATCAAGTGAAGCTTCACGACGTCTTCCGCTCACCGGAGGAGTTGCAGCGGTTATACTCAGAAGTTCACCTCCTTAAGAACCTCAATCATGACTCCATCATCAAATTCTACACATCTTGGATTGACATTGATAGAAGAGCCTTCAACTTCATCACTGAAATGTTCACCTCCGGCACCTTAAGAGCGTAATGAAACCAAAGCCTTAACATTTGCCAGATTTTAACATCAAAATTTGTTTGAATGTAATCCTAATATGTGATTGAATCTGTTAATAGGTATAGGAAAAAGTACCAGCGTGTAGATATTCGAGCAATCAAGAACTGGTCGCGCCAAATCCTGCGCGGTCTTGCTTTTCTGCATGGCCATGATCCTCCTGTGATACATAGAGACCTCAAGTGTGACAACATCTTTATCAATGGACATCTTGGACATGTAAAGATTGGAGATCTAGGCTTAGCTGCTGTTCTTCAGGGCTCACAACATGCCCACAGTGTCATAGGTAATTTCTTTCTCAATTTCAGTTCCTGGTTATATCCAAGTAATTTTTAATCTTTATCGAATGTTTAGTTTCTGTTTTTGGATTGGATATCAGGTACACCTGAATTTATGGCACCAGAATTATATGAAGAGGATTATGATGAGCTGGTTGACATATATTCCTTTGGCATGTGTGTCTTAGAGATGCTCACTTTTGAGTATCCATATAGCGAGTGCTCCAATCCTGCTCAAATATACAAGAAAGTGACTTCTGTAAGTCTTGAATCTTCAATTCCATGAACTCTAAATTTGATCATTTATGACAAGAACAGTCTCTGAAAATTATTATGTGATGCTCCCTGACTTAACAGGGAAAGTTGCCAGAGGCATTCTATCGGATTGAAGACGTCGAAGCTCAAGAATTTATAGGGAAATGTTTGGCGACTGCTTCAAAGAGGTTGCCAGCTCGAGAACTTTTGTTGGATCCATTTCTGGCTTCTGATGAAGCAGAATTGGGGACTATCCCCAAAGTTCCAAGTCCATGGTCAAGTCCTAAAGTAACAGAAGAGAAGATCATGCCATCTCTTTTGGCTGATCCAACAAAGGCCACAGAGATGACTGTCACAGGGACAATGAATCCGCAAGATGATACAATTTTTCTCAAAGTGCAAATTTCTGAGAAGGATGGTAAATAACATCACTCCTGCACGCCTGGTTATGATTTTAAGAGCTTTTCGTGTTTCATATCTTATTAGATTTATATCAATTTGATGTTTTTGGTTGGTTAGTTTTTTCTAATTAGCTAAAATGCCACTCCTTTTTCATAATTCAGGTCAGACCAGGAACATATACTTTCCCTTTGACATCATGAATGACACTGCAATTGATGTTGCAATGGAGATGGTGAAAGAACTGGAGATCACTGACTGGGAGCCGTTCGAAATTGCTGATATGATAGAGGAGCAGATATCATCTTTAATTCCCGGTTGGAAACAATGCAGCTCATCTCAAATCCATCATCCACAGCACTGCTTTAGCTATGAAGATGATGATGATGATGACGACGATGATGACCACAACGACGGACCTCGCCATCCTTTCTTTGCCAGTTCTTCTCATTCCTCTTCACAGGCTTCTCTTTTGGCTTTCAACTGTTCCTTTCAGACAAAACCTTGTCAAGGAAGAAATATGACTTCTGCCCATGACTGGTTTGAAGGTAGAACTAGTTATTGACTAGCAATAGATAGTGGTTAATTTTCTTCCTTGGAGGAATTAAAGAATGTATTGAGCATATAGATAACATAAATTGTGATATGTAATTGCTAATGCAGGCGAGCTGTTTATCGATGATGATGCAAGTTCTCAAAGTTCTTTGAACTCTTTCAAGTACTCCACTTTGAATTACAGCTCAGGAAATGAAGATGATTATGATGCAAGTTTAAGAGAAGTGCCCTTAGGCTTTGGAAAGATACACAAGTCTACAAGATTCTGTCCTGCAGACAGCTTGAGTGCAAAACAATATAAACATCGAAATGCGCGATTGGATTCAGGGGGATGTTGTAGCTCCAATCCACAGCGGAAGCTAAGCCGGATTCGCTCCCAAGTCGACGTGCGCTGCCAGTTGTTGCACCGGTCACTACTTGAGGAGATAAACAAGAGGCGCTTGTTCAAGACAGTTGGAGCTGTTGAAAATATTGGATATCATGAGCCTGGTCTTCAAGATGATGATGAAAAGAAGAGATTTAAATGGTGAAGCATCATGCTATTGATCTCTTTAGTTGTTGATGATTAATGCTTTTTGGTGTGTTTTTTTATGTTAAAAATGTACCAATTATGAAGCTTCAAAGGTTTTGGTTTTAATAAAAGAACTGCCAATGCATGTGGCATGTCCAGGACTGAAAACGTTATGGTGTGAAATAAAAGGTTTGATTCCATGCAATGCCTCAATAACCAGAACTGGGATTTTACCCCAGCTCCTTGACTGTTGATATGAACAGTTAAGGTGCGCTACTTTCTTCTTCTTCTTCTTTTTTTTTTTTTTTTTGCGATTGAATTCTTCTTAGCTTTTTTTTTTCTTTTCAATTTTATAATTTAATATTTCATTAATTTTAAATTATTCTTTATAATTTATTTGTGTTTGCTTTTTATGATGTTATCATTGACTCAAACAAATGTCACTACGAGAACTTTTAGATTTATCGACAGAATTTTCTATCGGTATTTATACTCACAGTCCGTCGGCACAAAACTTACCAGCGGGCTCATGGACAGAAATAATCAATCAAAAAAACTCTCATTGGTAATTTTTGATATGTCGGTGAGTTCGTTGGTAATAATTTTACAAATAGATTTACTAACGGACAAAGTACGCAAAAAAAAAAAACTTTACTCGCTTCATTCCATCAATATTTCCATTGTTGAATATAACATATCACCGATAGAAAAATCATGTCATTCCATCAGTGATTTTTTTTGTTTATTGGTATGTCTGTCAGTGAATTTGACATATAACCATAAAAAAAACTGTTTGTTATTCCATCAGTAAGTAAACAATGACAGTGATATTTGCAATAATTCTTTTTCAACTCTCTGAAATATACCGACAGACTATGTCCGTTGATAACCCCTTTAGTAATAATTTAAAAATATATATATTTAAAAAAAATTATTAAAAAAAATAGAAAAAAATTAAATTAATATAAAATACAAATATTTATTACAAATTTAAACATTTATAAGTTCAAATACAATTAATCTAGAATAAAGGTGCTGGAGGAGGAGGAGGAGGCGGGTCTTCGCTGGACCGTGAGGCGAATAAGAGGGAGCACATGTATCATCCATCTGTGATCTCATCTTCATTACCAATCGATGGAGTTTGGTTGTCTCAATACTAAGTCGTTCATAATTAGCAATAAGATGGGTTATTCAATCTTTAACTCACTGGTCTAAAGTCACCCTGAACTCTGGATTTTGAGTGCTTGAAACCAATTACGAGCATACAAGATTGAAACACCACGGGTTGTCCGCAAGTCCTTGGTCATAGTGTTAGAGAGACTGTATACTCGATTTTTATCAGGTCCACCAGACGAATCTGCCTCCAACCACAAATCCGAATCGAGATCTGAATGGGTCGAAGGATCATCACCGTATCTCTCCTTTAACCGGGTGTTATATGTATCTTGAAAAAAAAAGAGTCAGCAAATTCAAAAAAATAATAATAACTTAAGAAAAAAATGGTTGAAAACAACATACCACAAAGTGCTGAGCTCAGCTATCCACGAGCTGTTGCATCCCTTTTTGGCGGTCATCAATCTGCATGTGTGTTTCCACAAAGCCTCGGATGACCACAATTACTTCAACTCATCAATCAATGGACAAAAACAAATATCGATATTCTGACTTGGACTATTAGAACCGGGTATAACAGTAGATAAAAACATGAACTTCAGCCTCATACACATCCTTGGTGACATGTTGTAAATTATGAGTATCACCATCCAACAGGAATAAGGAGCAACAAATGACCTGAATGAATTGAATCTGTCTAAACATAACCCAAGAAACACATTCATTGATTCCATTGAAAACTGAGGATGCACCCTATTAAAATGTTTCCAAGCTTCACTATCAAAAGGGTGCACCATCACTCTATCTACCGCATCATGTGAATAATATCATGTGATGTGTTCAATAGTCTTTGGTGACATGAATAACTTTTGCAATCTAGGTATGATTAGGAAGCATTTAAGTTTTCTATGTAAGATAAGAATCATTCCCTTGCCAATTTTAGGTTTATAACGAGCATGCCCACATGTTTTGCACTCGGTTAACTCTGTATTTTCAAGTTAGTACAACATGCAGAAGTTTGGACACATGTCAACTTTCTAGTATCCTAGGCCAAGAGATTTCATGATGGATTTAACAGCATAAAATTTCTCTTTCAGTCTATTCTCTTCAAGTAAAATGCTTTTCACTCATTTAACAATCTTGTCATAACCAGCCTCACCTAACCCATGGTTTGACTTAATAGTGAACACATGTGCAATAACTAATAATTTATTGTGATTTGTGCATCCATCCCATAATAATTCGTCTTAGTCTTTTAAAAGATCAAAAAACCCGGCCGCGTCTGCATTAGGTTCTTTATCTACTATTGGACATTGACCGGCACAACCCTGATTCATTCTCATCGCATCCATAACTATATTCCTATAAGGATTACTATTGTTATCTACAACTTTATTCACATTACTAGAACTAGAAGTTAACCCAACCATCCTTTCTACCATGGTCTCATGATGAACATATAGTTCTCCGTGTGTAAACCAACATAAATATCTCTCCATGAACTATTTTTGTAGAAGATGCATTGTTACAACATCTAAATCGATAATTTTTTTTTTACAGCTTTTACATGGACATCTAATATTTTCTCCACTAATATTTCTTGGATTAGATAGTGTGTAATTAATAAAACCTTGAACCCCATTATAATAATTCATTTTACACAACCTTTCAGGTGAATCTCGATACATCCATGAACGATCATCCATTACTTATGTCAAACCTATATAGAATATTGATGACAACATGTATTAATTAATTACATAAACTAAATAAATAATAGAACATTAGTTTAACTCAAACTTATTCAAATTATTTTAATAGTACAACTAATTCATTATCAATTATCTATATAAATTCAAAATTCTATGTATTTACCGAAAATTTCAACTCAACAATAAAATTGACAAAATATAAAACGGACTCGTTAAATAAGCCATTATTTATTTTATCACAAAACACCTAAGTCGCAAATGCAAATTATATTTCATCAATTTACAAATAAATATAATTTTACAAAATCTTAAATAAACCCTAACATGTACAAATCATACATTTAAACAACAAATTTCTATAGAAAAAAGCTATAAAATAAGTAAATATAAACAAAATACATATAATATAAAAATATGCAACAAAAATTAACTTTTTAAAATTAACTTTAAATAAAAAAAATGGGTAGTTTTGCTTACTTAAAGTGAGAAATCCTCAATAAAATTTAAATTAGAACATGGATGCTAATAAACTGAGTATTGGGGTGGTCAAATTTGTAGTGGAAGGTTGATTTGGGATAAAATTAGGGGAGGGTGTGTTGTTATTGCAGAGAAAAATTAAGGAAAAAGGAGAAATGAGGGGTGGGGATAAAGTAGGGTCACTCATCAGGTCATAAATTAAATATTACAGATGGATTTTCTAACGGAATTAATCAATGAATTTAAATTCGTTAGTAATTTTGTTTGTAAAAATGACATGTTATCATACTTGTTGGCATTTTTTTTATTCCTTCTTTTCCCACTATATTTCTCTCGATATATATCAAGAGAATATTTCCATCGGTATTTACCGATGGCATATTTTACGGATGTCTATTTTTGTTTTCATATCGTTAAGTAAAAAATAGTTTAAAAAACAAAATCAAAGTTGTTAAACTCAGTCGAATGCATGATCCGGGTCGTGGGTTTAACGGGTTAAGTTATGAAATTTGAGTCTATCCAATATGTTATTGTCTTAATATTAAAATAAAAATGACTTCAACTTTGATTTTTTTTTTTAAGTCAAACCACACAATTTACTAATTATCTGTGTTCTTTTAGGCTTGACAAGTCGACTGAGTTATATTAAGGCAACTCCCATATGAGTTGATTTTAAACTCGATTTAGGCAAGAAGTCGGGTCGAGAGGTTTCAAAGTTAACTTGTTGAGTTAGATTTAATAGCAATATCAAATAGTTTTCTATAGTCTGTACGTTTTTTTTTTCGTGTTCAAATTTTTTTTTTATCCTACCTGTAGTGTAGCGTGAGTCGACAAACTAGTGCAAGCTTAAATGGTCTAGTCAAGTTAAAAATATTTAGACATGCATGTAATTTTATATATTCATTTATCAGTATTTATTACTATCGTTAATTTGATCCTGAAATGAGTGGAAAACTCTGCTTAGAGAATAATTAGTGGTATTCTATTAGTTACTTTTAAGAACTCACTTTGAAAAAAAAAAAAAGACAAAAAGGAGAGAGAATATAAAATCCATGACTAATTTTTTTACTTAGAATTTTTCTCTCATAGTTGTAACTCTATTTTTTTAAAAATGGATCTAAGAAGTAACTAAAAAGATATGACTAATTACTTCCTTAGCATAATGATCTAAAAACCTACACTAATCCTTGTTCCGACCTCGCATTCACACAAATGTAAGATACTCTTCTAAAATTTATAATGAATTATAAGTAGTGTTATAAAATCTTGGTTGAATTTCATATTAAGTTGGTATGAATTGACTCGATCAAATTTAATTGATCCAATAGGTTAACCTATGCCTTAATTGACAAAATTAATACCTAGATAAAAGCTTAAATTGACTATTTTTAAATAATAAAAATCCAAAACAATATCATTTGTATTAATTCGAGTTGACCCACCTATGGTATAATTTTACAAGTTAAGTATAAGTATGACTATAACTGGAGATAAAATAATGGGCTTATATAATGCGTTTGATTTCAATCTCGGGGTCAAAGGTTCCTTTTGTACATTCACTTAAAAGCAATCTGGAAAAGATTAGCTTCACTTTTGCTCTTTTGATTACTTGCGCTGATTGATTAGCTAGGAAAAGTTGAAAGGAATTTGGGCCGTGGGGCATGCAATTATTTCTCTGTGGGCTCATTACTCATCATGATTCCTTGCTTTTTAGCCTAATTCCTGCTATCCACTATAGTGCAAATTCAAAAGGCACTTCTGACTATGCTTGGAGGTGAATCCGCAAGCATAAACGACCTAGATTTTTAGTTTTAGATTGAATATTTTTACTTAATTTTATATTATTAATTTGGATAATATAATAGTTTTAAATTTGATTCAAAACTGACAAGCGAGAGAGCTTGTATAACTGGATTATTGTGCCATTACATGAGTCATTCGTCAATTTGAATTAATTATTTTTAGTATAATAATGTTATCTTGTTTTGTTTTTTAATTTTCTTGATATTAATCCTGTAGGATTTGGATTAGATTTGACTAGCTCAATCAAATCACTAAAAACTTGATTGAATCAATCGAGTTCCTTCGAGTTAATGTTTAATTTGTTCAACTAGAAACTCAATATCCTATTTTTTTTTTTTTGAGATAATCCACTAGGTCGTGTTTAACTATTATAGATAATACATCTTAATAATATTGAGAACTTTGGTATTGTTGAAATTTTATTTAAATAACAAGATTTAAATAAATTATGGGTTAATGAGAAATTAATCTTAAAAAATCCTTGATTTTTCTAGATTTAATTATTGATTTATGGTTGTTAATAAAAGGTTGATAATGGTGAAAATTATTTCTTATTAATTTTTTAATCTTTTAGCTTCTAAAACTCACTATAAAAAAAGGGATGAAAGAATAGCTTCTAACTTTAGATTTTTATATACTTTTACTCACCTTATATTTTAATATTTTATTCTTATTTTAAGCTTTGATTTTCCTGTCAAATCTAGAGTTTAGGTTCATCTTGTTGAGAGATATTTTAGTTTTATATTCTTTTGTTCAAATATCTTATTTAGAAGTGTATCCAAACTAAAGTAATATTGTTGGAATCTAGGGAGACATATACAAATATCCTAATTGCACAAATAATGATTAATAAATCTTTAAGGACAAATAACTCATTCTTGACAACAACAAAAGTTTCATTCATTTAAAGTGCTTCAACAAATAAATACATTTTTTTATTTTAATTTAAGTATTTTTATTTTTATTATTATTATACATGCTAGGACTTTGATCTTATATATATTGCGAGTTTAAATAAATTCTTAGTATAC
>Ga0307517_10015730_pt1 | contig 10021 bp, 8 predicted proteins | sample 23_EM_MG_FD_194515 | JGI IMG/M metagenome (GOLD analysis project Ga0307517, IMG submission 194515) | Populus trichocarpa ectomycorrhiza microbial communities from riparian zone in the Pacific Northwest, United States - 23_EM | ecosystem: Host-associated > Plants > Roots > Unclassified | place...
GAAGAAAAACATAAATAAACAATATAAGAACATAAACATGATATAAGTTAAGTAAGTATATTAAAGGAAATGAAAAGTATAAACAAGAGATTAATATAACATAAAATAAAACTTAAACATTACAAAAAAAAAAGAGTGATCTTGATCTGAACACCAAGATGTCTAAATGTATGGCAAATGCCTCCTTTTATAAGCTAAAATTCAAAACTATTGATTTGATGACTAATTATTGAGTGGGTGGCCACCTCTTAACTTGGTAACAACCATTATCTTCTTGTATGAACAAAACGTCATTGCTAACGTCATAATTTGAACATATAGTCTTCATGAAAGTTCTGGGAATTTGTCTCAGCTTTCTAACAAAACATGAATGAGCTCATTTGGACTTCTAAAACTCGAGATATGGGTTGAAAACTAAACAGTGTCTGGGTTGCAGGATAGATTCTGACTTCTCTTTTGTTACTACAATTTGAACTTGAAAACGACCGTTTGGAATCTTGGACTCTGCATGAAAGTTTGAGGCCTATGTCTTAACTTTCCATCCATATAAACCAGACCTAAATCCAAGTTCTACAGCTCCGGTTATGATCCAATAATCGATTGATGTTCCAGTTTGAATTGAACCAACATCTCTTCTTTAAGTTTAGCCCTCTCTTTGTCTTTTCACTTTCAATAATTAAACACATCAAGCAATCCTTTAAATTGTGAGATATACTTGCATTCAAATGAGCATTTGCCATAAATTAAAGATATATTATATTATCAGACTTGTTATTATAAAACATGCTTAAGTTAGAGAATTTAATGATACTTTAAGTGCAATATAATGATATAAAACCTTGATAAAAATGCATTTTTAAGTACTAATCATAGGGGAAATCAGATTATTTAACTTTTATTTTCTCTGTTATATGCGACAACAATATCAAACTTTATTTTATTCTTAGCTCTTTATGTTTTGGGTTATATCTTTGAAGAAAAAAACAAAGTCTGAGATCAAAATCCTACTACAACTTGGAAAGAACATTGTCGGCTAGCTTTCCTTTAGTTTCTAGGATAGGGATTTAATACGGATTTAATATTATGAGCTTTATTTTATTTTGTTAATTACAGCGTAAGGCTTGTTTGGGCTTAATTAATATGTTGTTTTCAGCTAGGATCCAAGGCTTGTTTGCATCAGGTTTTGAGCGTTTTAGATTAGGGTTTTTGATGAGGATCACCCCAACACCAAGCGTAATCATGTCAACGATCCATTGAAGGTGCGAATTGGGCCAATTACAAGAACTAAGGCAAAGAAGCTTAAAGAAGCATTGAATGAGCTTGTTTAGAACATATGGAGAAAAATGGACCTAGAGGGCCTTGGGATGTTTAAGGAGCATGAGGGACAACCTATAATTCATCTAATTCAGGTCCATGAAGAGCCCAATTTGTATGGAACAAGGAGCTGATGTGTCCGGCCCTATACCAGCCTTGTTAGGCTTGCTTTTTCCTAATGCTACAAGGATAGAAAGTCATCAATTTATTCTCCTAATTAAGTAAGAAAGTTGACCAAATCTTATTCCTAAAGAGGGGAGGATTATTTAATGCTTTTCCTAACCTAGGAAGGGAAGTAATTAAATCAGCAACAAAGGAGGAAATTTGTTTTCTTATTTGTCTAAGTTAAACAAGGAAATCCAAGCTAATAAAGGACATCAAAGGGGGAAGCAACACAAATTTTCCAAATCAGATTTCTCCTTGTTTATTTGGGACTTCTTAAGGGTGACAAATATGATTCTAGCGTATTTAGGATGGTAATTTTTTTATTTTTATTATTTTCTTCTTAGTCTTTGGGTTGTTATTACTTATTTGGGTCAATTGTAAGTGGGCCTCATATAAGTCCTCCTAAGGGGGGTCCATTAGGGTTTCTTTAAGTCTAGAGTCATTATAAATAAATGTATAACCACATGTAAGGTTACACAATTTAGATTAATAAAACTTCTTGTTTGCCGCACTTGTTGTGTGTTGGTGGGATAATCCCCCTTCCTTGGTTCATTAAAGAACTGAAAGTGACTTATCGAAGAACAACTAGCTTCGTGGCATCATCCTTATACTTCTCGTTCCCGAACCAATATTCGTTGGGTGGGGGTTTTCCGTTTCCAATAGTGCTTAGGTACAAGTTATCTTTGTGTCACACTCCTATTAAACCTCATTTACTTGGCTTTCTGGGAATTGGTATCTTTGCGTGTGGGTTGCGTGACCACGTGATCACGAGGTTCGCATCAGTTTTTGGATCAATTTTGTAAGTGGGCCAAATCAGTCCACTGGGGTAAATCCATTAGAGTTATATTTTCATAAGTATTTAAACCCCCTGTAAAGCCTAAAGATGGGACCTTTTTTATCAATAAGAATTCAGAACAATTTTTTTTTAACTTATATGAGATTGAATCTTGCATTATTCAGTTCTTGAACGAACTGAATCTGACATATCAAAGATTAATCAGACCTATTTTGATTTTCCAGAATCAGATCTCAATCTTGATTGTGGGTTGCGTGACCACGAGGTTCGCATCACTCCTAGTTGATGCTCTTGAGGATCCCCAAGTTCAGCCTTGGGCGAAACTTGCACAACCAATCCATTCAATGCTTCATTTAATAGCTTCACTTTGGACCTCATGATGGCTTGTTTGGAATGTGTAATGGGGTCCTTGGTGTTTGTGGGATGATCCACACCATCCTCTCCTAAAAAAGATTTGACTTTGAATGAAAACTTGTGTCAAAGTAAGATCAGCAACATTAACACCATACTCACCTGAAACATCAATTATATAGACATTGACATTGATCCTCTCTAAAACTTGAAATGGATGGTCCAATAAAAGTTTAACAAGAGATTATGAGTTGATCTTGTTTTGATCTGACATGCTAATGTTGGTGAGATAATCTCCCTTCCATGTTCTCAAACACGTGTTGGTGAGATAATCTCCCTTTCATGATTCTCTAAAGAACTGAAAATGACTTATCAAAGAACAGTTGGCTTCATGGTATCATCCTTATACTTCTCGTTCGCGAATCAATATTCGTTGGGTGGGGGTTTTCCATTTCCAATAGTGTCGGTGCCTAGATACAAAGTGATCCTTTTGTCACACTCCTATCAAACTTGATTTACTTGGTTTTCCGGTAATTGATGTCTTTGTGTGTGAGTTGCGTGACCATATGATCAGGAGGTTCACATCATTTAGTATCAGAGCTTGGCTCCATTAATCAGGTTATATCCTTCTGAAATTTTCGTTTCTTATTGTTTTCGCAAAAATTCCTTAGTGTCCAATTTCTTCTTCTCCTTGATTTTGCAGCATATAAAAAATTGTTATTTCATTCTGTTACTGTCCAATATATATCAATAGCATAAAAAAATAGTTCAAAAAGACGTTTATTGGTTTCTACCGCAGAAAACTAAACAAGGGAAAATTGGATTAAATCAACTCGGAATTAACTCAAAGTTGACACTCTGATTACTAGGATTCTTATCGCACCATATATTAATTTTGGGGTCAATTAGATATCGTTGGCTTTGGTTTTCAATTTCGGGTCTAATCGGTTCAGATTCATAATGTTTTTGTGTCAGTATATCAAACCTTATCGTAAATTGCTCAAATTTTATATTCTGTTTATTTGGGTTGCAATCACACAATAACTGAAAGTTTAGCTCAATTAGACATCATTTACATTAGGTTCCAGATTCAGACTTAACTCTTCATAAACGGGTTTGGTTTGCGTCGACTTTTGAAATTCACTTTGTTTCTGTTGTTTTCATTTCTTGTAGTATCATTTTTCATATTCCATTTCTGTTTTTATTCGAGTCTTCAGTTTTGATCATATTTCGGATAGATTCGCTTTGCTATTCGCGAGACTATCATCGCCGTTTTGTTTTGCTTGTTTTCTGGGTTTTATTGCTTCTTGAGTCATATTTACGTATTTGGATTGGGCTGCTAAGTTGGTTTTATTTGGTGTTGGTTTCAGTTCCGCAAGGGTGTTGTTTCATCGTTTTGCATATTTTGTTTCTGTTTTTATTCGAGTCTTCAATTTCGTTCATATTTCGGATAGATTCGCTAGCTACTCGCTAGACTATCATCGCAGTTTCTTTTTGCTTGTTTTCTGGTTTTTATTGCTTCTTGAGTCATATATATATATATATATATATATATTCGGATTGCGCTGCCAAGTTGGTTCTATTTGGTATTGGTTTCAGTTGCGCAAGAACTGCAAGAAGGTGAGACGAGAGGTGTAAGCGTGTGAGGATATTAAGAGTGTTTGAGCGAAACACGAGCGATATGAGGATTTTCTTTTTACCGCTAACCAATTTTTACAGTACCTACCATGTCAGATCAAAACAACACACCACCCCCTCCCGAGGGTGAACTTAAGTTCCAAATGCAAGCCATGACGAAGATGATGGAAATAATGAATTTCATGACAGGGAATGTGTGTGACAGACTTGAGAAGGTGGGAAAACATGGTAACGTGGTTGGAACATGTACCCAAAACGTGAGAAAGGTTAGGGCTGAACCGAAATCAAACAATGGCAGTGGGGCTGAAAGGAAAGGTGGGCTGATTATGAGTAGGACGTTGATGATATCGGTGATGGTGGTTTTAAGGATGAGACCATAGGCCATCAGGAAGGTTTTCGGCAACCTAGAAACCGAAGGGATTTCATGTATTCTGATAAGGTGTTATGGCAGAAGAAAAGGAGGATTCAAAAGGAGAGAACTAAAGAGATGAGTGTTCTAAAAAAAAATCCAAGAATCTATCCCGTATTCTAAGGGAGACGAAGCAAGAACTTGATGTGTTAACGGCAGCAATCAATGCCCAGCAAGCTTCAGAAAGAGTGGAGAAAAAACGCTGCAATGATGATATACAAAATAGAATGACTGCTACTTTCATCCAAAGTTGTTGGCGATGATTGTTGGGAAGAAAAGAACTCCAAAGGCTTCAAAAAAAGGCTAAGGAATTGTCCATTCAACTTTGTGGTGATTCGAGGATGAATCATCTTGAAGAGAGAGGGAGTGATACAATCCAGGCAAGGTCAAATTCGGATTTTGACGTAAAATGTGCAACAATCCAGTTTTACAACAACAGTCATAATTTTCAAAAAGGCTAAGGATCGAGCTAGCTACAACAAAGAAAGAAGACTTCAGAATTAATTCTACCTTCAGATCAGATTTGCGAGTCTATTTGGGACTTAATAGTGACAAATCTGATTCTAGCATACTTAGGATAGTAATTTTTGGATTTTTATTATTTTCTTCTTGGTCTTTGAGTTATTATTACTTATTTGGGTCTATTTTAAATGGGCCTCATATAAGTCCACCTAAGGGGGGTCCATTAGGGTTTATTTAAGTCTAGAGTTATTATAAATAAAAGCATAACCAGACATGAAGGGTAGACAATTCAGATTAATAAAACTTCTTGTTTGCCGCACTTTGTGTGTGTGTGTGTGTGTTGGTGAGATAATCTCCCTTCCATTGTTCTCTAAAGAACTGAAAACGACTTATCGAAGAACAACTGGCTTCGTGACATCATCCTTATACTTCTCGTTTGCGAATCAATATTCGTTGGGTGGGGGTTTTTTGTTTCCAATAGTGCTAGTGACTAGGTACAAGTTGTCTTTGTGTCACACTCTTATCAAACCTAATTTATTTGGCTTTTTGGGAATTTGTGTATTTGCATGTGAGTTGCGTGATCACGAGGTTCGCATCACAAGAGGTCCATATCAGCTTCACTTCGTACTAGCACTCATGAAACCTTAGACTCTTATTGAAAGTCTACAAGGTCATGATTACTAGTTGATGAACTTCACCCTGGTATATACTCTTTGCGCCTTACAGGCTTTGGGTTAACTTTTAAGATTTGTTTAGCCAAATAGTGAGGGACACTTTGAGATCAATATGTTAGACAACCTACCTGTGCATATAATGACTTGAAAGAATCCGTTAGGGAATCACCTGATGATGACATTAGAGAAGCCTAATGCAAAAGAGATTTCAAAGATGGGTAATAAGACAATCAAGATGGAAAAAATATACCTATAGCTAACAAAAAGAAATAAAGAGGATTTCAATGTAGACCACTTTATATGAAGTATCTACATCATATTGTTAATGAAGTTGATAAGCTCATTTAGTGGGAAAAATCAAGCAAATACATCATCATAATATAGCCTTATCATTACAAGCTTTTAATAATTATTTGATAAAATACCATGATTTATGTGAACCTCTTGTATACGCAGTCAAACAACCCACACGCAAAGACACTAATTCAGATATAGTGTGATAAAATTGCATAACCTTACATGTCTGGTTATGCTCTTATTTATACCGACTCCAAACTGAAATAACCTCTAATAGATCCATTATATGGACTTATATGAGGCCCACTAACAATTAGACCCAAATATAACCAAAAACATAAAGAAATAAAAATATTATAAAGTCTAGTATTGTTTTGCCGCATATAACTTGAGAAAATAAAACCTAATTAATCTGATTTGGTGTCCTTGCTGCCGCCTCTTTCTTTTCCTTGATTAGCTAGGATTTCCTTGTATAACTTGGACAAATAACAAAGCAAATTTTCTTCTTTATTGCTGATTTAATTACTTTCCTTTCTAAGTTAGAAAAGGCACTAAATAATCCTTCCCTCTTTAGGATCAAGAGTTGGCCAAGTTCCTTACTTAATTAGGAGAACAAATTGCTGACTTTCTTATACAATGTACATTTTGAGAGATATGCTTGATCTCGCAAAACTGGTCAACAAGCATTTTAAGGCAAAACTCGAACTTAACTTGGTGCATATCATCTCCTCCATCTTCAAAAGGATTCATCCTCGAATCAATAAAATAAAGATCATCCCTTGAAGAAAAAAAAAAGTACCAACCTCAAGAACAACATCATCATCAAAGCTCGAAAAAACTTTATTAGCAAATAAGGTTTCCCTGATATACAAGCTCTCCTTTTAAGGCCATCTTCCCCTTCTTCAATTTCAGGTGCTCATCATATAATTGCTTAGGTGTCAAAGGTACAAGAGTTATAGGTCTTCCATCCATCTCAAAGGAAAACTTATTTGTCGTAAACTCTTCTACTTGTTTTTGAAGCTCCATTTTCCCCTCTAGTTTACTTTGATAAGCTGGTCAGTTAGAAAATTGATGAGCTTGGTACAAGATCAATCTGAGATTTCTCTTATCGGTGGCAATCCACCAGGATCATCAATGTAACGACCCCAAATTTATGATACCAATTGCAATAACTCCAAGTTTTTTTATTATATTCTACTGAAAATTCAGTAGAGTTTCTACTATATTTTCAATACCAAGTTATCGGGCTAACAATTTCATAACATGCAAACAATCATTATAATATTTGCCCCTTCATCCAGGACTCCCTCAATTGATCATTACATCAACATCCCATTTTCATTAATATTCATTTAATAAAATTAAGAAAAAACATTTTGTAACTATAACTAATATTGAGACTAATACAACTTACCAAAAAAAAATAATATTGATACTAATACTTAAATATATAGATCTAAAAAATTGTAACAAATGTACAAACATATTTAAAAAAGACAAATTTCCTTAAATACAACATCCATAACAAAGTTTGATTACAAAATTACATTACAACAAAATATTTATCCACCCAAATCACATTGACTGATTTTGCAAAAGATACATAATGTCAAGTCTATTTCTCATATCGATGTTGTGAAGAACTTGGAAATTATATCCCATGCATCTATATGTTTATATAATGTTCACAACATGTAGTTTATCAATTACTGTCATACTGAAGTGGACCAACCCAGAAACACCAACAAAGACTCATTACATGTTCCAAATGGTCCAATGACTCAATCCAAGATAAAGGCATTGAAAGAGGCATTGAATACTTTGGTTTTGAAGGTTTCGACCAAGTCAGATTTGAAGGGCCCATTAGTGTATCAAGAGGAGGCTCTAGTACATCTTATCCATATACAAGAGGGGCCCAATCCAATCTTATTTAGGCCATAAGGTGAGGACAACAAAGGAAACAAAGAATCCTACTACAACTTGAAAAGAACATGGGTGGATACCTTTTCCTTTTATTTTCTAGGATTAATGGGATGCATGGAAGACTATAAATAAGTCTTGAATCAGTTATGTAAAATTTTATTTCCTTCTCTTCTTCTCATGGAAAAACATAGATTTAATATTATGGGTTTTATTTTATTTTGTTAGCTACATCCCAAAGCTTGTTTGGGTTGAATTAATACTTTTTTTCAGCTAGGATATATGGCTTGTTTGGATCAGGTTATGGTTTTTTTTTAGTTTAAGATTTTTGGGTTAGTTTTGTAAGTGGGTCAGATCAGTCCACTAGGATAAATTCATTAGAGTTAATTTTTCAAGAACTATTTAAACTCATGTAACCTAAATTTCAGCTGCCATTGATGAATATTGCTTCTGAATTTTTCAGTTTTAACGCGTGAGAGTGATTCTTGCATTCTTCAGTTCTTGAACGAACTGAATCAACTTATCAAAGATTACCTGGTTTCATGGCGTCATTCTACTTCATTCTAATTGTGTTGGTGCCTTGGGGTAGGTTTTCTGATGTGGACCAGCCCAGAAAGGACCCATTACATGTTCCAAATGGTCCAATGACTCGGTCCAAGACAAAGGCATTGAAAGAGGCATTGAATGCGTTGGTTTTGAATGTTTCAACCAAGTCAGAATTGAAAGGTCCATTAGAGTATCAAGAGGAGACCCTAGTACATCTTATCCATGTGCAAGAGGGGTCCAATACAACCTTATTTAGGGCATGAGGTGAGAATAACAAAGGAAACAGAAGAATCCTACTACAACTTGGAAACAACATGGGTGGCTACCTTTTCCTTTTGTTTCTAGGATTAAGGGGCTGCATGGAAGGCTATAAATAAGCCTTGAAATGAGTTCTGTAATATTTTACTTCCTTCTCTTCTTCTCATGGCAGAATATGGATTTAATATTAGGGGCTTTATTTTATTTTGTTAGCTACAACCCAAGGCTTGTTTGGGCTTAATTAATACTTTGTTTTTAGTTAGGATCCAAGGCTTGTTTGGATTAAGTTATGGGCTTTTCAGTTTAGGGTTTTGGGTCTATTTTGAGTGGACCTCATATAAGTCCACATAAGGGCTTGGAGGATTATTACTTCTGAATTTTTCAATTTTAACATATGAGAGTGATTCTTGCATTCTTCAGTTCTTTAACGAACTGAATCTGACTTATCGAAGATTAACTGGCTTCGTGGCGTCATTCTACTCAATCCATTAGTGTTGGTGCCTTGGGGCAGGTTTTCATTGTGTCACACTCCTATCAGACCTATTTCGACTTTCCGGGATCAGATCTCAATCTTGATTGTGGGTTGCGTGACCACGTGATCATGAGGTTCACATCAGTTGGTATCAGAGCTAGGCTTCGAAACAAGGTCATATCCTTCTGTTATTTTTGTTTTTTTAGTGTTCCTTTAAGTTTTTCAGTGTTTGCGTCCATCTTCTTGTTCTTCGTGCCTGCGTCATCTAAGCAAAAAAAAGGGTTATATTTCATCTTGTTACTGTCTCTAATCATATCCGTATATTAAAAAGAAAAGAGAGAGAGAGAGAGAGAGGGATTAGTTGAAATTTGAAGGATCATTCAATTTTTGCCGCAGAAACACAACTTTATGTGAACCATAAGCAAACCACCTCGGAATACTTTGAAATTTCATATTTAGTCTATTGCGGGTAAGATCGCATCATATGTCAAATTTGGGCTTATTATTATGTTATTTGCTTGAGGTTTTAATTCGAGGTTCAATTCTGCCGCAAAACACTACTCTTAGTGAATCAGAAGCAAAACACCTTAGACTAAATTGAAACTTCATATTCTGTGTATTGGGGATGAGATAGCACCATATATTAAATTTGGGTTTATTTTGATATCAGCTTCTGGAGGTTTTAATTGGAGGTTCAATTCTGCTGTAAACTGATCTAC
>Ga0307517_10015731_pt1 | contig 10020 bp, 4 predicted proteins | sample 23_EM_MG_FD_194515 | JGI IMG/M metagenome (GOLD analysis project Ga0307517, IMG submission 194515) | Populus trichocarpa ectomycorrhiza microbial communities from riparian zone in the Pacific Northwest, United States - 23_EM | ecosystem: Host-associated > Plants > Roots > Unclassified | place...
GATGCGAACCTCGTGATCATGTGGTTACGCAACCCACACGCAAAGACACCAATTCCCGGAAATCCAAGTAAATCAGGTTTGATATAAGTGTGACACAAAAGATAACTTGTACCTAGGCACCACCACTATTAGAAACGGAAACCCCCACCCAACAAATATTGATTCGTGAATGAGAAGTATAAGGATGACACCACAAAGTTAATTGTTCTTCGATAAGTTGTTTTTCAGTTCTTTATACAACCAAGGAAGGGAGAGTATCTCACCAACTCATACACAAAGTGCGGCAAACAAAAAGGTTTATTGATCTGAATTGTCTAACTTAAATGTCTGGCTATGCCTTTATTTATACTAACTCTAGACTTAAATAAACCATAATGGACCCCCATTAGGTGAACTTATATGAGGCACACTTACGATTGACCAAAATAAGTAATAATAACCCAAAGATTAAGAAGAAAATAATAAAAAATAAAAAATTATTATCCTAAATATGCTAAAATCAAATTTGTCGCCATTAAAAAGTCTCAAATAGACTAGAAAATCTGATTTGAAGGTAGAATTAATTCTGAATTCTTCTTTCCTTGTTGTTGCTGGGATGAATAAGGAATCCTTATCAGAAAAGAATTTTGAAACATTTATGAATCCTTGCCACACTTGGAAACCATGTTGCAGCTCATTAAAGATCTTTGTAGAATTAGGAGATTCCTAAAACAATCTGCCACATCCTTGTAGGAAAAAGATATTTGCCAAATAGAAAATCCATAAGTCAAAAGGAAGTAAATAACAAAATTCGTACACCTTTTCTAACCTATATTGAATATTCTTTTCGAACTCCGATTCATCTGAAACTTTACCCCAACATAGACCAATACATCCGGAGTCTTTATGTCAAATTTTAGATCGATCCAACAGTTGAATTTGAAGTTATGCTCAATAGCGTAAAACTGGACAATAGAAAATTTTACGCCAAATTCTGAATCTGACCTTACTTGGATCGTATCATAGTAGCTCCTCTTCATTCCAAGGCCAGCAACATGAGCAAGAGTAGCAACTTTCTCCTCAACCATGCAATAACAATACCTCAAGTCGACTGCTCCTCCATTAGCTACTTCTAGCACAACAAACTCAAAGTTTCAGCAACAACAACCACCACATTCGACAGTAGCAGAGCCAGTCGCAACCTTCATCATGCTCCTCCAGTTCCAACATTTCATCTTCTCCTATTCCAGCTGCTTAGCAACGTGAATGCCAGTGGCAATGTCCAGCCTCTCTATGCTAGCAGCTCCTCCACATCAGCAACAACATAGCACCAACAATGATCTCTTGACAAACCTTCCTCCTACAGTAGTAGCAAAGGTGGTTCTTCCTAGTTATAGCAGTGGCGGAGTTTCATCATCTCTGGCGCAGCCGCCAGCACCGCAACATGCATCTTTTCTGAATAGTAGTGTCAGCCACCAGCTCTTCCTCCACCAGCAAGCCATTAGCCCCAGGCACGGTAACCTCTTCCCCCCTTTCTTGCCTTATGGGTGCTGAAAATACACGTAGAATTAATTAATTACTTACTGGCAATGATTCTTACCATAAATCTTCCACCACCGGGTTGGGCAAAAGGAGGGTTGGACCCCATTTCATCCCAGCCCACACAGCTGGGGTTGGGTCCAGCCCCACTAAATAAAATACAAAGTTGTTGGGCCATCTATAGGCCCAACCAAACTAGATTAGGTTTGGGCCTCGAGCCCAACAAGCATAACCTTTAGATTAAGGGTGTGTTTGACAAAGACACCCTAATGCTTTTAGTTTTATTGACCTTTATTTTAATGGTTAACCAAATAAGCCTTAAACAATTTAAAAAAAACATCTAAAAAAAGCATAGACCCTTTTTAAATTATTTGTAGGTTCCTCGTATTTTTTAAAAATATTTTATTTAATATCTGGGTTATAGACTTATATTGTAAGTTGTTGACCTAGTATTAAATATACCCGTTTTTCTTTAAAAATTTCAGAAAATTACAAAAAATAAAACTCTCTTATAAAAAGATACAAAAATATCTTTTTTGTGTGTGTATATGACCAAGTTTCTCAAAAATACAAAAAATTGTATCTTGATTAAAAATTAAAATGCATGGTGTGTTTTAGTATTTTCATACAATATATATATATATATATATATATATTTGCATGCGTTTCGAATTTAATAACCAATTTATTAAAGTCATGAGAATTTAGAATACGAACTTATACGTAAAACATATTCCCGATGTTAAATAAAATAGTTTTTTTATATATATGTTCTAAATCTTTTTACCAAAAAATTATTTTGTTTAATATCTGAGATTATGAACTTATATATAAAATGTATTTCCAGTATTAAATAAATAGATTTTTATGTTTTGATTTAGAATGGCTAGGTTAAAACCTGATAAGATAAGAACCTCCTTACTGAAAATGACTTTTCTTTAACCTTAAACAGACCAACAATTAGTTTATTTCAAACAAATAACAATATAACTTACCCTAAGTAAGGTGCTTTAGGGGTGATATATCCTCCATATTCATAATTTGTCCTCTTAATCATACTTTCGCAGACCAATAAGTTTTCTAGTGACTATAATACTAGCTGACAACTCTAATTCCTTTGGTTTTATTGGTAAAGGGCAAGAATTCCTTGTTTTTTCCACCATCACCCTTTCACGCTAAACCTGCTTCGAGAAGACAATCATCATAACGCTGCACACATATGACATATAGTATAGAAAGTAAAGATATTGTCTCACAAAATACAAGTATTAGAGCTTAATTATTCAATCAAAACAAGTTATTTAGGTTTAAATTAAAGCAAACAAAATAAAGATACAAACTTTAAACGCAAACACATATCAATTCTGAAAATAAAATAACTAAAAGTGAAGTTGTGTTTAAAATCTAAACTAACTAAAACAACTTACAAATCTAAAAAAAAACAAAAGAAATAAATTATAAAAAATAAGAAGAAAATCAGTAGAATGTAAAAAAGAAAAGAAGAAAAATGTTTTTTTATAAGAAGTATTCCTTAAGAATAATTAAATATCAATCATTGAATTTAAATATGTTTTATATCTAATTTGTGATAATAAATAAATCAACCACAAAAAAAAAACAATAAGTCATTGTACCTATCCTTACTTTTTAGTGAACCAAATATTTGTACATCAATTAACCTTAAACATATAATAACCTTTATGAAGCATGCAAGATTTAATTACATGACAATATTAAAATAAAGATTGGTAAATTTAATTCATGATAATTAAACATTCATAAGGAGTTAATTTAATCAAGACTTATGTTTTCTAAGTAACAAATAATCAAACATGTGTTTGAAAATTAGATACTCTTGCTACTTAAGTTAATTAGTCATCAATTCATCATAAATTAATCACTAGCAATAGATCTAAAACCAAAAACATATAATGCGCATCATATAAAATTTTAGTCATTAATCATCAAGTTTAATCATAGAAAAATACTAAATATTCATATACCATAATCAGATATAGAATAATTTTAAGTACAAATCCTCAAAATAAATTAAAACCCAAGTGTACTAACCTCTTAAAACTGAAAACTGTGTTTGTTGCAAATCCAGAAAAGAAAAGAAAAATAATAGAACCCATCATTTTCTTCTTCTATGATATTCATGATCCCCTTCTTTTCTTAAGGTTAGGATTGATTAAATATGGAGTTGAGGATTAAATATGGAGTCGAGGAGGATGAGAAGTTTTCTAGATAATGACTAATTCCTAATCAAATTAATTTATGGTTTCCTTATACTAATATAATTCTAATGACTTGTGTAATGACTTTGATCTTATAGAGATATTTTTTTTAATCAAATGTAAGAAATTTTATAGATCAAAACAAAACTAAGCTGCAAACCAGCAAGTCAAAATATACAAGCATGTACATATAGAAGCTAAGGGAACAAGCTCCCTGAAACAAGAAACAGTACATAACAAACTAAACCAAAGCCCCTACCAAACAGCTATATAACCAGCGCTGCAGATAGCAGCAAAATACCCCAAAAAATGACAACAAGAATACAATGCCTAGACAGAGAGGCAACCAGCAGCACAAACCATCAGTAAGGGGAGTAGCATCATTAAGAACAGGATACCAACTGCAAGACAAAACCAACCAGCCATTGCACTAACTATAATAGCTCAGATCAGCACCACAATTAGCAACATGGCATTAAAGACCAGCAAGATAAGAACCCCAACAAGGATCCAACCACAGCCACTAGGCAGGGTCGGGGGGGAGTCCCAGCATGCCAAGGAAGCAGTTACCAGCAGCAGACCCCGAATAACCAGAAGAGAAGGCCATTAGGAAAACCACATCCACACGAGTCGACCAAAATTGCATAAAGCTGCAATCACACACAGCCGGCAGCAACCAGAAGATCCAGCAGCCATTAGGAAAACCCGCAGTAGGCCTGCAAAAGGGACAAGCCAGCAGCAGACAAAGCTTGGAACCTTATCAACTCCAGCATACCATCATTACGGATAGCAGCATCCAAGCAATAGCCCTGCAGCAGTGGCCAAGAGACAACCATAATAACACCTCAACAAGGGACATCAACTAGTAAACCATAACAGCATCCAACCATTCCCATGTACACCAACATAGGATATAACAACAATAGCCAAAGGCAACCCTAAGATAAAGGGAGTCGTCCACAACAAACACTGCTCATAGCAGATAGCTAGAGCAAACAAAGCTTGGAACTCCACCATACCAGCGTAGCAGGCAGAAAGTCCAGCAACCAGCTTCAACAAGCTTAGCAAAACCAAGCTGTATAAAGCAGCAACTTAACATCCTCCAACCATTCCCAGGTGGTCCAACACCGGAGAGAGCGTCAGCAGCCAAAGGCAATCATGAGAAAGAGAGCCTTCAACAACACCCATAGCAAGCTGGCATAAAGCCAATAGTAACCAAGGCTTAGAGTAGAAACAACTCCAACACACCAGCGTAGCATACAGAGCAAGCAGAACCAGCAATCTTCAGACAACTTAGCACCACCAAATAGTACACAACAGTAGTATAGCAAACAAACCCACAACAAATCCCTCCGAGAAAGGCAAAGATATATCCAACAAGCTAGGGGAAGAGTCCTAGCAGCAGACAAAATAGAGCAAGCAGGACTTGCAGAAAAACGCAAAAACACAAAACTAGACCAACCAGATAGCATGAGGGTTACAACCTCATGGTTTGTCAGAAGGCTATTGAGCCCTCTGATGCTTCAGAAAATATTGGTGTCTACACCGGCACAAATCCCAATCGAGGGATTCTGTATAGGCAAACAAAAGGGCAATTGACCCCAGCAAGTGAAACAAAGTGCAATTCCATGACATGAAAAGGGAAGAAAATCAAACCTCCATCAAATTTATCCTCTGAGAAGGTAGAAACCACCAGATTTGGGTCAGAATCCTGTACATCGGGGAAGACGACAACCAAAACACCAATTAGGATTGTGGGGGAGACACACATCGTGCTCTTCGTTGGTGCTCGATTAGGTATTGGGATGGCAAGAGTCGGGGTGGTAGGAGGCACAACTAAGTGTACAACCATGATTTAGATCAAAGTCTTCACCAGCAAAAGCTGCTGTACCCGAGGAGGGAAAGCAAAAGAGTCATCCATGGATGACACAAAGACAAGAGCTCGTGATCGGTAGTAGGAGAACGCAGACATGAGGAGACGCTCCATAGAGGAGAGCGTCTCTTTCTAGTATCTCTCTTAGAGAGAGGTTTTTTTTTTATAGTATGGGATGCTTACAACTTGATTAATGAGATGCCATGTTCGCTCATGCTAGTTTGCTTTGCTGGCAGATTTTAGATCTCACTTCAAATATATTGTTAGCTCTCATCTAGACAAGTCACTAAGCCTGCCATATAGAAACAAAAAGCTTGAGATGTCTAGTTTTTATCCCAACTTAAATCGTAACAAAATTTCATTTATAGCTTGAGATATGATCTAAAGAGTACATAGAGGTCTAGTTTAACAGATTTACTCTTATCAATCCTACCCCCACTAGGATTCTCTATTCAAGTTGAATTATTAAAGTAATTAGGATTTGCACATATTAGTTCCAATGACTCATCCCAAAATGTTGTTTTAGTCCTTTGCTTGAAATTGTGGTAAAAATACTTCATTTTTATATTTTATATCTCCATATCATTGTTAAGCACTAAAAAAAAGTTAAGTAAGCTATTGTAAAACATAGAATATGCATAAAAGACTAAGAATAAGGTAAAAAAATACAATAATATGAGTGTATCAAATTCCCTTACACTTACATCTTACATGTCATTGAGCAAGGAAAAGAAAAGTCAAAGACAATAGACTCTAAAACTAAAACTCAAATCTTGAAAAAGAAATAAAATCTAAGGACACAACATAAAACCAAAGAAACTGAAAAGAAAGTCAAGTCTAAACCACCTAAGCATTTAATTTTACTTCCAATCTCCGAACAAAATCAAAGAGTATAAGCATTATTGGTAAGAAACTAGTTCACGGAGTTTACAACATAAAATTTCATGAATTGGCTCACAATGCAACTTTCGAACCTCCCTTAACCTTTGGCACTTAAATGAAATCCATGTCATAACAAAATAATAAGTCCTCTAATTAATATACACTCTAACACTCAGGTGTTTATGGCTTATGTATTTTCTCTCAAATTCATTCAATGTTATGATTTGTCATATACTTGCTCTTCAATCTTATCTCCACTATTAAGGATTACACGCAACGTATGAATCAAAAGGTCTTTATTTAATGTTGTAATAAGGCTATTGTCAAGGTAAGGTAAAAGAAAAAAAAAGTTTATTAACTAAAGAATCTAGTAAAGCATATAAATGACAAACTCGACAACATATAATCATCAAAGTACTCAAATTCATCATCATGAAAGCACAAATACTTAACTTTTCTTGATTTCAAATATCCACAGTATATTCTCATTAAAATCATAAAGGTAATGTTTTCTTTTATTTCTTCTATCACCATCACGTTTCATCTTTCTTTTTTAAAAATCTTTTTTCTTTATTTTTTTCTTTCTTTCTTTCTAGATACTTGACTCGTTCAAAGCTGATTATATTCAAATTCAACACAAAACTCCATAACCACTTTTCTCAAAATTTTCAACTACACACTCATATAAACCTCGTGATCACGTGGTCACGCAACCCATACAAAAACACAAATTTCCAGAAAGCCAAGTAAATCAGGTTTGATAGGAGTGTGACACAAAGATAACTTGTACTCAGGCACCAGCATTATTAGAAATGAAAACCCCCACCCAACGAGTATTGATTCGCGAACGAGAAGTATAAGGATGATGCCACGAAGTCAGTTGTTCTTCGATAAGTCGTTTTTCAGTTTTTTTATAAAACCGTGGAAGGGAGAGTATCTCACCAACACACACACACAAAGTGCGGCAAACAAGAAGTTTTATTAATCTAAATTGTCTAACTTACATGTCTGGTTATTCCTACTTTAGACTTAAATAAACCCTAATGGACCCCCCTTAGGTGGACTTATATGAGGTCCCACTTACAATTGACCCAAATAAGTAATAATAACCCAAAAACTAAGAAGAAAATAATAAAAATCAGAAAATTTCTATCCCATATATGCTAGAATCATATTTGTTGCCATTAAGAAATCCCAAATACACTAGAAAATCTGATCTGAAGGTAGAATTAATAATGAAGTCTTCTTTCCTTGTTGTAGCTATGATGAATAAGGAATCCTTGTAAGAAAACGATTCTGAAACATTTATGAATCCTTGTCACACCTGGAAACTATATTGCAGCCCATTAAAGATCCTTTTAGAACTAGGAGATTCCTAAAACAAGCTATCATATCCTTGTAGAAAAAAAATCTTAGCCAAATAGAAAGTCCACAAGTCAAAAGGAAGTAAATAACAAATTTATACAACCTGTGTTGACCAGTATTGCAATGCCTTCCCGAAATCCGATTGACTGAAACTTTTAACCCAGGGTAGGACAACATGTTAGGAGACTCCACATATAATTTCAGCCACATCCAATTGTCGGATTGAGAATTATGACTCTTTCCGTGAAAATGGATAGTTGTGCATTTTACGTCAAAATCCAAATTTAATTGTTTTTTATTGCTCGGATCATATAAAAACTCCATAACCACTTTTCTCAAAATTTTCAACCACAAACTTATATAAACATCACATATATGTTCACCTAGTCTTTGCCCAAGGAATAGGGAAACATATGAAAAGTTAAGCACCATAAAACAAAGGTAAAATAAAGAAAAGATAAGTTCAAAAGGGCCCATTAATGGATAACATGCTTTTAGTTGGCTTTTAGGTTCAAATGGTTAAATTTATACATGCGCTTATCATGTTCATGCACACATGTAATATAAATACAGTCTCTACAAGATATTATCCAAGTTTTGAAAATACATAACTTTTGAATGAATAACACATCAAATAATAATGTTGGAGGCTAAAAAACTTATAAAATGTAAAATTAAATACTAAATCAACATGACATACTTTCAAAGTCAATCCTTAAATCAATCAACCTTCAAATATTATAAGTAAACTTATTCATCGAGTTTACTCCTTCATCAAATTCAACTAGTTTGAGCCCATAATACACATATTCTCATCAATCATAAATAGATAAAAAAGATAAAAGGAAACATTTAAGGTTTGAAACAAAAATCCAATAGAGATTTTAGTTTTTTTTTAATTAAAAACAAACACCTATACTCAAAATAAAGTAAATCACTCATGCAAAGAAATACACCAAAACATGGCCAGATCAACTAAACTAGGTAAAACATGCATAATCACACCAAAAACAAAAGGAAGAAGAAAAATAACAGAGAAAAGCAAATTTGAATATATATTTTTTTGTTTTTGTATGTTGGGTTGTCTTCGAATAAGCACCTTTATTTATTGTATTTGGCTAGACTCCATGTCCATGTCTAAGGTTCAACCATATTAACTTCTGCCACAATACCTTCCTTAAAACCTTCATAAAAGGGTTTCAAGCGTTTCTCATTCACTTTGATCACTTTCTTTATTTCCAAACCTCGAATTTCTACTGCACCATGATTAGAAATCTTAGGTATAAGTTATCTTTGTGTCACACTCCTATCAAACCTGATTTACTTGGCTTTCTGGGAATTGGTGTCTTTGCGTGTGGGTTGCATGACCACGTGATCACGAGATTCGAATCACTTTTAGAGAGGTTGTATGGTCATGTGGAACCCTTTCCACAATATTAATGAGTTTCTATGTCATATCCCAACGTGAAAAAATGAGCTAGTGATGTGAATCTCTTGAACACGCGGTTAAGCAACCCCCACGAAAAGACATCAATTCTCGGAAAGCCAGGTAAATCAGGTTTGATAGAAGTGTGAAATAAAGATAACTTGTACCTAGGCACCAACACTATTGAAAACGAAAACCCCAACCCAACGAATGTTGATCCACGAACGAGAAGTATAAGGATGACGCCACAAAGTTAGTTGCTATTTGATAAGTCGTTTTTCAATTCTTTAAAGAACTAGGGAAGGGAGACTATCTCACCAACTCACATACAAAGTGCGGCAAATAAGAAGTTTTATCAATCTGAATTGTCTAACTTACATGTCTGGTTATGCCTTTGTTTATACTAACTCTAGATTTAAATAAACCCTAATGGACCCCCTGATACGGTTCAGCCTTGTGATACGACCCAAGTAAGGTCAGATTCGGATTTTGGCGTAAAAAGCGCAACAGTCCAGGTTTACGGCAACAGTTATAATTCTCAATCCGACCGTTGGATCGAGCTAAAAGTTTATGTGGACTCTCCAGACATGTTGTCCTACTATGGGTTAAGATTTCAGATCAATCAGAGGCTGTATGAATTTTGTTATTTACTTCCATTTGACTTGTGGACTTCCTATTTGGTTAGGATTCTTTTCCTACAAGGATGTGGCAGCTGGTTA
>Ga0307517_10015733_pt1 | contig 10020 bp, 5 predicted proteins | sample 23_EM_MG_FD_194515 | JGI IMG/M metagenome (GOLD analysis project Ga0307517, IMG submission 194515) | Populus trichocarpa ectomycorrhiza microbial communities from riparian zone in the Pacific Northwest, United States - 23_EM | ecosystem: Host-associated > Plants > Roots > Unclassified | place...
AAGAACTTGGAAATTCGTTTTGATTTATTATCAATCCATAAAATTCTCTAATAATAATAATAAAAAAAAAAGTTTGATATACACATCGAAATACATTTAAGAACAAAATGTTAAGAGATAAGATTTTCAAGGATAGTATTTGACTTTGGATTTAAATTTAATATTTTCTTACTATTTTATTTGAATATAATGATATAAACACATCATAATTACATCAATACCAATATTCTAAATTTTTAAAGAAAGTACTATCAATGGATGAAAGATTAAATTTTTTGGTAAGTGTTGAGAAATTATGGGTATTAATAAATCCTAATATAAAGTATATTAAAATTTAGAAGTTGAAAAGATTACCATGAGAAATCTTATGGTGCTCAAAGTGTAGCTACTAACATCCTATTAATTACTTAATTAAATTCATTTTATAGTAAATAACTTAGATATTATTATCATTTTTGATAAGTCATGAATCTTATTTTCTTTCTCTCACTCGTGTCTGTCTTTGTTTTTAAAGTAAATCTTATCAAGTAACTTATAGGATATTACTAGTTACAGTTTGAATATCATAAGATTTTTCATGTATTTATTGGTCTTAAATGTGAGGCGAAAGGAAAAAATAAAAGGGGAGTGTTAGATTAAGTGAGTATATGTTATTGTGGTGTAGAGTTCATTTTAAAAATATTTTTTTACTTAAAAATTTATTAAAATATTTATTAAAAATATTTTTTATTATTTTTAATATCAATACATTAAAACTATAAAACAACACTAAAAATAACATCAATTTATTTTTATAAGTTAAATATATTTTAAAAAAACATTTTAAAAAAAAATTATCATATTCTAGGACACACTAAAAAACAAGGGGAAAATGAGTAAATCTTCTATACTCTTTTAGGTTAAGCCAGCACCTCATTAAGCATTTAAGATGAAATCGTCAAAGTCAAAGAAACCAAGTTGCCACCAAGCCAACACAACATCTAATAGGGCAAGACAAAACATTTACTTTATGTGATTGAAAAGTATTTTTATTAAAAAAAATTTAATTAATTTTTTTTGTGTTTTTAAATTATTTTGATGTGTTAATATAAAAAAATTAAAAAATATATTATTTTAATATATTTTTAAATAAAAAAATACTTTAAAAATAATTATTAACCCACAGTATCATACAATAAAATCCACGAATTGACGAAAGAGGATTCACAATAATTCTCCCACTTGCTTTAGTTTCTTCTTTAAATTTAATAATAACATAACGCAAATATTTTATTTTTATATAAACGGTCATTCAACTTTCTAGATGTTATTTTTTAAATAATTATTTTTTGATCAATACACTATATAATAATAATAATAATAAAAAAAAAACATACTAGAAGTTCCCCTTTACCTCGTAACAATCACATACATAGGTGCTAGTTGAAATTATTGACAAAGTGAAGTCCCTCACGCAAGAAGAAAGTAATTATGTATTTTAAACCACAATCAAATGCAAGAAATTAACACGACGTCTTCATCAAGAATAGAGAGTTACTTGTAGAATTAAAACATTCATGCATGGCGCCATGATAATAACTTCCATTTTACTTCAATTTTGACACTACGAAATCTCCAGCAAGCATCGATCCATTCAAGATATTTTGAAGCAAAGTAGAGGACAAAAGGTCTATGAAATTGGATGGTCACGCTCACTAAGGTCCCATTTATCTACATACATAGGTGGTTTAAGAACACAATTTCACCACCTTAATCTATGGTTGAAAAATTGGACTTTTGCGAGTTGTTTCATGTAGTTGCTTGCTTGGCATCTATGAGAAGGCATCCAGGATTATCCGAGTTGGTTTTTCTTGTGTTTCGATTTGTTTTTTAAATTGTTTTTCTCTTTAAAAATATTAAATTAATATTTTTTAACGTATTTTTTAATGGTTTTGATATGCTAGTATGTTAAAAATTAAAAACAATATTTTAATATGTTTTTAATTAAAAAAAAAATGTTTTTGTAAAATCAGCCTGCAAGTATTATGAAAAAGACACTTTGAGTAATCCATTCTAGCACTTTTTTTATATATGTATAATTAAAAAAACTAATTTTTCTCACCAGCTTTGCATGATTAGGATGAGCAAATTCTATTCTATTGTATTCCACTCATATTCCTTGGTGTAAAAGTAAGGTCCTAATTGCAAAGCTGTCAAATCTAATTGTTTAATGATCTCTGGATCATTGTGACATGCAGCTTATCTCGAAAACTTGGCATCGTGACATGGAGCCTCGTCTACACCCACAAGCATTCATTTTATTTTAATATTTCCAACCTCTCTATGTGATTCCATTTTCCATTCCCTTTTATATTTATATATATATATATATAATACATGATTTTTAGATTATATTGGGAGTAGTTTTTAAAAGTATTTTTTACTTTAAAATATATTTAAATAAATATTTTTTATATTTTTAATTTCAACACATTAAAATCATCAAAAAAATATCTAAAAATATTAAATTAATATTTTTTAAATAAAAATTAATTTAAAAACAGGTTGTAATATAAAAACAAACACTAAATTATGCTATTGAGATGAGAAGATTAGATAAATATGAAGACAAACTTATGCTTAATTTCTTTAACTTTCTTAATATGTCAATATTGATATACAAAATCTCTCAAGATTTTGGATTAAGAGTGAGAAATATGAGAAATAAATTCTTAAAATCAAGTGTGATTTCTTTTTTTTATATTTATCTTTCTTTTAGTATTATAAATATTAATAATTACAACTTAAACATCAATTTTTTTTTATATCTATCCAAATGCATGGATTCCTCCTCTCTAGTCTCATTATGTAAAATGGAGACACTGAAAAGGGAAAACAATGGGCTTGGTAGGCCTCTTATTTAAGACAAGAATAAACAACTTGCCACCACAATCATATCCATATTCTTTTACCTTTTACTTTTCAATTTTTACCCTTTAATTCTATCAATTATTTTATTTTATTTTTTTATTATTTGTAAGCCTCCTATTTTTTACCAAAAGTCAACCCCCAACTCCATCTCCTTTAACCCCAAAATACTTCCAAAACTCACATGTCAAAAAAATCAAGCTTGTTATTTTGTTGTACCCACCACTTGATTACACCTTCCCAGCTTTATCCCTTTATAAAAACCAAAAACCCTAATTTAATTTCACCACCATTGTATTGAACCATAACCACAAAGTAGAATTGTAGGTAGTAGCAGTAAGAGAGAAGCTAAAAACCCCATTTTTATTTTAAAAAACAAAAACCCAAAAAGAAGGAAAGAAAATTTAACTCCAAGAATTCACCTTTCTTGTCTAAAGCTGTAATTTTTCTTTATCCTATCAAAATCATGGAAGCGTCAACCACTTTCCTGGAAAATTCAAGCGCCGCCGCCGGTGACTGGGAGGACGAGGAAGGCGATGAGGGGATGAGGGTGCAAGCTGAAGAGGGTGTGCAGTGCTCAACAGCTAACAGGTGGCCAAAGCAAGAGACTTTAGCTTTGTTGGAGATAAGGTCAGATATGGATGTTGCATTTAGAGACTCTGTTGTTAAAGCTCCTCTTTGGGAAGAGGTTTCGAGGTGAGTTTTTTAGCTTCTTCTGGAGAGTTTGATAGAAAATGACGTAAAGTTTTGAGCTTTATGTTTTTTTGTCATTTTACGTTTGGTTGCTGAGAAAATGGTGGAGAAGACCTTGTTTTTAGCAAATTATTGCATAATAATCAATCTCGAGGTACCCATCTGAGCAGAATTGCAAAATTACCGTTCTTTTTGTCTATTGTGTTCATTTTTTATAGTCTAAGTTAATTAGCATTAAATTTTGTGTATAGTTTCAAAAGGGTCTAATAAGGATGGCTTTTTAGCTCAAATTACTGCGTGTGTTAATATTTTTAGTTATTGAATCATGTTTGATATTTTTTATTGGTTTATTCAAAGTTTAAGCCGTTAGTGAGACCATGGAATTTATTTTTTTTCCTATTGGTACTGTTGCTATCAGGAAATTGAATGAGCTTGGGTATAACAGAAGTGCCAAGAAATGCAAAGAGAAGTTTGAAAATATTTACAAGTATCATAGAAGAACCAAAGGAAGTCAGTCCGGTAGGCCGAATGGCAAGACATATAGGTTTTTTGAACAATTACAAGCTTTAGATAAGACCAATGCATTAGTGTCACCTACATCGTCAGATAAAGATCATTGTTTAATGCCTTCGGCCTCGGTAATCCCAGTGAGCTTCATCCCAAATGATGTTCCATGTTCTGTCCAGAGTCCTAGAATGAATTGCACCGACGCCACCTCTACTTCAACTGCATCTACTTCGAGTGAGGAATCAGAAGGAACAAGAAAGAAGAAGCGGAGATTAACAGATTTTTTTGAGAGGTTGATGAAGGAAGTGATAGAAAAGCAAGAGAATTTGCAAAATAAGTTTCTAGAAGCAATAGAGAAATGCGAGCAAGAAAGGATAGCTAGAGAAGAAGTGTGGAAGATGCAAGAATTGGATAGGATTAAGAGAGAACAAGAGCTTTTAGTTCACGAAAGAGCGATTGCAGCTGCGAAAGATGCAGCTGTGCTTGCATTCTTACAGAAGTTCTCTGAGCAAGGTATCCCGGTGCAATTGCCTGACAACCCTACAGTCCCGATGAAATTTCCTGACAATCAAACATCTCCAGCGCTACTGTCCAAGAACCAAGCAGTTCCAGTGGAGAATGTAGTGAAGACACATGAAAATAGCAGTGTTGAGAGTTTTGTCAACATGAGCTCATCAAGATGGCCTAAAGAAGAAATTGAATCTTTGATCAAGATACGAACTTATCTTGAATTCCAGTATCAAGAAAATGGACCAAAAGGGCCGCTGTGGGAGGAGATATCAACATCAATGAAAAATCTCGGTTATGATAGGAGTGCAAAGAGGTGCAAAGAGAAATGGGAGAATATGAACAAGTACTTCAAGAGGGTAAAAGATAGCAATAAAAAAAGACCTGGGGATTCTAAGACCTGTCCTTATTTTCAGCAGCTTGATGCTCTATACAGAGAGAAGACTAGGAGGGTTGATAATCCCAGTTACGAGTTGAAGCCTGAAGAACTTTTAATGCATATGATGGGTGGCCAAGAAGATCAACAACTGCCAGATTCTGCCACAACAGAAGACAGAGAAAGCGAAAATGTTGATCAGATTCAAGTAGACTATAGAGGCAAAGAAGATGGAGATGGTTATGGAATTGTAGCTATTGATCCCTCTTCATTGGAAATTATGGAGTAAGGGAATTGTAGCTATTGATCCTTCTTCAATGGAAATTATGGAGTCATTAGACAACGAATTTCTTTCCACAGCTAAACTTAGTTTGCCTTATTCTGAGATGTGGGTCAAAGTGATTATGGAGTTCTTCCATGGTTCCATGAACTTTCCGGTTTCGAAGACCTTATTGTCAAGAACCAATTAGGAATACATCTCATAGAAAGCGGCATCCTTGCATATGTATAGTGTATATGGTCATCATTTGTTGAATAAACATGTCAAGAGAGATAGAGGTTGAAATTAGTAGTAGGTTAATATGTACTAAAATTGTTTACACTTCACTTTTTTAGCTTTTGAAAGCTCACACATGTATGCAAAGGTGGGAAAATGTTTGTTCATATTTGTATCAATCAAATGTTACATGAGCAGTGCAGTCTAGCATCACCTTTTTAGATGACAAATTGCAAATAGTTCGGTTATTTTTGTGTAGGAGGGACCAGTCCATGGAGCAGGTAAAGAGGGGATAAACTATGGGAGAAAAAAAATGGCAGACTGCCCTCATCACTAACACTACGTTGAAAGTGATTCACTTTTTTGACTAGTGCCTATCATTATCACCCGTGCGCAAGCTGATCTGGTGTGATTGGCAAAAGCAGTACCTTTTGACTCCTGCCCTCCAATCCATCCTTGTATCTTTGCCTTGGCAGGCCTCCAATCCTGAAGCTTGGAAGAAAAATGCTTTCCACTTCAGTGCCACAGGCTAGGCATCTGTGTGTAACATTCTTGATCTTGGAAAGTTTCACTGCTGCAAATTGGTGCTGCCGTGGTGATCATGGTAGAGAAAAATGGACACTCCTGTTGAAAGGGGTGTGTGAAGGTCAGAGTTCTGATAGTGCCAAGAGATGAGGAGGTTTCCAGTCTTGTGAAGACTGGCCATGAAGATGAGCTCTGCTAATTTGGGCTCCCTTACAAAATCTTTGTAAAGTATTCAACACTGCTAACAATTTGCTAAAGAAGTCAGAGAGATCACCATCAAGCATGTGAAGAATGATTAATATTGACAAAATGGATAAAAACATGTTTGGTTACATGAACAAATATAAAAATAAATAAATTTTTGAAATAAATTTTTATCTTTTTAAAATAAAAAGGATTAAATAACAAGTTTATTTATTATAATTATCTCTATATCCGAAATAATAACTAAATATTACCTTACAAATTGGTCATACAAAGATTTGAAAATTGTTATGTCAGCAACAAGATGGTGAAGATTTAATGGAAAAATATTTTAATTAGGATCATCAGCTAATTCTTATACTATATGATAAAAAATATATTTTAATTATGTGACTAACAGTATACATGGGATTAGATTTCAGCTCCCGAGGAATTACATGCAGCAGTGCAGCTTAACAGATGACGCTAGGTTTTGGCCCATGAAATTGAGCTTAGTTTATATTATAAAGTTGGGCCATGCCCTGGTAAATTACTGAGTTTTTTTTTTCTTGTAATTTTTGTGAAAATGGTAGATTACCAAAATCAAATGCACTCCTCGACAGTACTGAAACATTTTCTTGAAGAAATTTTACCTTTCCACCCAAATTTTAGTGTGGTTGAGAGTATTTTAATTATTGTTTTTTAAAGTATTTTTTATTTAAAAATATATTAAAATAATATTTTTTTTATTTTTTAAAAATTATTTTTGACATCAGCATATTAAAATGATCTAAAATCATAAATAAAAATTAATTTTATACAGAAAAAATAATAAGGGTTATTGAACACAATTTGTAAAATATAAAGACATAAATTACTTATCATATTAAGAGTAAGGGATATTTTTATATCAAAATATATTATGCATAAATCATATGATTTTTATGTTAATTTAGATGAAGAAACAGACAAAATGACAGGGAAAATAAATTATTTAGAGATTAAATAATTTCAATTAAAATAGGCTAAACCATCTCCCCCTTCTGTTTTAAACTCAATCTTTGGCAAGATTTTTCCTAATTTGGACAAGTTTTACTGATTGTAGTAAGAACCGAGTTTCTTTTATACTCAGTCTTTCATATCAACTCAAACTAATGAGTGGTTTAGTGTCCGTTTAGCATTATTATAGCTTTTGGTTTTTAAATTATTTTTTTAATATTAAATTGATGGTTTTTTTTTAAGTATTAAACTAGATTTCACTTTCATAAAAATAATAATAATAATGAAGTTAATTCGGAATCTGATCGAATATCTAAGTTGACTGTGAAACCTCAGTTAAAAATATTGTTGATTTTTTTAAAAAAATAATATTGTTTTATTTTTTTTAATATATATATATATATATATATTCTTTTTTGAATTAATTTGAGTGCGTTTTTTATTATGAAATAAAGTGCTTTTCAAAAAAAAAATTTCTTGAAAATATATTAAAATATATTTTTTAATATTAACATATTAAAATAATCAAAAAATACTAAAAAATATTAATTTAATATTTTTTAAAAACAAAAATAAAAAAACATTAAAAAAACAAAAACTACCACTCTTCTAAATTACAATGAATTAACTCTGAAGGGTAACTTAACTGGTTAGGTCTTGGATTTACTCCTCAATGGTTATGAATTTAAATTCTTTCAGAGTTAATAGAGACTTATATGATTATTAATTTCATGATTAGTAAAATTAGTTGAGATGCGTGTACCGAACAATTATATTAATAATAATAATAAATAAATAAAATAGAAATTAGTACTCCGACTTATAGCTCCAACCTTATCATGATCCATCCCCGAGTTTAATACCTATTCCCTCAACAATTCGGACACCCTCACTTCGAAAACAAAATTAACAAATCATAAATTGAATGCTCCAAATTTCCCATTATTATAACAGTTGATGAACATACTTACAAGAATTTTATGTCCCATTGGATTACAGCTACTATAAAATATTGCCTTTTCCACAAACCCCATAGCCCTCCCCTGCCACATACAACAAGGAGTCCCCCCCCACCCTACAGCCCCCTCTCTCAACAATGGCAGATTATGAAACCCACCACCAGAGCAACCACCACCAACAAATCCCAAAAGAAACAGCTTTCCAAGCTATAAACACCATAATCCAGCTCCACTTTGAGAAGACCCTTGAAAAGAAAAGAGCCATAGACCTCCAAAAGAAAGAACTCCACAAGCTTTTCCTCCTCTTCTTCATCTTCCTTTCTCTCATTTTCATGGCTGAAGCACAGCCCAATCGCCTTCAATGCCGCCATTGTTGGGCACCCATTATCCTCCTCTCTTTATCACACCTCATCTTCTATGTCTCCGTGGCTCAGACCCTTAGGTGCATCAATGGTTTCAAGTACCAAAGAAGGTGTCACAAGCTCACTCTTGGCTTGGCTACTGAGAAGTTAAGGGAGTTGAAGATGAGAACAGCTAGTGGTAGCAACGAGTATGGTCACGATCACGTTGTTGTTAGTGATGAGGGTGAGCTTGAGATTCATTATCAAGAACCGCCTGAGAGCTACTTCGGTAAGTTCAAGAGGAACTGGGCTTTGCATTTTGGGTTCTTGATCTTCATCTATGCCTTCATGGTATCTACTTCAGTTGTGCTTCTTTGCTTTTAGTACCTTGCCTGTTGGTCAAATTCATGTTGTCTTTTAGAAGTGTAAGCTTAGTGTTAGAAGGTTGAGCAAGAAAATAGCTTCAAATCTCTGTAATTTGATGTGAGAAAGAATTTGTTTTCGTTTTTGAGAATTAAATTCTTGATTTCAATTACAATTTGGAAATTGGAATCTCATTTTTATGTTTTCCTTGATTGGTTTTAATGCTAAGCTATTGTTTCCCTTTTTTTTTTTTTTTTGCATACCCAAAAACAAGAGAGGAACTCATAGTAGATATACTTAATTTAATATTCTCTTTGGAAATAATTTATTTAATGTCATTCAAAGATGCTAGCAGCTTGGTCTTGGGCATGATGACTGCTCATGATGAGGACTGCTTTTGAATACTTTTGCTACTTTTTTTACATTCTCTTTTTGGGGAGAGGGTAGATCAATTGTTTCTATTGGGTTTTGACTTAATTGGGTTTGAATTGGATTTGATCTGATTAATTAAGTTTTTAAAAATTTAATAAGAGTTTGATTAGAAAAGTTATGATTTTTAGCTGTGATTGTGGCTTTTGATTGAAGTTCAAAAGCTATAAATTGTTGTTTTTTTAAAATAATTATAAAATAAAGGGTTTAGATCTTAATTTTTAAGTATTACTGAACCATAGAAACTAAAAATAAAATAAAGTTTTTACTATTCTAGTGACTTTGTAAGTTTTATATTTCAAGGAGACCGAAAATAGAGTAAAATAAACTGAAGTTATTTATTTATCTATAAATAGATGCAGCTGTGTTAATATTTATATTTATATTTATATTTATATTTATAGTTTGAAATTTGAATGGAGGAGGAAAACTACCCGTTGAAAATTTGTAGCTAGAAAGTGAGTATTCATTGGTTTAAAATTTAATTTTATCTTTATTTCTTTTAATTACATATAGTATTTTTAAACCGATTAAGTTGATTGAATTATATCAAGATAATTTTCATATAATTTAATTTTAAACTTGAGTTAAATAAAGAGATGGGTCAAGAATTTCTTTTTTAATAATTTTATTTTTTAAAATTTTATTTTAATTTTTTTTATTTATAGTTGTTTTTGAACACGTAAACTATATCATGTTAAAAGTATGAATTTAAATTTTTGATTATTTTTTTGT
>Ga0307517_10015734_pt1 | contig 10019 bp, 7 predicted proteins | sample 23_EM_MG_FD_194515 | JGI IMG/M metagenome (GOLD analysis project Ga0307517, IMG submission 194515) | Populus trichocarpa ectomycorrhiza microbial communities from riparian zone in the Pacific Northwest, United States - 23_EM | ecosystem: Host-associated > Plants > Roots > Unclassified | place...
TAAATATTCGGGGTCACATGCGTTGGACAAAAGTTTTCCAACGGCTGGTTTACTTCTTTCCAGCCGTTGGTTAAAACCACTTTCCAACGACTCTCCAAAATCTTTCCTATTCTATCTGCACAGTGATTGAGAATCAGCATGACAACCTCAAAGACTGGCAGAAGACCCACCCCACAGGCCACCCCGTACAAAGCTCTCAAGACACCATCAATGAGGACGAGATACCGTAAGATCCTGGAATAGTTGAACGTCGTTTTGAAGCGAAATCCGTCCCGAATGAACGAACGATACTCATCCCTGGGATGAGCCTATCCATATCAGGACTGATTGACCGGAGGCAGTAGAGGGCATAACAGCGGAGCGGGGCAATCTGACGACACCGTTGATTGTGTTTTGATTTGGTCTGACGCCGCGACTGTGTCCAGTGGATCGGGGTTGGTGCCGGATTTCAGCTCGGTTCATTCCGCAATGGGCTTTGTATCCTCCCGACGAGCGGACCCTGTCCTCACCTTCTCGCTCCCACCTCCGGCCCCAGGATCAGGGTCGGATCTTCTCAGGACTACTCAACGGCGCGATTGCGTTCTCGTTACCGGTCCTGTCCTCCGTTGTGTCGATGGCATCCTTTTCTCGTCGCTTGCCCTCTTCACCCTCCTCCGTATTCCCCTCCAATTCCTCCGTACGTTCTAAGTTACTCAACTGCTTGTAACCTTCCTTACCACGATTACCACGATAAACACAGCCGTCTCCCTCAATGCCATCGCGGACGCTCAAAATGCGATTGAACGTATCAAACAGGTTTTCCTCGCGGATCTCCGGAGCAAAGATAGTTGAAAGATCGACCCTGAGCTCCCCGTCGCGCTTCGCGTAGAACATGCATCATTCGAATGGGAACTACCGTATAAACCTTTGACCAAGAGCGATACCCCCTGCCCGTTTCACTGGTAGAGTTGCAGAGGCTTGAAGCAAGGCGTTGAGAGTCGCCAAGGAGAAGGGTCGAGGATTGAAGGGGGCTGCAAGATGAGCGACTCATGCTCCAAAGGGCCGTTCCGAGGAGGACACATGTCAAAAGTCCGACCCCGCAAGAACCCAGCACGTCTCTCCCACCTTACGACAAGAAATATCTCTTGAAAAAGGAACGAGGGGTCTTCAAGCTGCACGATATCGATCTGGAAGTCCCTCGTGGGCAGCCTTGCGCAATAGTGGGACCAGTCGGAGCTGGGAAGTCGAGTTTGGTACAGGGAATGATTGGAGGTATGGCCCTTCGACCTCGAGCTGCAAAGATTACTCACAGAGTCGCCGCAGAGATGCGAAAGGCGGGTGGAGAAGTGGTATTTGGAGGAAGTGTTGCATATTGCGCCCAAACCGCCTGGATTCAGGTACGTGTCGTCCTTCGGGTCCCCAATGTTGGTGACTTACGAGGGTCTCATAGAGTGTTACTATTCGTGACAACATCCTGTTTGGTGCCCCGTACGATGGAGAACAATATCAGTCTGTGGTTCGTGACTATTGCCTGCTTCCGGATTTCGAGGTCTTCCCGTGAGTTCGCTGTCCTTCTACTCCGATTTCAATGTATGCCGACGACCCGCCAAGGAATGGAGATTTGACAGAAGTTGGAGAGAAGGGTGTCTCCCTCTCTGGTGGTCAGAAACAGCGCATCAACATCGCCCGTGCTTTGTATCACAACTGTGACATCACGTTCTTCGACGATTCTTTCTCGGCCTTGGATGTCCACATTTCAGAAGTTGTGTTCGAGAATGTGCTCAAGAAAGCCCTCGGTTCGAGGACTCGCATTCTCGTTACTCACTCGCTCCAGTTGATCCCGAAAGTCGACTACATCATTACGATTGCGGACGGGAGGATTAACGAGCGTGGGACATATGCAGAACTCATCACTAGTGGAGGACCCTTCTCAAAATATGTCACCGAGTTCGTCACGGAACAAGAGGACTCCCCCGAGGAGAAGGCTACCTCGGATGTCAGCAGCGAGAAGACCTTGAAACGCAAAGATTCTACACGTTCTGTGCCGGAACGGAAAACTTCCGAACAGCAACCCGCGGACCCTGCGATCATGCAGGACGAGGAGAGGTTTAGAGGTGGTGTCAGCTGGAGAAGTATGTCAAGATCAGGATCTTTCGCGCTCTTCGCTTACATGAATATTCCTCGCAGCATGCCGAGATTGTCTTGGTACGGCTCACATGAAGGTCGTCTTCCCCGCCTTCATCGTGGCGGTCGCCATGCACCGAGGATCTAGCATCATGAGCCCATACTGGTTAGTATTTCCCGTTCGTTTATTCACTCCGAGTTAACCTGTATTTATAGGCTCGTGTTGTGGCAGCAGGACAACTTGGGCTTGTCGAGAGGTGCATATGTGAGTCCTCCACCCCCTCCCGAATCCCGCATATATTGACCGATCCCCCGGTAGATGACCATCTTTGCTGTGCTTGGATTTGGACAGGCGTTTGGGCTGTTCTGCATGGGATGCGTCTTTGCTGTTGTCACTTTCTACTCGTCATTGACATTACATCAAGTTAGTCCCAACATTACTTGATCGGCGAATGCGTTTTCTGACCCTTTTTGTTTCATCTGGAAAGCGCTCAAGAGGATCATGAAGGCTCCCATAGCATTTTACGACACCACGCCGCTCGGTCGAATTATGAACCGTCTCAGCAAAGGTCTGTCTTTCCGCGTGTAATACTCTTCAGCTCCTCACTCTGACCGCGTCCAACCAACTAGACGTGGATACTATCGACAATATTCTCGGTGATGCGATTCGTATGTTCGTCGGAACACTGGCTCAGATTATCGGAGCAATCACCCTCGTCTGCATCATCCAGCCTTATTTCCTCATCGCCGTCATGGTAATCCTAATTGCGTACTACTGGGTGGGCATTTACTACCGGCAGAGTGCCCGTGAGATCAGGGTACGCATACATTCGAGGTTTCGCTCTATGACGACTTAAAGAACCCGATGCAGAGGTTGGACGCGTTGCTTCGGTCGACGCTGTATGCGCACTTTTCGGAATCTCTTAACGGCGTATCTACAATTAGGGCCTACGGAGAGACCACACGATTCTGTGCCGAAAATGCCGCCAGGATGGATGCCGAAAACCGGTGCGCGTGACCGCATTTTTTGGAACTCGGTCGGATTGATTGTTATTCCGAAGTGCTTACTGGATGTCGGTCGCAACCCAGCGATGGCTCAGTATTCGGTTGGACTTCCTCGGGGCCTTGCCACTCTACAGTCATTATTCTGGCTGTCGCTGCCAGATACTCGATCCCCGCTGCGGAGACCGGCGTCATTATCGCGTACACCCTCACTGCCCAGCAAGCCTTTGGGTGGATGATCAGGTACTTGTTTGTCGAAAGGCTTACCTCGCCATCCAATCAAGCGTTAACTTTCCACCGCGGGTACAGCGCAGAAATCGAAAACAACATGAATGCGGTGGAGCGTCTTCTGTACTATCCCGACAACATCGACCAGGAACGGGAAATCGAGGGGAGCGGATCGGTACCGGAGGAATGGCCACATTGCTCGTGCCTTGGTCAAGGACTCTTGAGTTATTGTTTTGGATGAGGTAACTGGTACATCTATCCTTTTAACTCTCTCTGACTCACCCAACCGGGGGCTCAATTCTGCAGTTAGTTTCCGCCGACTACGGGGCAGAACGAACAATCCAAGCCACGCTCCGTGACTCCTTCACAATACGTACCGTACTCTGCATCGCCCACCGGCCCCGAACAATCCTCGCCTACGACCGAATCTGCGTCTGCGATGATGGAAGAGTTGTAGAATGTGATACACCGTTGAGACTGTTCATGAAGGCCGACAGCCTATTCCGTGGAATGTGTGACAGGAGCGGAATCGACGGAAGAGCGATTTGGGATGCTCAGTCAGGTGTAGATGAAGAGTAAAGTGATTTGGATTCCCTTTTTTTATGTGCGGTTTATGTATTCAATAACGACCGCCATTTATGTATGTGGACTTACTGTACCATCTCGAAGGTTCATCTTCGTTGGCATGCGCATCAAGCTGGCGCCGAGCCGAGGCGTCCAGTCATTGGATCGAGTTTATGAATGAACTGGTTCCGAATCTCTGGATCTTTATCCTACTTTCGTGAATTGGTACCAGGTCTGCCGTACTTGGGGATGCTCGTGCAGTTCCATCAAAAGTCCGGAGGGCATCTGCGGACCCACATCCACATGGATTCCAGTAATCATCGTGATCGTGTTTGTCAAAATCCCCTCAATCTATCCACTGGATCTGCTCGTGCCTTCACTGCCTCTTATACTGGTTACCTTAGGGTCACTCACTGTGTGAGGGCGATGAGACGGCAAGATTGTGACCAATCATGGATCATACATACTAGCCTCTCGATGTTACCCGGCGGAATTGAGCAGTGCCCAGCCTGATATATCCAATTTCACCCTGGTAATCTGCACTCTATGGAAAACATAATGAAGCGACATTCTAAAGTCCTGTGGATCCCTCCATTATGAGTGTGTCCGATAGGGTTTTGTCCGAGACACTCTCCAGACCCTCCTTCGACCAGTTATCCAATGAAACAACACATCCAGATCCTGATTAGTGTTTGTTGGATGGGGTTTTGTATGGGTAGAGTCATGACAACACAGGAGAGGGAGCTCTGGAAATGAGGAGGGGGGTAACAGCATGAGTCAGCCTTGATGGATTTTACTGAAGACTGACACACCATCAAATTCATCAGAAAATACTCCAATTACTTTCAGGGTTCCAGAAGTGCTGTAGATGGTGGGGGAAATCACTGAAAAATCTAGCAGTCAGGGGTGACTGTGGCCTTTCCTGGTATTTCTATATTGTTAGCAGGATGGAATGGGTTGACAATTGTTATTACAGGGAAACTCATAAGATAATTACAGTATAGACTTCATATCTCCACTTAGGGATCTCATGATCAAAGCCATGGATTTGTAGCTCTCCATTTAGTGTATATTCATCAACAAATGTTTTGATTGCTTTCAAAGTATTGAAGATGCCAAGGGCTTTAGAAAGTACATAAAAGTGCACTTTTCAAAGTCAGGTATTCACTTCACAGAGGAAAAGGTACCCTAGGCACCCAGAATTTAATGGGAATTTTTTTGAAAAAGTTCTTACACTCAGAAATGATTGTAATTTCTGCTGATATTACATCACATGTCCTTTTCATTTAATAAATATTCCTACCCAGAGAACCACAATCACAGAAATAGTACATTATACATCCCTACTCAGAACTAAATCATTGAAATCCAAGATTGTCACCTCTCCAGACTCATATCCAGCAACTAGGTACTGACCATCCCATTGCACACCACTAAACTCTGCATATCTTCCAGAGAATTGAAAAACCTTCTTCCCTGTGACCATATCCTTAATCCAAGATGGACTACCAGTCTGCCATGAAGGACCACCAATAAAGTCCAGACGAAATCTCTCTGTGGATGTATTGCATAATGGGAGAGGGGTAGAATCTGAGGTCCCAAAGTCCCACCCCTGGACCCCTAAGTTCTTGGATTGAACCCAGACTTTTGAACCACTTAGACAAATGGAGTCCAGATATAAGCCATGTGCCTCTAACTCCACCTCACCTGCAGACTGCCATGTCCACATATCCCATGCCCGAATGAGTCTATCACTCACAAAGAAAAGTTTGGACCCATCCCCTGATATCTTAAGGCCATTGGGCCCAAATTCCTCTAGGGTTTGAAGGAATCTACCTCGTTGAATGTCCCAGATGTGAATTTTCCCATCATTATCATAATCATCCCAAACAAGGATCAACCTCCCATTCACCAGCTGGACATCTTTCCAGGTCTTGCCATTGGCTGGGGTTTGGAATGATGACTTACAGAGGCCAGTCAAAATATCCCAGATCTTCACCACTCCAGCTGAGTCACTTGTGATGGCAATTCCATCTCCTGCTTGTAGACCAACAGACTCAATTGAGACTGAAGTAGATGGGATAAATCCTGGACTATTTGGAATGTGGACTTTTGACATAACACTGGTTTGCCAGAACCTGACTGATTTGTCACCAGATGCTGATATGAGATAGGAGGGGGAGAATACAAGAGAGCTAATGTCAATGGCATGTCCAATAAAAGTCTCAACAAGGTGAGGGTCTGAGCTAATAATATCCCAAACATAGATGATCCTACTGGCTGCTGCTGCAACAAGCCTGCCGTCAGGGGAGAAACAGCAAAGTTTGATTTTGCCACCAGCTACATGGAATTGAGCCACAACTTCTCCAGAATCAGAGTTTTGGACTATGACTGCTGTCCCATCACACAAAGCAAACTGAGTGGAATCTGGGGAGAAAGCAATGTGGGAACCATCATATGTGGGTCTGGTTTGCTGACCGTTGATGTTCCACTGCTGGACTTTACTACCAGAAATGGATATGAAGTGTCCAGGATCCATGGGAGAGAAGCTAATACTTGACACAGAATCTGGCTGCTTTATGACATGCCTACACTCTCCTGTATGAATTTCCCACAAACAAATTGTTCCATCATAAGATCCTGAAGCAACCCTGGTGCAGTCTGAGGAGATGGAAACAGAAAAGACCCAATCAGTATGGCCACTGAAAGTCTTGACAACACCACCAGTTTGTATATCCCAGAGCTTGACAGTCTTGTCATAACTGCCAGACACAAGTGATGACCCATCTGGTGAGAAAGCAAGAGATGCAACCTGACTTGTATGCCCAGACAGAATGGCTGCCTGGCTGCCTGTGATTGCATCAAGGATAACAATGTCCCCAGACTGTAAACCAACTGCAACAGTGCTGTTCCCATATGAAAGGGTTTTTGGAATTCCATCCAACAGAACTGTACGAGAACATGCTCCCCATTCAGATGCAAGTCCCTTGACTACCCTGAATACTTGTGAGACTTCCATGCTGTAGCACTTTCTGAGCCAAGATGAGGAAGGAGAACATGGGAGTGCAGAATGGTATATCTGGGAGGGGGAGTCACAAATTGTGTCAAAGTGTTCTAACAGAAATTGTTGACCATCACTGGTCCACTTGCAGGAGACTCCTGTCTGAACAAGTATAAATAGGCAAGCTTTGACAAGTACTTCACATATCACTCACCACCAGGTACCATTGCTGTATGTCATTCAGGGCATAGACACCAGTGTCAAGTTTCCCCAGAAGGCTGAGGACCTCAATCCAGAACAGAAAGCAGGTTGTGAAGAATTCATCAATTGCCAGGTGGACTTCCTCAGCATCAGGACCACTGCTGCCACACTTCATCAGGTGACCTGTCCAGAAGCTACAGGCATACTTCAATGCTTCTCCAATGTAGGCTGTCCTCTGTTCAGGAAGATCCCCAACCTCACTGAGAAGGGTGTGGTCATCCAGTTGGCAGATGTTCCTCTTCAAGCCTCCCTTCATCACCTTGAGACATGAAAGCAGGATCTCTCTGTGATAGATTGAAGGATCTATGAAGAACCTCTGGTCTGTGCATCGTCCTGGGTCCATGAGAAAGTCAGGGAGGGATTTGTGGAAGATCCGGACCGGTTCTTCCAAGCTGTCTGGGATGAGCAGGAGAGAATGGAGGGTCCGTAGAGTTGCATATATTCTGGATGGTGTGCCACAGTTCCTGAGGAGGCCTGAGAGTGTGTTGATAGAGAGTGGGTGGAATATGAGCAGTACTGCCCCGATGACCAACTTGAAATGTGAACAGAACTCTTGATCTCCATCACGGAGAGCTTGCTCTAGGACTTGGGTGTAGAGGAGATCAATGCCTGACTTCCCTTCGTGGGAAGTCTCTTGCGGAAGGGATGTGATGAGAGCTAGCCTCTCGTCGGGTGGGTGGTACTGGGATGCAACAAACTTGACAACAGTGGAAGCGAAGATGAAAAGGCCACCTGCTTTCTTGCAGAGCGCATCAATGTCCTGTGAGCTTGGCCAGCCCTCTATGAGATCACAGTTGCTCCAGTTTTGGGGGATGCCTGCCAATCGGATCCTCAAGAAGAGCTTGATATCACTGTCCACTGAGGACCGCTCGACTTCGTGGAGTTTGAGCACGTCCGTGTGAGGCCGAAGTAGTTCCAAGCGAAATCCAGAGCGAATCCGAGGTTCTGGTCTGCCAGTGATGAAGAACTTGACGAAGGGGATCTTGTCGACGTAGCGGGAAAGGACGGAGAGAAGCGCGGATGCCGGTTCGTCGTCTTGACACTCGTCCAGGGCGTCGATGATGACCAGGGTCCGAGTTTGTGTTGCCTGGAATGTCTTGACGATGAGCTTCTCCATTTGAGAACACAAGGTCTCTCGTCCGACATCAGGACTCGCCCTCAGGATCGGAAGCAACTCTTGTCGAAAACATGGGTACCGGTGGGCGAGCTGGAAGGCGAGGGTGGGGAAGATGGATCGGAGGTTGCTTCTGTCGTCGAAGTTCCTGGAACAGAAGAAGCTCGCCCCAAGCTTCCCGTCGGCAAAGCTCATCTCCGCAAACGTTTGGGCGATGGTGGACTTGCCGGTCCCGGCGAGGCCGTTGAGCCAGAACACGCGCTTGTCTTGCTCATCGTTTAACCAGGTTTCGAGCTGGGAGAGGATATCTCTTCTGGTCCCCTTCATGCATCCCTGTCTGTCTCCGCAGAGATGTCCGGCATCTGGAGTATGATACATCCCCCTGAGAAGGACAAGGTCCGCTCCCTCCTGTTTTCTGGTTACCACGCGTGGACAAGCGGTCAGGGCTAAGACTTACGATAAGTCGACATGTTTTGTCGTATATATCTTGTTGCAGAGACGTCTGGTCCAGAAGTTAGGCAGAGTAGGAACAGGCACAACGGGGACAAACCTGGTATTCCATCATGGCATCGCGGATGTCCTCGATCATGCCAGCGAGCTTACTCACGTCCTCGGCGCTGTTCAGGAATCGTGTGACCTTGCCTCGTTGTGCCAACGGGGTGAGGTCTTGAAGAATACTGTCCAGTTTTCTATCAAGTCGCGCACATCAGACCGACCACCGACCTTAGATAGTATAAGGTTACCGTTCGAGAGTCTTCCTCCTCTCTTTCTCCTCGACCTCCGCCTCGGGGACAGGCTTGCTCAGCGTCCTTATCAGCCCTTCAACCCGAGGTATCAACGCTTCTATCGTTTGGCGACATGCCATCGTTTGCTAGGACGACTGTAAGCATCCCGAAAAGAGTGGTTCAAGGGAGGTGAGCCATACCTCGCAATTGTTCAAGATAAAATAAAGAGCGTTTGCGACAGATTTGAGGGGAGGGAAAGCGTCTGCAGATTCTTTGACTCCACGGAGGATGAATTTGGCCCCGGAAGACGCGACGGACTTCAAGCCCGATCTCCTCTCGTTTGTCGCATTTGGCTCGACGTTGGGCGTTGGGGGGTTCGAGTTTTTGCTTCGTCCTGCTCTGAAAATGGATCGAAATCGATTGGAAATGGGAGAATGGTCTGTGTTACGCGAAAAAGAGTGGTGAGATAGGACATCCGGGAAACAACCCCCCGCATACCGTTGGACTCCTGATCACGAGGGGTCGAGGAACTGGAAGTTGGCAAAGCTGAGACACTGATCCCGAGATCTGGAGTTGATTCCATGGGATGTGGTACAGCCAGGTCAGCGTCGCCTGGGCCTTCGATGGGGCTGATCTCGCTCCTGGCTTTGCTTCGCCCCCGACGATGTATTTTTGACAGGGAGAGGGATTCTGGTAGCTTCATGTCGTCGCTGGATCGCTGTCAGAAGGCGTAGATGGTGGGGCGATAGCAGATAGTTGGCCTCGTGGCACTCATTCCATTCCTAGCCACTAAGCGCGGAGACGAAGTCCGCCGTCCTTACGGCGTCTCTAGCCCTAGGTTCCCCTCCCCGTGGCGTAACCTCTGCTTTGTCCAAGTCCTCTCACGCCAGCTTTTGTGTCCATAGCACACCAAATACCAACACCCCTTCAGTTCATACTCTCCGTGCACAAGGCCCCATTAAAATTGTTGAACTCTCCAACCTATCCCACCGGTCCCAGCGAACAGTAACAGATAGGTCCG
>Ga0307517_10015737_pt1 | contig 10019 bp, 11 predicted proteins | sample 23_EM_MG_FD_194515 | JGI IMG/M metagenome (GOLD analysis project Ga0307517, IMG submission 194515) | Populus trichocarpa ectomycorrhiza microbial communities from riparian zone in the Pacific Northwest, United States - 23_EM | ecosystem: Host-associated > Plants > Roots > Unclassified | place...
AACCCTATCAAAACTTGGAAACACGAGTGTTACACCCAAATCTTAAACAATTGAGCAATGTCTCCATATTGTTTTTGGAATTCAATATGATCTTGTGAGGAAAACATCTCCTAACAATCCAGCAACCGGATGACATCAGACATTCTTTCTTCAAGCTTCATATGGTACGGTAGCATGGACTCAAATCCTATTAGCAAGCAATTACCAGCGAGGTAACTTGACCTCTTAACCTTATACAATCCGAGTATGAGAATAATTCCATGATACCCCATTTATAGGGTGAGTCCCAAGCTAAGAAAAATTCCAAGTGAGTATCACTAGACATAAATTACACTCGCCATGCGAATCTCCTTTTCTAATCCTAAATGGGACGAGCTTGAATCCATAGTTTTTTTTTTATTGGTTTTCACTTAAGTGTGTGAAGAATTTAAATCAAATAACACGCGCACCCACACCCACCCACACACACACACACAAAATTCATCAGGTGAAAATAAATACGACAATTTAATAGCATAAACATAAATAAACAATACAAATAACTATTCCAAAAATAATTAGGAGCCAAAAAGAAATAATTACAAGGAAAACTACACAGACAAAATATAGCAACAAAAAAAGAATAAATTATAAGAGAATAAATACAAACAATTAGGCTCAACCGTAAGGTTCTTAGTTGATTCGCTATGCTGTCACACAATGACAATGGTGGGACTCTTCAAAATTAAATGGAATATATTTAAGACATGAAGTCGTCACTTGGTAAATAAAAAGCACTAGGAATCCTAAAAACTAGTATTGATTTTAGAGATTTGGGTAAAAGATTAGTTATATCCAAGAGAAGATCAACATCACCCTTACTACTTTTCATATAAAAAATCACCTTTACTATGTATTTCTCTCTTAAATCTATCACTTTTAATTGTCATGAATTATTCTAATTATTATTTAGTTTATCTTTATAATTTTTTTTTATATGAACCCTAAAAATAAATAGGAGACTTGCCCATCTATCTTTTAGAAAAACAAGTCTTAGCCAAAACATTGATAATTTAGCAAAATCATGACGAAAACTAGTAAACATAATTTTGAATTATTAAGCTTACGTCAGTCCATAAATTAAGAGACACGTAAAATAAATTTAAACTTAAATTTGACAATGTCATGATTAAATTTATTGTCTTGTTATTAAAATTATTTTAAAAGCGCATTGAGTCTACATCAATTTCTACAATTAGAATATGTTTAAAATTAATTGTTTCTGAAATGAGTTTTGAATTTATAGGGATGGTTAACATATTATTGAATTTTGGCCCATTTATCATGGTTAGTTTCAAAATGAATCTAAAAGACATCACTCTTACTCGATGAACCTTGGTAGAATCACGTATACTCAACCCAAATTATTGTATCTCATCCGAAGAATACACGAGGAATAAGTTCATGTACAGCCATCTTTACCTTTTTTGGAAGTTCAGTTTTGCTATGGTAATTGCGAAAGCGAGTGCAAAGAAAACTGGAAAAGCAAGAAGAACAATTGCCACTACACCTAAATCATCTTGTTTATACCCAAAATAACTTCGTAAGAAGGAACTGATTGATTTTCGCTCTCCATATGCTGTGATTTCCGCTTCTATATCACCGTACTGTGATGCCAGAAGGCCTTTCAAGGACCATGAAATTGGACAAATCCAATAGCCCCAAGCCCACCATCTAGGCATTTTCTGCAAGATACATGTATTTGGGTGAGAAATATTGAACATTACTTTCAGGATAAAAAAAGAAACATCTGCTGCAACAAATTCAAATTTATAGTTACCAAAACTTTGTTTCGCTAGTGTTGTGAAGGGAAAAAAAAAAAACAGAAGGTTGGGGAGTTCTTGGTTTACACATTAAGACAACAACTGTCTTGACAAAGAAAGTGAAGCATTAGAATTAGTATATATACTCAGAATGGTTATTGTGCAGCTTGAAGATGGTGCTAGTTGAACTTATCCAAGACGCAACACTAGTTAATGCGGGTCATGAGCAAATATGTAGCTGGCTTACCGGTTCCGGTACAAGGTAGCCCGAGAACAAATTCGTGAGGGTATAGAAGAAACTAGCCCATATTGCAGCCATTTGGAAATTTGGGGTCAATGAGACAAGCAGCAATCCCAGGTAATTGAAATAGAGCAATGTGCAGAACATTGAGTAGAAGTACCAAAATACTTTGTAAGCTGACCAGTAGAAATTTATTGCTGGATATGTAATCATCAGAAACAGCACAGCTTGGAGCAATATATATGGAATTTCTACAATCACCTGCACTTTCGTAACAACAAGTTTATGTTAAAGTCTGCAAGTTCTAAAATCTTATATTGACTGATTTCATGGACATTAATGCTAAATCTTTCTGGTACTATCTTCGGACCTGTGCAGACGAGTACGCCCACGAAGAGTACATTCCAGCAAACCTTTCCCGGTATACAATGGTGCGTTCAGTAGCTACAAATGGCATAACAGATGAGCAGTTGGCTATTCCGGCGAACTGAATAAAGATGAAAATAGATCCCAGTATGTTGAAGAAGTCCTGTTCACCATTTCTTCGGAACAAGGAGCGTAATCACTAGTTAGCATTTTCTATGGGATATTCAAGCATTAACATTGCTGATAAATTCGACTGTAGAGAGCTTACATTTTCTGTCCTTTTTGCCAAAGAAGTGCTCCGAATATCAAAGAAGACACGATGATAAATATCAACCGAACCAAGTTATATTTTGGACTTCTCCAGTAGGACAATTCTTGTTTCCAAAGGCACGCCTTAAATTGTTCCCATGCATTTTGTGGAAATCGGGTGGAGAAATGCAATTCCTTCGAACCCTGTTCTGGAAGGCCCAGTCTAGCAACTAGCTCTTCATTTTTCCTACATCAAGCAAAAACATATGACTTCCCGATAATTCTTTTGTTTCTGTTTCAAATGACAACGAAACTTTTGTCAAACACGCAACACTTGCAATCTAGAAAGTGCTCCACCCGTTCATATATATATATATATATATATATATATATATATATATATATATAGTTAAGCTTACTGGAAGAGATGGGAGTCCCTGTAGAGATTTGCAAAATCTAAACCAAGTCGAGCTTCCATAGAAGAACCGGTAACCTCTAACATCCATGTTGCAGGGTTGTGATTTTCTTTGATTTTGGGAACTCCATGAATGCCCTTCATGCAAATATGTACGTAAATGAGTAAATAATAAACGAATAAGATAGGCAAAGTAGGTTGGTCTCCAAAATTCTGACAGATATTGCTCATACATAGAAACATATTTACCTACAGAACTACACTTATATAGACATGAATATCAGTTCTTCAACTCTATTTCTGTTAATTTGATCTTTAACGAAGAATTGAAAGAACTAGAATGCCAGGGGAAACACATAACAGACAATGAACCTGGAAGTCAATCATTGCATGTTCATGGATGCTTACCTCAAAATACTCAATAAGCTTGCTTGAATTCTGACCCAGCTCTCCAGAATATATTATTTGTCCTCCTCGTTTCATCAAAATGAGCTGCAAGAATTATTATTTTTGATAAATAGAAGGACCATAAGTAATATCAAGAAATTTAATTAGTCTTGCACTGACAGTTCCTAATTAACCACTTAGAGTGCTAATAAATTTTACTTTTGATTGATCACACATTTTATGCTTAATCGTTTACATGTGACCCATAATCAATGGCTTTTCTCACCCTGCAAGAAATCAGGCAGCTCACTAAAGTTTTCAGATTGCTAAGATTTCGTTTTTGATATTGCATACTGCATATTTTCATGTGTACATAGCCAATTACCTCATCAAATGCCTCAAAAACATCAATACTTGGCTGGTGAATTGTGCACACAACTGTCCTGTTTGTATTAACAATGTTCTTTGCAACTCGCATGACGATTGCAGCTGCTCTGGCATCCAGACCAGAGGTGGGCTCATCCATGAATATTACAGATGGATTGGAAACAAGTTCTACGGCAATAGTTAGCCGTTTTCGCTGCTCGGTCGATATACCACTAACACCAGGGATGCCAACTAATTCATCTCTGATTTCACCAAGCTCAATCATCTCAATAACTTCTGCTACAAATTCCTGCAGAAAGAAATGATGATAATGCGTATTTATGTGTATATGCTACTACCAAATGCTAACGTGAGAAGAACCCCTGAATACGCCCTAGAGATGCTCTCACAACAAAACACTTCATATCTAAAGATCAATTATTTTCCGTTAATGAGAACACTGATCTTGTCACTGTTTATTCTATATATTTTTCAATTTGAGCTTAAGACTTTAGCTGGTTTTCTCAGGCTGGAATCTTGTGTTCAGCTACAGAAAATGTCATTATTTAACAATCGAACAACACTAGTAGTTCAAATTAGGCATCTTACAGATCTTGTCCTATTGTCAATCTGAGCTGGCAACCGCAACCAAGCTGAGTACATTACTGACTCTTCTACTGTAATCTGTGGAGAATGAATATCTGTTTGTTCACAATAACCAGATATTCTAGCATACGTCTTTTGGGCTTTAGGGTACCCTCCAATTCTTATCTCGCCTTCAATAATGCCACCAGTTTTTCTTCCAGAAAGAACATCCATTAGTGTTGTTTTCCCAGCTCCACTAACACCCATCAATGCCGTAAGAATCCCAGGTCTGAAGGCACCAGTGATATCATGAAGAAGCTGCAGCCTTTTTTGTGGAAGACCTTGCTTTCTTAATATCTGAGTGACACGTGCATGGAAATCAATAGGCATCAACTATAACTACCAGCCAAGGAAGTCCTGTGTTGATGAGTTGTACTTACCTTAGGAGTGTCGACAAAATATTGCATATTCTGAAAGGATATTGTTATGGGCTCGAAAGGCAAAATCATTTCTGCAAAACAGATGAAATCACTATGGATGTTGCAGTAAAATAGAAAAAAAAAGAGTTCATCTGTTTTGTTTGTTGATTAATATCCATCATTTTCAAGGAATATCAAATAAATGGCAACAACAAATAATTATTACTGATTTTCTCCATTTCTGCGGCAGGTTTTGGTGTTTCAGCGCGAGGAAAGTCGCTCAAATCTTGTTTTCTCTTTAGAATATTGGAGAGCCTTTCTTGAGAAATTATGGTCCGAGATCTCCGAGGGGCTGCAAATTTCAAGTTTATATAGATGAGCATGAGGAGTCAATTTGTTATCCATCCGCATGATAATATGAAACTTACCTTTTGAATAACTGAGGGCGCAGGTGAATCCAATGTTGAAAATTATCCAGAATCCAATTAATGCTCCTAAAGGTATCCAATAGAAGTATTCATTGAAGTATAGTCCCCGGCTTTCGAGAATTTTCTGACCTAATGTAATATTGGAAGATGAAACCTGCAAGAGACAATTAGCAGTGAACAACCACAGCAACAAGTATTTATTGAGAATTTAACCAAAGTAGAAGTCGGGTTTCACCTTTTGCCACCTCGGAGCAAGGAATTCGTTTAAAGATGCACCGATTTCCGCATATGCCAGTGGAGAGAGCCAAAAGCCCCACCTCAACCAAGAAGGTAACGAAGCTGCAGCAAAGAAAGCGTTTGATTTAAATGGCAGCTAATTTATGCAAACCTTGTGCTAAAAGTCACCAAAGGGCTTACGTTGTCGAATTACAAATCCACCAAATAGAAATGTGATTAATATAATGAAAAGAGCGAATGTTGATGCAATAGATGGATTCCGAACTATGGAAGCAATCAGACGGAACATTGATACAGACACTTGATGAACAAGGAACAGAAGAAAGAAGTGGTAGAAAAACCTGACAGTCATTGAAAACAACAAGAGTTAGAAAAGAATATAGTTTTCATAATAGAAATGACATATGTCCGCAACAAAACACCTTTCTGGTTCAGGACTGAAACCAATAACGTAATAGGTAAGAGCTGTCCAAAGAAATGCATCTAGCAATGAAAACGGAATCTTTAAAATGGCAGCTGGAACAGAATAAGCCCACGCAGGATAAAAGTAGAAATCCCTTTGCTTGTAGAAAACTGCTATTCTTTGTATAGTCAATGACAATTCGGTAATCCCATTGCACATTAATCTAATTAGAGCATAAAACAAGGAACCCATGTATAGGTTGCCGTCGACCATGTCAATATTCATTCGACTACGTATGAACACTGTCATTGTAATTAATGCAGTGACCACGAGCTGCATGAAGAAAACCCAATAACAACTTGCTGATTAGTTAAGAGTGTCAGGTAAAAATATGTTGATAATCCAGTCACAATTAGTCTTTACCTGTACTGATTTGAATACATGAAGAGACAAGTTTCGCTTCATAAGCAGCCATTCTCTATCCATACAAACTTTGAATAGTTCCCATTTTCTTAAGGAGTAGATGCTGAATGACAGAGCATTTTTATGACTTTCAGATTTCTGTAAAGGCCTGGAGAGCTCCCCTTCTAGCTTCTGTCCCACATGAAATTCCTGGAAATTCTTTACAAGCATATCGATAGAAACATAACTATGAGGTTGCTGTTTATGATACCAGTACTGTCCTTGATCCCTTTCAGAAACTACCTGCGGATAAGTAAAAAAATGTCCCGCTGAAAAAGTATTTTGGGGCAAATGTTCTTGTAATGTGAAATGAATTAAGCAAGGTTACGTACTTCTTGGAGGAAGTCAGCAATGCCCTTTCGTGGTGGGCACCTAAAACCACAATGTTCAAAGAACTCCAGAACGTTGTCTCGAGGCCCATGGTATACTATCTTTCCCTCTGCCATCAAAATAATGTCGTCGAAGAGATCAAAGATCTCAGGAGCTGGCTGAAGAAGTGAAACCAACATGGTTGATTTTGTTATGTGTGCCAATTGTTGCATGCAGCTAACAATCTGGAAGGTGGTTGAGCTGTCTAAGCCATTGGATATTTCGTCCATAAAGAGCGCTTTTGTTGGACCAATTATCATTTCCCCTGGCAGAAGAGAGTAACAGAGATTTTAATATCCGAAGAAATGGATTTCCTGTAACACCTAGCTCTAGTGCTCTACAAATCTCCAGCAGAGGCTTTTTTTCTTTTTTTTTCTTTTTGCTATTTCTATAAATATAGGATCGTCAATGTTCTTAAACACAATTAGCTGAAAGGTTTCTCAACAAGTATTAATTATTTAAACTTTGCAATTCACACAACCTGTTGTTAGCCTTTTCTTTTGACCACCTGAAATTCCTCTCCTCATTGCATCTCCCACCATTGTATCAGCACATATGTCCAGTCCAAGGATCTGTAATGCCACAAAGAATAGAATCTGTAGTCAATGGAGAGGATAGGAGCTTTCGCATTGATACTTCCTTTGTTATATAGAGAATCACCTTCAAGATATAGTCCGTCTGGAGAGTCCTTTTCAATCCTTCAACTGAAGTTGCCTGTTCGTAGAGATTGTCAGCTGATATTGCTACCAGAAAGTAGGAACCAAGCTTCCTCAAATATGAGATCATGATAAAGAGTTAGTTTGTTTCTTATGTTAGCTTTACCTTCATGTAGGTATCTATATCCGGTTCTGGGACAATACCAGCTTCCTTCTCCCTTCTACTGATTTCTTTCATGATATCTTCAGCAGTAAACAGCTGCTGTATCAGTTTAAGTCTCTAAGAAATGTTTACCATTACAAGATGTGGAGCAAACCTACCTTCTCTGCCCCCAATGCCTTGACAACGAGCAGAAAAGTCGAGGGTTTCCCTCACAGTCATTTCAGAAATGTGCTGGTCATATTGGCTTATGTAAACTGATGTCTTCTGAGGAACAAACTCATTGAGTTTGTAACCATTATATGAAATTTCCCCCTCGACCTATACATGAAAATCAGTTATTGTTCTATATCATATGTTTAACAATTTTTGATTTCATCATTATTTTCGTTCATAATTTCCCAGTTCATTCTCATAGTAGGTGACAGTTTTACAGAGATGGTTCATATTGATGTTTTATGGCATGGATTTTTATGCACAAGTAAGAGACCTTCAAGGACTGGTCAAGCTTCGCTGTAAGTGCCTGTAATAAAGTGGTCTTCCCACAACCTGGAGGACCAAGCAAGAGAGTCATCCTGCATGGAAAGTGAGTTTATGTATGAACTCCCATAAATATTAATCATAAGTTGGTTGCTCCTCGTTGCAGAAATTAGTACTGATCAAAACCGTTGGGAAACGTCATGAACAGATGCATTATTATGTGTGAACCTTGAGGGCTTGATGATGCCGTTGACGTTTTTGAGAATTTTAATCTTGTTTCGTACCGACTTGCATCCCGTAATATTTGCAATACCCTGTCGATAGAAAATATTTCTTTCATTATCAGAACATGCAAGTGAGAGAAAAATAATAAAAACAAGTCAACCCAATAAATTAATGTACAGTGCATGGTGGACTCGAAGTTCCAATTTTAATTTTTCATTCACAGCACTCTTGCCGCTCCTGTCATCTTATGGTAAACGCAGTCAAGTTATATTTCTCCTTAAAAACGAAGTGTTTGAGCAGTGACTTTCTAATGCTGAAAGATTAGCTGATGCTAAACAGAGAAAAACAAGGAAAGATACTTGCCCCAAATGCAGTCTTGAGGGTGTTCCAAAGAGTAGGAAGGGGCTTTCCATGAACCACTTCATATTCCACCTCCACAGACAAATTCCGATATCTCACTTCCACAGTTGGCAATTCCAGACCCACCCTGATCAAGAGTAAATAAACATCGATCAGTACTGACAAAGATACATGCACATAAACATCCATGGATGTATCGTTTCCAAATAAATAATCAGTAGCTCTCTCAAGCTATAAGGTTGTAAATCTTGAAGAAGCACTGCAGTGCTATTCAGTGAATGCTATCACTTATGTTTCCGCCTCCTGCGCGCAACAACAATATGTTTGAGAATAATATAAATTATATCTTGGGACCTCATCTAATAACTTAAGTTTTTGGGTTGAATTAATTATTTGACATGGTATCAGAACCTTGATGACCAAGCAGTCACGAGTTCGAATCTCACCATCCCTATTTATTTGATAAAAATCAAGTACAATGTAATGTGGGCCTGTGCAGTTTCAAGCCCAAAGAGCTTTCACTTGAGAGAGTATGTTAGAGAATAATATAAATTATATCTTAAGACCTTACCTAATAGTTTAAGTTTTTGGGTTGAATTGGTTATTTGACACAAATTCCTATTTTTTCTTTGAGCATATTTATTCACTATTTTAAATTTTATTTTCTCAATATATCTCCTTTCTTCATGTCGTATGCGAAAGAGGAACTTTATATAAAGATGTGGGGCTATAGAAGATCGATCGATGGTAAGTTACATGCTATCAGAAATTGCTGGGTGTCTTACTGGGGTTAAAGAGTGGATAGTGAGATTTCAAAGGTTGGATTAAGGAATCTTGAGAGGTTTATGAAACCTGGGTGATAGAAAAGAACCCTTATGTTGTCTTCGGTGATCTGTGGAGAGTTTATGAACTTACAACGTCAGGTGTGACGAGCTCACCTCTTATATAATGTACACACACAAACACATGGCCTCATGGTTTTGTCCCACGAAAAGGACACTTGACGAGTTTAAGTCTTTTTAACCAATCATGTAACTCCAAGACACATCCACAGTGACTTGTAACACATCAGTGCATGCAATTTGTGGAAGCTAAAAATAATTTTATTTAGACTTATGCTGGAATTAAGGGACACTGCAAGTCACAATCAGAATACCAAAATGACAGCATAAGCATAATTGTTAAAAAATAATATAAATTATATCCTTAAATATCATTTAAAAATTTAAACTATTTAATTGAGATGGTTATTTGATATAGTATTAGAGCCTTGATAACCAAGTGGTCATGAGTTCAAATTTCAACATCCTCATTTATTTGATAAAAATTAAACACAACGTAAAGTGGGTGCTATTAGGTTGAGATGGTTTTTTGACATGGTATCAGAGCCTTGATGACCAAGTGGTCAC
>Ga0307517_10015738_pt1 | contig 10019 bp, 16 predicted proteins | sample 23_EM_MG_FD_194515 | JGI IMG/M metagenome (GOLD analysis project Ga0307517, IMG submission 194515) | Populus trichocarpa ectomycorrhiza microbial communities from riparian zone in the Pacific Northwest, United States - 23_EM | ecosystem: Host-associated > Plants > Roots > Unclassified | place...
GATGGGTTTATATATATATATATATATATATGACAGCTGAAAATTGTAGCAATGTTGATTGTAGACTTTTGATGACATTTATGAAGCATGATATGGAAAAACATATAAAATTTATCTGAAATAATTTTGCTTCAGTGTGATCGTTGGCATGTGGCGAGAAGAGGGCAAGAACTCAGATTCAAGTCCCTGCCTTTTGGCCTGGTCGGGAAACAAGAGAAGAAAAAGAAACAAGCTCTCTGTATGAACAGAATCTATCTAAATAGCATAAAGATAAACCAAGTGCAATGCTTAATTTGAACGAAAAAACATGTCCATCAAGACGTGAGGATTGTTACCTTTCAAAGTTGCTTTAGGGCATTTGTACCCAGCATTAACAAGCTTTATATTCTTTGGCATAGGCACTCCTGGTGGCTTAATTCCAAACACCGAGCCTGTAATCTCAATCTGTGCTGAAATCTGGGTGAAATCTCCTGCTGTGTCAATTGCAGTCTTCAGGTCAGTCATCGGATTTCCTGCGAAGGTTGTCCCATTGCCAACTTCCAGAGGGAAATCATCACCATCGACGACGATTGCCCCGGAAGCAGACACTAAAATTTCTTTGTGCTGAAAGCCTACAAACATCTGCCAACCCTTTAGTTCATATTGGCCTGTATTGGTTATCGTTGCCAATGACTTGAACGCCCATGCCTGTGCGGATGCATTCTTTACCCTTGGATATTCTTTTTCGCGGGATATGAAAGAATAGGTGAGAAATAATCCATTGCATTCATCCAGGCCAGGTGGTGGGGCTGCAGGATTTTCATAATCATCGGTTTGGCCATGGCAAACATGAAAAAGCACAGATGGTAAGGCAATGAGAATTAGCATTACCAGTTGCCATGGAACCTCCACTCCTAAATTTGCTTTCATTTTCTAGTTTCTTGCAGGGCAAGAATGAAATTACTTTTTCAATAAAAAAATATGGAGAGGGAAAAAACAAAAAGTGCGGTTATGGGTTAGCTGGTGGTGAATTTGCCGCGTTCGAGAACGCGGCTATGAATGAGAAATGGGGAGTCACTGAGAAGGGAAACCCAAGTTAGAGTGAGATGAGAAGCTTATAAATTGGAATAGAGATAGCCAAGACCGAGTCTTATACCAATTCTCTTCCTCTAGTTTTCACGGTTGGTTCGGAGGTGGAGGATGTCAGCAGGGTTCTTACTATTTTTAGAGGGTAATAGCTGAATTTAACTGCAATATAAATATTTCTTTATTTTATATATATATATATATATATAAAACAAAAATTGCATTGTCAAAATGATTCCAAGGGACCAAAAACTAACCTGAACCAGCTCACAAAGAATGGATTCTGTTACCCTTCTGCCAAGTGATTTTTGAGTTTACGGTCTTTCTGCTTGCATGGTCAAGCAGGCTTGTGTGGCTTGTGTCCAGTTGGCTCTAAGTCTCTATTAACTGACCAAAATGCAGCAACAGCCAGCGCGATATCAGTTGCGAGGGAGATCGATTATTCGTCATCTCCCTCTCTCTTTCTATTCTAAAGCTCCATGTTTCTATCAACCATAGCTTTCTTGATTAACAAGAGATGGATAGAACCAGATTTCATGGATAACAGCAGATGATAAACAGCCGACTTAGATGGTTTTCTTTTGTAAAGCAAACATGTTTTTCGATTTGATGGAGTTTCCATCAAATCTCTTTTCTTATCGGCATGAACCCCTGCCAGAGAAATATAACTGGTAAATTTTGGTCAACCAGGATACCTGAAACCTGTGTTACAGTATCAGGAGATTCGGTTTCTGTAGAACCAAAACAAGTTTCGGTCCGAGAAACAGGACAGGACTCGAAAAAACACAGCTCAACCATCAGCAATCAATGCATTCTTCAAGAACGATTTCGCGTATCTGATTCTTTATGAAGGGTTTACACAAAACGAATAGGATTGGGCAGATCTAATTAAGCTCGGAAACATTTCCTGAGTTTTTCCCACGTAAAACCTACAGCATTCTGCCTGCGCATTGACTGCTTCATGGTCATTTTCTTTTCGCTTTTATACATCACAAAAAAATGAAAAAGTTCTAATATTTTCTGCTGCATGATTTTCTTCTATCTATATGACGCTAAGTCAGGAAATACACCAACTCAAGCAACAGTGAGTTCTTCCGCATTGCTGATTTCCTCAACAAACTGTGCTTTTGGCTCCAAATCAATGAATTGGTTGGACTTGCTTGCCAGATGCGAGATGCTAACCCTCCCTTGACGCTTAATATAGTCAGCAACAGCTCTCATCTCTTCTTGTGAGATGTATATGTATTTTCCTCTATCATCCATGACACCAGAAAGTCGCCCTGATACAAAAATAAATCTAACATTAAGTTTCTAATCAAGGGTACCGAACCATCTTAGATATTTACTTTGCATCAGAAACTATTTAATGAAGAAAGAATATATTTACTATGCATCAATCAATGACTAGGCATATCAATTTCATATTTTGTTGCGAACTAAACCACGACAGAAAACACTAGCATGCCAGTGGCAATGGGTGATTACATCTTCTTCTTTGTGGCATTTCTTTTTCTTTCAAAGAAAAACCAACTAGACTTTACCACAGTTTTAATCGGAAAAGATGATTTAAGAGTTGTTTTTCATTATAAATTATAGCTAGATGGTGGAATGTTAAAGGATATAGACCAACATGCCACAGTCAACCTTTAGAGAAGATTCTACAGTATAAGAGCAAAAATTACAGAACCAACCATACATTAGAGAAGATAAAGAGTGGATAAAACTAGACAGAGAAAAAGGACAAATTCGATAAAGATATTTATACTTGTGAGGGTATTGCATGAAGAAGGTTGAGTTTGAAAATTTGATAATAAAGTTCCAGAACCCAAAGTGGAAGGAAAATAAAAGAGCAGAGAAGTAATTAAAGCAAATTAAACCATGAAAGGTTGCACAGGGCACTAAAGATTGCTTAAAACATTTATGCAATGAATAAAAGAGATGCAAGAACACATACCCATACTTTCCAAGGAGGTGATCCGGTTGATACATTCCTGAATTAACCAAAGGTATTAGGCACCCATATTAGCATAAGAAGAGGCAATGATGTCATATTTACATGATTTAACTCCTACTTACTTGGACAACCAGATGCATATAATGAAACAACCAGTGAATGAGGATTGTGAACAAATTAAGCTCAGATCTATCATTGTTCAAGAACTACCATAATTTAGCATATGCATTGCTACTGTCAAATTAGATCCTTATATACTGCTGTGTCCAGAAGGATGAAATGGGAATAATGGGGAGTGATTTAGAGAGAGTACCTGAGTCCGAAGCTTAAATTCTGCAGCAAGATCTTCCAAAGGAAGACATTTATGTTTCTGCAAGATCACATTAAAGAAAACAAAGCAAAAGAATGAGTAACATAACAACTTTGACTTTGATTTTTGAAAGCTTATAATCACCAATGAAGTTTCCTTTTTACCAACAGCGGATCACAGTGCATGATAGCAGATAAAAGTAAGATAATTTTTAAATGTTTGCTGAACTTCTAACACTTCACATTTGATGGAGAAATTCATTTGCTCACATTACAGGGAGAAATTAACAACTAAACTTACCAGCAAGAAAAAATCACATATTTATCATGAATTAAAGGACAAATAACTTAAAGAGAGAGTTCACTATGAATTAAAGGACAAATAACTTAAAGAGAGAGCTCACTAAGTGCAGGACTTAGAGTACCTTTATGTATTCCACAAAATCAGACAACAAATCCTGATTTCCATCTTGCAAATCATTTCCTGTTGATCCTTCAGCATCCACTGAAAACTCTCCTTTCCATTTATCAAACTCCAACGCAGCAGTTTCCTCCTCCTTGGCCTGTCGAGCCTTGGCTTCTTCTTCCTAAAAGAATCACGACAAATTTCCTTACTAGGAATCCAACAATTGATATCCTAAATACCACAAAAGGAAAGGTAAGCAACCCACTAGCATGCGCTCTTTTGCCTCACGTTCTTCTTCCTTCCTCCTCCTTATTTCTGCATAACGGTCTTGTTTGGTCAGCCTTGAATCACGTGACGCTTCCTCAGCCTTCACAACAATAAGTAGCTTTGTCAAGTCAAATACTGACACTCTAATAGAGAGGGGAAAAAAAGAAAAACACGAAAAATCAGGACCAACAAAACAGCCACAACAACTAAGAAAAATGACTTTCGGTTTCCTTTGTCACACTTTTCCTCTATGCCTCACCTGCTCTTAAAGCTACTCTAGATTCTTACACCTTGTAGGCAACTTCACTAAAGTTCAGACAAGGAAAAAAACTGCTACTTTTCTTGAAAAAATCTTAAGGAAGTAAAAGCGCACCTGTCTTTGTGCTTCCCTCTCCTGCCGTTTCTTCTCCTTCTTCGATGCCTTATCCTCATGATAAGCACCACCAACAACTTCATCATCACTTTCAGCACCAGCATCTGCACACTCCACAATTCGATACACTCAACACAAACACCAATTTCCAAATCCCGCAGCCAATCATTCAACATGGAAAGCACAAAAAAACTAACGTATTCACACATCATAATACACTTTTACATCTCTTTGTAACTAAGAACAAACACACAGGACAGGATAGGGCATGGCAATCGAAACCAATTAAAAAAAACGCACACAAACAAACACACGCCTGGACTCCAACAAATTTACATTCAACTAGAAGTGCAGAATCTTCACAAAAAAAAAAACACTAAACCTTCAACAGTTGCTTCAACATTTCTTGATGAACTCGCTCCAGCTGCTGGTCTTCTACGCATTCTACGCGTACCAGTTGCACGCACCACTGTCTCTCCTCTCGGAACCTGAAAAACCCCAAAAAATTCATTACTCGATTCTTTAAACCATAAATGCCTAGAAATTTCTTAACCTTTAAAAATTCCTAACAAATTGTAACCACTGACTGACCTGCCGTTCTTCTTGTTGTTGCGGTTCGTCTTGCGATCGATCTTGACGGCGTTTCCATAGATATAACGGTATTAAACCGACGACAAGAAGCATTGAGAGAATCAAAACAAATAATTCTTCCATTCTTTTATCAAATTACGATTCAAATTTTTTTTTCTCAAGATTAAAATTTTTCTCAACAACCAAACAGACCTTTTCAAAATTTTAATTCTAACGCGAGAATTATTGTCTTTAGAAAAAAACTGAGGGAAGAGAGATTAAAAGGAACTGTTACTGCTCAGACGACGTGTCAATTTCATGACAAAGTAAAAAGAACGACATGTACATAGAGTATTTTAATGTAATGAATGACGTGTCGTCCCGTTCCGGCTTCATTATTTTTATTTCTTGCTGGTTCCACCGGTACTCTCTTTTTCGAGGCTGCTTCTCTTCTTCAATGGAGAAACTGAGGAGAGTAGTGAAGGAGATAGCCTACGTGCAAGACTACACTAAGCTCTCTACACTGCACCAATCTTTAATTCCTATCCTCTCATTAGCTTCCTCACTTTACAGAGTTGTTCTCTCTATCCGCCACTATCTCTACCACTTTGGCTTCTTCTCTAAGCACAGGTATGCATGACCCTACTTACTGTTTGGTCTCTGATAAAGTACAAAGAAAGAAGAGAAACTGAAAGAAAGCTTTGATTTTTTATTATTTTGGCATTTGGGTTTTTCGTGGTTTCTAGTAAGTTCCTATCTTTTTTTGAATTTTTGTTTGCCTTTGCCATTGTGCGTGACTAACAAGAGCGTAGCTTAGGCTAGGAAAGTATATTTTTCTATTGGTTTTTGCTGTAATCTGTTTATTTTTGAAGGTTGCCAGTGCCGGTGATAAGTGTTGGCAACTTAACATGGGGAGGAAATGGGAAGACTCCAATGGTTGAGTTCATTTCTTCATGGTTAGCTGATTCTGGAATTTCACCTCTCATTCTTACTAGGGTATTTTAACCTTTTTCTCTTTTTTGGTTTCATTTTACCTAGTGAATGATTACATTTCCTACTGGTTAATGATATGATGATTGCTAGCGCGACTATGCAATCTAGTCCCAGCGTGTGGGTTCGCACATTGGCATGCACGAACCAGATTGCATAGTAATGACAAGTGCAGATTTGCTTAGTGTTTGTGTAGTTGTATGGAGCCATTGGCTTAGTTGAGAGATTAATGTTTTCTTCTCTTGTTGGCAGGGTTATGCTGGTGGAGATGAAGCTAGGATGCTTACTAGGCATCTTCGTGGGAAAGCAGTAAAGATTGGTGTTGGTGCAAATCGAGCTGCTACTGCTGCTTGCTTCTTTAAGCGACATGGTTATGTAGATCCTCGTGATTATTTAGTTGAGGGCAAATGGCATGAACAGAAAGAGGGAAGTCGGATTAACTCAAGAAAAGTTGGTGTTGTGGTTTTGGATGATGGAATGCAGGTATTGTTTCCTTTATGTTTTTCCTATTATTTGTGTCATTTTGCCTTCACTCTCTCCGTGTTTGCTTGCATATACATGCTTATGTTCAGTAATTCGTGTGCATGTGTTTGTATTACATAACTCTGTGCAGCATCAGGCTGTACTTGCTTATTTTTTAACCCATGCTTTGATTTTTCTCACCCAAGTATTGTTCTTTATCTGTCTATGTGAAATGCCTGTCTATGTGCCTTCTGTCTTTAATTTATTGTCTTGATAAGCTGGCCCAAATATAGTGTGATTCTTATATTGTGAATTGAAGTCATGTCATATGCAGCCAATTGATTGTTAATAGTCCTCTAATCATGAAGAAAGAAATACGTGGCTTATACATAAGCTGGTAATGATAGTGTTTATTTACATGGAAGATAGCACTGGAGCCTGCAGCGTGACATAGAGATTGTCATGGTTAATGGACTAACACCATGGGGAAATCATCAAATACTTCCTCTTGGACCTTTAAGGGAACCTTTGAAAGCCCTCGGAAGAGCAGATGTTGTTGTAATTCATCATGCAAACCTGGTACCTACCACTGATTTTTTCGTAGTTTGTCGGTGTTTTTTAAATTATGTTTCATTTAAAATTCTGCTTTTCTTGATGCTCTAAAGAACATAATTCTCTTACCACTCATGTTTAAGATGAATATATATATATATATATATGTATATATATATATGTATATATATATATATATATATGAGCAGGAAATTGATTCAAATATGTTGAAATAAAAGTTTTGCACAGGTTTCGGAGCATAATCTCAGAGACATCAAGTTAATGATGCGAGAAGTTAAAAAATCTCTTCCTATTTTTTTCACTAGAATGTCTCCCTCACACTTCTTTGAAGTAGGAAATATCAATACCAGAATACCATTGGATATCTTATGCAACGGTGTTGTGCTATGTGTTTCTGCAATTGGTTCTGCAAATGCTTTTGTGCAGGGGATAAAGAAGGTATTTTGCCCCTTTAGCCATTTGATGTTAAATATTATTTGCTTAATTATTTTATCTGGAGAATCTTCACACATGTTAATGGAAGTCCAATAAAAAATACTGGGAGACAGATTACAGGTGATATATTATTCTCAAATCCTTGCCCCTTGTTCCCCCCTACTGTTATGTATTTTTATCTACAAATGAGAGGTGTTTCCTTGGCAGATGGGAACATTGTATGTTGATCGACTTGATTTCAGTGATCATCACTCACTCCAAGACACGGTACAATTCCCATACTCTCCTGTCTAAATTTTACACTGCTTTATACACGCACTCCAACATTTTATAACTCAAATGCTGATGACTGTTCTTTATAAGTTCAAATTTAATCTTGAACTTAACCTCAGTGACCATTTAATCTCCTGAATCTGTCTTTTAGTTCTTAGACTCTTTGATTGCATATGCACAATTGAACTTTTGTGGGAGGCAAATTCATTTGTGAGATATATCATGATTTAGATTGCCTCTACTGGCAGTATCTATATTATCAGTACAACTCATCCCAAACTGCTAAGTAATTGTTTGAAAAGAAGGGGAATAATAGAATGAATTAAAAATGAAATAGCACGTGATATATACCAGCATATTATCTCATCCCTACTTGCCTGTTGTTGCTTGTGGTACCAATTCTATATGTCAATCTTATTGTCCTTTTGTCACTTAATCTAGGATATTGAGATAATCAGAATGAAACTCAAAGAGCTGGAGGATAAGTTTGGCTCCATGCCAGTTGTTGTCATAACAGAGAAGGTGAGTAGGTATTTATTGTTCGTGGTTGGTGGTTCCAAGCTAGTTGTGCTTGATTGCAACACTGCTATATCTTTTTGTCCCTAGCTTATTTAGGAACACTAAAGGGACATATGCTAACTGACTTCATTTTACATGCATGTCCGATTTATGGTACATGTAATTTGCAGTTTATTTACTTTCACTGGCAGGACACCTTCCCTTTAAATGGAAATAAGCATACCTAGTTTTCTTTCCTGATGAGAATGCCTGTGCAAATTTTAGACCATATTAAAACTGAATTGACTGCAAAATCCTGGGCCATTGAAGATGTAAATTATTTAAATAGGAATTTTAAGAAAACAGCTCATTACTTTGTGTGTATTTATTATTTTTCTCCATTGAATTACCAGGATTATGATAGAGACCCTGAAATTCTCAGGCATTTGAGTCCTTGTAAAGTTATGGCACTCTGCTCAGAATTGCAAATCATTCCTTGTAGAGGCAACGGGGATGATGATTTCAAAAAGCTGTTGAAGGAGCTGGTGGAGGTAAAATTTTTAGGAGCAAACCAGAACTAGCTTTCAGATACCAACTCCCATAGGGTCTGAGCACAGATTAATTGATCCACCAGTTTTATTTATTCAACTTTTATTTACGGAAAGGTCGAAACATGAGCAAATGATGTCTCGAACTTAGTACTCTAGAATGCAGGGCATGACACAACAACACATGCTACTTGAATCCATGAGGGGGGTGCATGCTATTCCTATATTAAAGTCCTTGAGTAAAAGAAACTCCAGTGGATTCTAGCCAGGCTTCTCCTTGTATCAGCTCTGCCACAGTGAATTGCCTGGCCTCATTTGGATCAGTAATGACATGATATCCAGGCCGATTCACTCTCTTGCTGACACCTGCACCTGGCTCTCTATTTGAAGACTAGCCATAATACAATGTTTTTAATGCAAAATCCTTGCTCCATTCTGCCCAAACAGTACGATTAATATGTCCCCCAGTATAAGATTGCATAACTACAGTACGTAGGAACTTTTTCTGCCCTAATTCAAGATCAGGGTTTGGAATAATGATAAAGTTCTGGATTGAGATCCCAGTATTTTGATTTGGATCAATCCTACCTTGTGCAGTGACCATGTTCTTTTGGTTTGCCATAGGCTTCCTTGCAATGAGAGCCACAGCTTGGTGCTTTTCTGGTCCTATATTTTGGAACAAAATTTTCAAATATTGTCTAGCTTAGACCAAAATAAATGCATAATTAAAGAGTTAATTTTGGAATCTTTGCAATGCCTAACAATACTGCCGCATAAACAAATGCTTAAACAACAACGAAAATAGTAGGAAAACAGAGGGTTGTTACCAAGCTAGCAGATCTAAAGGTTGGAGATCCATCCAAGACACAGTCACAGAGGCTACCAGTTACGATCAAGGTTGTTAAAATCATGTTTTGACTCGTAAAATTGTACGATTTTACGAGTCAAAACATGCATTACGGGTTGAATCGCTTGAAAAAATCAAAAATGAGTAAAATCAGGTTGAAATCAAGTGAAATCGCAAAAATCAGATGAAATCGCTTAAAATCGTGATTTCAGGATCGATTTTGCGATTTTGATAAAATGAGGCCCTGAAACAAAATCTCCCCCTCTTGGACAGCTGTCAGATGCTTTGGTAAGAGCAAAAGCTTCGCGGGCACGATTTGCTTTCCTTAGGATTTGGTTTAAGAAAAATACGGAAAGCCGTTCACGTTTTGGTTTCTTCTGTGCATATTGTACAACATGCAATTATTAACAAAAATATCTAAAGGTGTTTTTACTGTATACTAGGAGGTA
>Ga0307517_10015739_pt1 | contig 10019 bp, 3 predicted proteins | sample 23_EM_MG_FD_194515 | JGI IMG/M metagenome (GOLD analysis project Ga0307517, IMG submission 194515) | Populus trichocarpa ectomycorrhiza microbial communities from riparian zone in the Pacific Northwest, United States - 23_EM | ecosystem: Host-associated > Plants > Roots > Unclassified | place...
TCACTTCTTATTAGATGTGAAGGAGTCAAAAAAATAAATAAAAAAACTTCAAATTGAATCTATGTATTTTCGTAACTAGTGCAATTTTTGGCTAGGTTAATAGCTCATAAACTCCCACAAAACAAGTCTAAGACATTGATAAGAGATCCACTTATGCTCAAGTTACTAAACATGTAAAAGAAAATAACATATAATAAAAAGAATGAGATCATATAAGAATGTTTATTGTTTTTGTTTTGCGTGTGGTTTTATGTTATTCTGTAGATTTGTTTATATTATCACTTGGTTACCTTAGGTATTTATATATCTAAGATCACATGAAATTGTCTTGCAAAGAGTGAAGTTGCAAATATATCATGTAGGGATGATAATGAAGAATAATTATCTTTACCACACAAGTAATCTATAAAAAACAACATGTTTTTATAAGCGTCGCGCTGTTTATTTGTGAGATAGGGCTTTCAGGTAGATGTTATATAGATAATTCATGCGTATGCACTAATAACTAATAAAACATAGAATCAGATGAGAGTTGCGTACATAGAATACTGGTAAGTGGTTATGACGACATGATCATACTTAAACATTGTTTGGCATGCTAGTGTATTTTTTTTTATTTCTCTTTTTTCCCTTTCTCTTTTTCTTCCTCTTCCTTTATTCCTTGCTAGGTTTGATTAGGCTATTTTTCTCTTTCTTTTCCTTTCTCTTCTTCTTCTTTCCTTGGTTTGATTAGGCCTTCATGGAGCTCAATTAGGATAAATTGGGAATTGAAATGAAGAATTGTTCAAGAGTTAGGGACTAGAGTGAGAAAATAAAGCAAAATTGCTTGGTGTGCCAACGAGTGAACAAGGTTACAACCATGTGGCAACATATGTGATGGCGTGCAACCTTTGATGATGACCTTCATTGGTGTCGAGACATGACAGAACTAATCCTATGATAAAAGAAAATTGTGTTGAGTTGATATTTGGGGTATAACTTGTTACATCTTTTTGATGACATGAATCCTAATTATTGTTAGAACCCATTTTTTACCTCCAATTTCTCTATTTATTTTTATACGTATGATGATCATAAAAAAATGAAAGAAAAGAGTTAAAGGAGTGAAATAAAAAGAAAGAAATGATAACAAGGGACTAGTGTGATTAAAAAATAATAATGAAAGATTATATGAAAAAAGGAAAAGGAAAATAAATGGTAGGATCAGACAAAATTGAAAAACTAATGAAAGAGATTCTACACGTTAGGAAGAGAAATTAATTAATTAGGAATCCATGGTCAAGAAGAAAATAATATAATTGCTTCATTATTTTTCTAATTTAGTTTTTTCTATTTTTGCTAGGTATCCCACGTAATATAAATAGGAAAGACATAAAAAGAAACAAACAAACAAAGAGATCGAAAGGGAGAAACTCTTGCGAAGAAAATCTAAGAAAGTTCAACTATCATAAAAAGACTCATCTCCGTCATAAAAAAGTGTAAGCCTTGCGAAAAAAAATAATCTCAAGCCATATCATTAGGAAGCTCAAGTCGAGTATGCAATCAAGATATGTTTTGATCTAATTCCATTTCCTGGGAAGTTAAACTAAACTCTACAATTGAGAGTATTTACCTCTCGATGATAATATGTTTATTTCTTTGATTTGATTTTGAGGGTAGTTACCTTCTGATGAGACTATTAGTTATTTGATTTTTAAAATAGTCACCTTGTAATAAGACTATTTATTTGATTTTAAGGGTAGTTACATTCAATTAAGACTATTTATTTGACTTTAAGATTGGTCATCTAATAACATAGACCTATTTAGATTTTTTTTTATTGTCAAGATCGGTCACTTGATACCATAGATCCATTTAGATTTTGAATCAAGGTTAGTCACGTGATAATGAACTCATTTAGATTTCATTTATTATTTACTTTTCGGTCAACAACTTTGGTTTGACAAGAGATAAAAAAGCAATACCTTAATGATACCTCTCTCATCTAATGAAATTCATCGACACCAAAATTGAATTTTTTATTTCCATAATGTGATCTGCCAATAACTCTTCTCCACCATTTTCTAAAAACTTTCTCTCTTTTTATCAAACTCAGGGATTTGAATATTAACAAAATAAAAATTTGAACCAAAACTTAAAACTTTAAAGGCAAAGAGATCATAAAAAAAGTCAATGAAGAATATATGAAATAAAACATATTTTTTCATGCGAATTTGAGATTAACTATGTAGTTTTTTTTACGGTTACCAGGTACTTTTTCGTTTAATTATATCCTTATGCTATGTCTAATTAAATTTGTCTATAATCAAGCTTTGACTTAAATTCTCAAGAACATGTAAAGAGAAATACTCTAGCTCACAAAGCACTACAAACAAAACATGCAAGAATGTAATAGAAAAAAATGTTGGGTGAAAAAAATAATGAAAAGGTTCATCATTGAAATAATTGTAAAACAGTTCACATCAACATGTCATTGGAAAATCACAACACAGTCATATATATATATATATATATGAAACAATTCACATTTAAATGACTAGTAGCTGCACAAAATGAGTTGCATGATATATTTGGCGCTATGATTGTGAAATCAGTGCCCCTGTACGAGAGCAGCAGCATCACAAGTGATGGGAAGTGTCAATGTTTGTTGATCTAACAGCTGAAAAGGCAAGTTTTTGGTTTTGGATTAGCGAATCGGTGCGATGCTGGATATGTCCATATGAATTGTCGAGGATGTAAAAAAATAGTTGAAAGTTAAATGTTTGGTTGGTTAAATAATTTTTCAAAAAAATTAATTTATTTCAATATTTTTAAATCATTTTACTATTAAAAATAATTATTATTTTAATATATTTTTTAATAAAAAATATTAAAAAAAATAACCACCAACCATATGACATTGCACAAAAGCTGGAAGCACTTAATTGGTTTAAATCCAACTTACCACGAGAAGAACACAGAAACTTAGGAGATTATCTTTCTCATTAAATCATTGATTTCATCATCAATTAATTCTTATTTTTTACCGAACAAATGGCTTTTCATAATGGAAAACTACATATTTTTAAGAAAATATTTTGCAAGAATAAAGAAATTTCCCAAAAACTATCCGCAGAAGACGCCGCAAGGTGAGCCATCATACTCGACAAGTTATTTCGAGTTTCGACCATAACACGATGCCCGCTTGATATCATTCATGCCTTTACGAGAGGTTCTTGCCTTTTTGGCATTGGAATTAGGGAAGGGAAGGAATCTCATTGCATTTCTTTTTCCCATGACAAGGAAAACTGGATCTCGACATCGTTCTTGAGATTAGAGAAATGGGGGAGAGACAATTTCGATAAAAGACAGGGATGGCTGTACTTTGGTTAGAATGGTGGTGGTAAGACAGCAGAAAAATTACTCTATACATTACAGCAACAAACATACAATCCATGCAGAGACTGCTTACTCTCTCTATCTTTCCTCGCAACAGATTCCAGCCACCAACTATCATCTTCTCCCAAAAAAATCCCAAAAAATTCAATAGAAAAACAATAAGCCTCTCTGCTGCTAAAATGTAACGAATGTTATTCTGAATCACTTTCCATACTGCCCATGGCCTTCAATCCTCTTGGTCTCTGTGTCATATCCAGACAAAAAAAAAGGTTATCGATTCTGCAGGCGAGATTGAAATCATTCAGATCTCAAGAGAAGGGAAGGAAATAAAAGGAGGACAATTTAATACCTTCTTAGAAGTAGAACTCTTCTTCTCTCTGACTTCATACCTCTCCTGGCACATATCAGTCAACCATGCCCCAGGGCTTACCAACTGCCACCCACCAAGATTCCGAAAACCGAAAAAGAAATTAAAAACACATAAAAGAGATAAAACCCTGAAAAGCTCAAACAAACCCCAATCACAGAAACCAAACCCAGAAATCCTTTTCATACAATAATTAATTGAATCACAGAGAAAGAGGAAAGCCAAAAGGGAGAAGAGAGCATTTATCGTCAAGAGACTTACAAGTAAACTTCTTTGTATAATTTTGGCTCTCTTTTTAGGCCTTTGAGGAAGCTTACACCCTTTCATAGCCATAAAATCTTCCTCTTTCTCTTTGCTTGACAAAGTAATGAATAGTTTTGGCCAAACATGTCCTTTATCATCTCCATTGTTACCATCCATTGAAACCTTGCCATTCTCATCCAGAATCCCTGACCCTCTTGTAGTATAGCACCGGTCCTCCTTCTCCGGTGAAGATGATTTCCTGTTCTCAGTCACACTGGACCTAAGTATCGCTGCTTCAGAATTCCTGCATCCAACCATATCCACAGAATCAAGATTTCAGATTTTATCGTTCAGGTTTTTAAGTCACAGTTTAGTCTTTGCCTGGGAATTGGGATCTAAAAGAAACAAAAACATAAATCTCATTATATGAAAGAAAAAAAAAACTATTTTTAATTTCTTCTCTTTGATCATCAACCAAAAGAAGGATGACAAGAAAGAACCCGACATATTTCTTTCGTAAATCAGAATTATCCTATCAATCAAAATTAGGATACCAAAACAAGATGAGTCACATTAATTCAAATCCGAATTTTATTTTAAACTTTCTCGGCCACCAAACACGGAACAAGAAGCAATCTTCCAACCTCATTTCTCAGTTGGGGACTTTTTAATTCTCTGTTTGGTTGCTGAGAAAAAACAAGAAAAACTCCACCAAAAAAAGCGTCAAACACCAGGCCAGAAAGTTGAAGAAATGTCCTGTTACAGAGACAAATCAATCTAACCTTGTGAGGCGATTAGATTGAGGAAGATAAGTGTCTTTCTCTGTAGTAGCAGAAGAGACAACAAATCTATCAATCCTAGAAGTGGTTTTCCTGCGAAAAACACCATCAGATCTCTGAGAAATGATTTGAGGGTCTCTAACTCTAACACATCTAAGCCTCTTTTTATTTCCCCACTGCAAGAAAAACTCTGGTTCTAAACCTTTACAAGTAGCTCTCTGGTTTCTCTCTTCTTTCTCCATGTCTGTTACAGAAAACAAGAAACAAACACCAACCCAGAAGTTAGAACAGATACAATTCAAAACTTTGAGCAAAACAAAAATATCCCGGAAGTGAAAATCTGACAAATTCTAAACCTTTTGAGTTGGGAAGTGAGAAAATTAAAACGGCCCAGAAGAGAAAATTTAAGAACTTGTTGAATTGGCTAATTAGAAGCCAAAAGAAGGTGATTTTTTAGAGTACTCATCTGGGGTTTTCTTAATTAACAGAAGATGAAGTTTTGTGGTTAGAACCTATATATCGAACTCTTGACTCATAGATTTTCTGGAAAGAAAATGTGTTGCTATCGATTCAACATCTACAGGTGTAAAACAGAAATCAAAAGCAAATCTTTCTCAAATCCATTCAACAAATTGACTTGCTAAGAGAGAGAAGGATAGAAGATGGGGGAAGAAGAAGACAAGTATCCTACCAAGAGGTAATAGCATGAGAAATGAAACTCCTTCAAGAGCAAGCACAATATGATATTACTTGCTCTCTGTATAGAGAGAAGCAAAATTTTCTTTAAAACAAAACAAGAGTATCTCTCTGTAAGAAGAAAATTAAATCTGCCTCTTTGTGTTTGTGGCTCTGCAAGTCTCTCTCTGTTTGCTCGGTTTCTCTCAACCAAAGCCTCTCTTCCTTGTGGGGTTTCTTCTCTCGCCCTTTGTGTGCATTTATCTCCCTCTCTGCCTGCCCGTGACTGAAATAACTGAAGATTGCTTTTTGACCGTAGGATTGAACGGTTATGATGATGGGATCAGCAGAGTCGTGGGTTCCATCTCAAAGGCCCAAGGAAATACTAACTTCCTTTCAAATCTAGTGTGCGCTCGGCTTGATTAGTATTGTCGGCCTATGTGGGCTTTGAACTTGGTTTGTGAAGATTATTGAGAATGAGATTAGCTGCCCTAATGAGCTTAAAGTCCACCAATTATTAAAAAATAAAAAGTTGAATTTGAAGGAAAGCTTGATGGGACATTGCACAACTTCCATCGAAACAAGATTAAAACTATGAAATTCAATAAGTAAATCAAAATATAATTTGAATTAGAGGTGAGAAAAAAACTGAAAAACCAGAAAAAAATAATAAAAAAAAAATCATGAAAAAAAACTGATTAAACCGATTAAAATTAAAAAAAACAACTGGTTCGGTTCGGTTTTATAAGCCTGAAACCGGAAAAAACCGAACCGAACCCAAACTGAAAAAAATCGAGTCAAACCAGAAAAAACCGAGCAAAATTGAGCCAAACCAGTTTGAATCGGTTTTTATCCTAAAAAACTGAACCGAACCGAAACCAGTCAGTTTGAATCGGTTTCGATTCGGGTTCAGTTGTTTTTTTAAAAAAAAAATTTTGATTTGGTTATTTTTTTTTATGAAAACCAAATCAAACCGAAAATAATCACCCCTAATTTGAATCCATTTATCAAAAATTAAATGAAACGAAGATGCACCACTTCTATCCACATATATACTATCATTGAAATATCTAAAAAAAACAGAAATGAGAAATATAAAGCATGTTTGTAAGCAACAATTGCTTGCATTTTATTAAGAGGTGGTATTGCAATCACAATTTCAACTTTTTTTTTCACTCATGCATAGTGTAATATTGTTATTGTATACTTACATTATTATTAATTTTAGAATTTATAGAATTAGTTGAAATACATGTAAGTTAGCCCGGACATCTACGTTAATCTAAAAAAAAAATTGCTAAAACTAGAAAATCACATGAATTTCCATAAAATTTAATTTGTAGAAAGCATCTTTTGTGTGATACACTAACACCAACAATATCTCCTAGTATAATCCACCTATCACACATTTTTCTTGATTGGCTACATATGTTTGTGTACCTCCTTGAATAATAACATGTCAGATTCTTCAAAAAAAATTTAGTTTCACAGAAAAAAATGGCAACAAACACTACTCACAATAGCCAACCATATACGATCTGAATTTTCAAGATCATATACTAATAGACCTTGCATTTGCTCGTTCCTGTGCAAATTACACCTTCATTTGCATCTCCTGTTATGTGGCTTAAACAATCCTCTATATTTTCTTTTCTTTGCCCACCATCTTGCGTTCAAAACTGTAGGACTACCAACAGGAGTGCTTGAGTTGATCTTTCTTCTATTTGTTTTTATATCCCTGGGCAAAAGAGGTTCGTCCATCAATAAAAAATGCTACTAGCTAGCTTCATAGAAGAGTAGTCTCAAATGGGCGATTTAGGGTTTAGGGATTGTGTTCTTAAATAGGAGAGAAGAAATAAATTAGATTTTTATTGATTGGTCTTTTTATATGAATAGCAAATTTTCCTTGTTTATGTTATATTTTGTATATGAAGATAGATTTGTCTTTTTATTTAAATTTAAAAATTGAGTTGATTCAAAATGTTTTTTTCTCAGCGATTTAGCAGGAACTCTTTAAATAGAGCTAACAAAGGTAAAAGACTTATCTTTATGTGTTTACACTTCTTTCTTGTTTGTTATGGGGAGGGGAAGAAAATTCCTAAATCCTAAATTTTAGGGTTTATGAAGAAATTTGGGGAAATGGTTGTTTGATAAAAGTTTTGTTAAAAATTGGCATGGAATGAGAGAATAAGGATAGTTTCTAGGAAAAATTGAACCAAAAACATGGTTCCTTGTTTGTAAAGTGGTCGGCCTAAGGTTAAAAATTAGAGGGAATTGGATTTGATTAATTTGGTGTTATATAAAATGTTAATTGAGGAAATATGAATTTAATAAATTGTAAAAATCCTAGTTCGAATTATGAGATATTTCATGAATGGCTGGCCATGTATGAATCATGAGAGATTCATACATAAGCATTTTATACTTAAATTTGGGTGTTTTTAAGTATAAAATGCTTATGTATGAATAGGATGAAAGCTAATTGTTTGGATATGGACCTAATTGATTAATTGTTTGGTTATTAAAATTTGTTGTTTGGACGAGGACTTAATTAAGTAATTGGTAGAGAAAACTTTGCTTAAATTTTATTAAAACACGATAATCTTGTTTTAATTAAATATTACATCAAAATATATGCAAGCATATGAGTGAAAAGATTTATAAATGGTATAAAGTATGATGGAAAGGTTCCCAATTATAAATATCTTGAGACTACTAATGATGAACATATATATAAAAAAATCACCATGTTTTATACACTCGTTGAAAATGATATTAAATGATTGAAAAACATGAGGTGTTACGATTGACGTGTCACACGATAGGTGACATTAACTATGATAGTTAGTAAATCAACAATAATAATATAACATTCTAAATATTGATATTTTGAAAACTATAGTTTCATTTGACTTTTTACATAGATTTAAAAAATATATAATTAATAACACGTAATGCCATTTGTTTTGAAGCTGTTTTTCAATGATACCCCTTTCTTTTTTTTGTTTTAAAATGAAATATTTATCAAGTTGATATAATTGTTTATTTACATTCAAATTTTAATGCAAGCTTCAATTTTTTTTACATACTCTAATTAATAAATAATATCCGAATTTATACAATATAATTAATTATATCTGTGTAAAGTACCAGAATAAAATCTTAGAAATATTTCTATCATTACTTCTAACAAATTATTTTTTTTTAGTTGAAATACATTTCTCTTTCACTAATGCAGCAATAGTTGACTTTTAGAATATTTTTGTTTTTGTGTTTTAAATGAGTTTTAGAAAAAATTTAAAAATTTGTTATAATTTTTTTAAAAATTAATATTTTTTATAATGTTTTTAAATTATTTTGATATGCTAAAAATTAATTTTTAAAAAATAAAAAAATATTATTTTAATATATTTTTAAATCTAAAATACAAAAATTCAATAATAAAAGGAACTCTCTTTTTCAAAGGCGGCAATCGTTGACTTCGAGCATAATTCTCTTTCAATGGTGCATTTGTCTGTCAAACTGAGCTATAGTGTGAACTTACACTCAGTATACAGTAAGTCGTGCATATTTATAAAGTATGTGAAATATTTATACTTCAATATATTTTTGTTTTAAAATGAAAGATCTATCAAGTTGATAGAATTAGCTTAGCAAAAGGTTTATTTACTAAGATGGATTCAAATCTTAATGCACGCATCAATTTTTTTTTATTTTTTTTACATACTCTAGTAAATAATATCTAAATTTTTACAACATAATTGATTTTATTTTTGAAAAGTATCAAAATAAAATCTTAAAAATATTTCTTTGATTACTTCTAACAAATTGATTTGTTTAGGTGAAATACATTTATAATTTACTAATGCAACAATCACTAACAAAACAATAAAATTTTTACCAATTAATTTTTTTTTAATGTAATGTTCTTTTATCGGCATCTTGAGATTAAAAAATGTGTTCTTAATTTCTTGATTAAACCAACAATGACAAAAATGGTAGAGTTGCTTGTAATGGTTGTGATCTTCTCTCGGCCATATTTCGTCTATGAGACAAAAGGGATGTGATTAATCACATCCCATCTCACCACTCAGCCAGGTGAAAGTAATCATTTTTCACCGATCAAGTTTTATTGTCCAAACCAAATCTTGGCTCATTCTAAAGAACTAACACACTACTTTCTAAGTTGCTTGTGCATAGAAAGCTATTTCCAACCATTTAGCAAAGTAATCAATCACTACTAAGATGAATGAATGCTTCTTACTGGTTTTTGGATTGATCGGACCAATCACATCTATCCCTTATAAAGCAAATAACTAGGGGATTTGTTGTGGTCTCATGTTCGAACCGTGTGGTTGCTAATATGATGGTCACTGGAAGCTTACATGGTCGTTAACTTCAGGGCTTGTGGGATTAGTCGAGGTACGTGCAAGCTAACCCGAACACTCACACTAATTAAAAACTAAAAATAAATGCTTGTTACTAGCTTTTGGATTGATCGGGTCAATCACATCTATCCTTTATGGAGAAGATAACTAGGGGGAAATCATGTTTTGTAAAGGTTTTGAGAGAACATG
>Ga0307517_10015740_pt1 | contig 10019 bp, 9 predicted proteins | sample 23_EM_MG_FD_194515 | JGI IMG/M metagenome (GOLD analysis project Ga0307517, IMG submission 194515) | Populus trichocarpa ectomycorrhiza microbial communities from riparian zone in the Pacific Northwest, United States - 23_EM | ecosystem: Host-associated > Plants > Roots > Unclassified | place...
ATTTGTGAATATTACAGCAGGAAAAAAAAGTTCACAGCTGATAGATGATGCTGTGAGAGAAAAAACTGTAGCTGTTCCTAGTTCTCAACTGTTGTCCTGTGGTTGGGGATAGATTATCAGGCGCAGAAATGTGTAACACAGAACATACAAGAAAATTGTTCTGACAACCTATGCTACTTCACTGATATTTCTGGTTTCATCAGAAGCATGTCTCACTTAATTCATGTTGATGTTGCTTTAAAAAGAAAATGTCTATTTGAAATAGATCTTGGTTTTATTAGGTAAATTGAGATCCAGGTCAGGTCTGTCATTCAGTCACTTCATTTCTCTGTCACTTGCCTTCTCATTTTGGGCAGGAACGTTAATACGGCAAGCTATGTGGGATAATGGAAAGATGCAGACTCTCAACTGGCACCGATGTCTGCCTCTCACCAAGAAATCTCGGGTTTGAGCCTCTCCCTTGAAGTTTAAAGGAAAAACTACCAAACCTTAATATTATCTTTATGGCAGATCTCAAGTCACCTTACCAAGTTAAATTTCACTTTCATATTTTGCAGAAGTGAAATGTTATAGTTCATGGACCAAGCCAGGCATAGCTGGTGTGGAAGTATTCTCAGGGACTGGTGTGGTCACTTCAAATGCATTTTTTTCTTGTCCCATAGGTAAATTTTTCGTATTAAAACAAGATTATGAGGATGGAAAATCCAAACAATATGCACAAATTGAATTAGACACCAGTTCTATTGATGAGAAGACCAAGATTTTGCTGATACAGCACAAAGGGGCTGTAATTTCAATGGAAATTCTGGATATGTGGATGGATGGAAAGGACAAATGGCCGGGAAGAAAGAAAAATAGAGATTAGATCATGTTCAACCCTTTATAGATACTAGGAAATCGCCACCACTCTTGGGAGAATGAACAAATATTAAACTCACAAAAATACCCAAGGATACTGTTGGTTTTGTGATTAACTCGAACTTTTACAGCAGAGAATTAAAGAGATAAGAAAGTTTTTGTTCTTGGTAAACTGATATCTTTTTTCACATTGCTTCAGAACTGGTATCACATTATATCTACAGGCACAAATTGTATTAGAAAGTCTTCATCTGATACATTCAAAACTTGTAACATAGCCCTTAACTTTAGGGACCTCTACTGACATTTCTGCAGATTTGCTTCAGCAATAATTCTGTAGAATATCAGTATATTTCTACAGTAAAATACGGTAGACATACACAATAGCAAAATTATCAACATTCTAACAGATACAGAAAGATCACCGCTTTAGAAATTAGAGGTTATAGCTCACCACTGAATGAAATCCACCAAAGAGATCCACGGCTAGACATAAGCTAAACAAGCTTAACTTTATCTTAATCAATCTCACCAATTCTATCCTCTCTTCACTTGAACCACGGGTTACATTTTATATACAAGATCATGCAAAGAAAGAGAAAGCAAAATGTAAGCCACATCAAGTTCAACTGACAAATTGCAACTAAGAAAATACTACTTCGATAAAATAAGGAGAAGAAAGGATACATTAGAATGGCTGGAGATATCATAGGTTGGCTCGTTTAATTCTTTAAGGTGAGGATTAACGCGCCACTCTGCAATTCAACCTTCTTTCCGGCTATGAGATCCTTCAACATGTTCCAAACCTTTGCACTTGCCTGGAGACTGCAGTTGTATCGCGTGAAAAACAAGTTAATGGCGACTGACCATACTCCATCTATCATATACTGGGACACATTGACAAGTTTATCTCTCTGAGACCCTCCTCGTTCGATTCTGAATAGAAGAGAGCAAATGATGTTGAATTTTAGCTTCTTGATTAAGGGCAAGACCTATCAAAACTTGTTTTAGTCATCTTTCTTAAACAAAGGGCAGTTCATTCATGGTAAACTTCATCAACAAACAGTGACTTGTTTTCCTTGCCAACGCATCCTGACTCTCATCCATTTTCCCCACATAATGTTTCAGTGATTCAGGCTTCAAAAATGATACAAGAGCATCCCCGACGCGCTTGTGATCTTGTCCACTGAGTTCTGCTAAACATTTATTATTAACATGAACTAATTTAGCAATCAAATATTACAAATTAGAAAAACTAGAAATCAAGAATAGGTTTAGGAAAGACTTGTATAGATTTCTATTCTTAGCTTTCCATTCTTAAACAGGACTCTTGTTTATGTATACATACACATTCTATGCAATAAGAAAGGAAGACAACAAATTAACATAGACAGTTGTTTCTCATTATTATATGGTATCAGAGCAACCGATCCAAATCTAATCTTTTTTTTCTCAAATCACAAAACCTAAAACATGGCAGAAACAAACTCACAGAACAATGCCCAGATGACAACCACAAATTCTAGAACCGACACTCAAACCAACACTACCCAAAACCCTGACCTGCCAATAGTCATCCCTGGAATCAAACTCAGTGGCTAGAACTATGAACTATGGTCACAGATCATGGAGATGTTTATCTCCGGCAGAGACAAACTTGGATTAATCACCGCTGAAATCAGACAACCAGCACTTACGGACCCAACATATAGTAAATAGAGAACATAAAATGCCATTGTTAAAGGTTTGATTATCAATTCCCTAAACCCAGATTGAATTGGGAATTTTATTAGATTTCCTACAACTAAAGGGGTTTGGGACGTCATTGCCACAACCTACTTCGATGAAGGAGATAATTTTCAGGTATATGATCTAAAAAGAAAAGTCATCCGAACAATATAAAGGAGTGGTTCGCTAGAAGACTACTACACCGGCTTACAAACTCTCTGGCAAAAGATTGACCACGGACGCCCAAATCCCATGACATGCATTGAGGACATACAAAAATACAATAAATTAATTCAAGAAGATCGAATGTATACCTTCTTGGATGGTTTAGATGATCAATTTGATCAGACTCGCCGAGATATTCTTCAACAGACTCCTCTGCTTTTGATCGAGCAAGCCTTCGCTCAAGTACGAAGAGAGAACACCAGACGAACCATGATGATGGAGAAAGAAGCTGAAGATAGCTTCGGACTAACAAAAGGCAGAGACAATAACTAGGGTGAGATGAGAAGAGGAGGAATGAGGAACATAAGGCTACAAAATGAAAAAAAATAAGACTAACGTGAGCAGCAGGATGGCTGATGAAGGTTGGGCTGATTTCAAGGGTCTCACTCTCACAAGCCCAAATAAACGGGCTGGACCTGGTGGCAACTCTTCCAAACAGTATTTTGGCCCATCATCATCTAATAAACAGACCATTTGGCCCAAACCTGGTCCCCGTGGGCAGAACTCTAGCATGCTATTTTTTGCTAGACCGAAAGCCCAAAAGGGTGGGTTCACTCATTGTGGCGGAAATAAACACACAAAAGATATGTTTTTTCAACTACACAGGTATCTAAAGTGGTGGTATGAACTTAAGGGAAAAAAACAAACATGGCCAAGCAATATTCGTTACTATATAATACAAATCCAAACACACTTGTGCCACTCAAAAGTCAACCTCATTCCACAACTCAAGGCCCAGTACTATTGGTTCCACAAACTTAGTATCCCATTGTGAACATGTAAACAATTGGATTATTGACTCAGGGGCGACAGATCACATGACCTATGATCCTAATAACTTTAAAACAAAGTCAGTTCCTCGACGGCAGGCCATATCAAACGTTAATGGTGATATATATATATCCAACAACAAACGGAGAAACAGTGGAATTATCAACCACATTCACTCTTCCTACTACTCTTTTTGTTCCTTCACTCTCCACTCAACTATTATCAGTAGGTCAAGTAACAGAAGATTTAAATTGAAGCGTACTAATGTACTCCTCATTTTGTTTGTTTCAAGATGTTCTCACGAAGAAGATTTTTAGTCGTGATATAAGAGAGGGGGGTTATATTATGTGGATGATTTGGATCTTGGTAAAGTTTATTCTGCTCAATCATCATAGCGGCAAGGACAAGACATCTGGTTATGGTATTATCAGTTAGGGCATCCATTATTCCGCTATTTACAACATTTATTCCCTATTTTATTTGAAAATATATTGCTCTCTAGTTTTAAATGCAAGGATTGTATCCTAGGTAAAAGTCATCAAACAAATTACCCCATCAGTTATAATAAATGTAACACACCATTTGAGATTATTCACTCTAATTTATGGGGTCTTGTACCTATTACGACTACTGCTGGCTTTAGATGGTGTCACTTTTATTGATGACTGTACAAAGGTCTCTTAGGTTTATATGTTAAAACATAAGAACGATGTCCTACCAGTTTTTCATAAATGTGTCACCCTTGTACAAACTCAGTTTTTTATGGGCATTAAAACTCTTCAATCTGATAATGAATGTGAATATATTAGTCAAAGAGTATAGACAATTTTGTGATAGCAAGGGCATCATACATGAGACTACATGTCCACATACTCCTCAGCAGAATGGAATTATCAACAAAAAAATAGACACATATTGGAGACAGTACGGACAATTATGGGAGTTGCTCATATGCCCTAACGATTCTGGCCTGATGGCGTCGGCACATCTATTTATCTTTTCAACTGCATGCCATCCCAAGTACTTGATTTTCACACACCACTACAAACTTTGGAACGGTATGTTACACAATTCGGATACTCATATCGCTTGCGGCAAACCTGGATTGGCCTTTACATCAGTTTGATGTAAAGAATGCATTTCTTCATGGAGATCTAAAAGAGGAAGTATACATGGATGTTCCCCCTGGTTTTACTGGAAGAACAAAAAATATGGTGTGCAGGCTTACAAAATCACTTTATGAACTGAAACAGTCTCCCAGGGCATGGTTTGGAAGATTCAGTCTAGTAATGCGGAAGCATAGATTTAGCCAAAGCAACTCGGACCATACACTATTTCTGAAAAGAAATGGGGGGAAAACAGTGGCTTTGATTATTTATATTGATGACATGATAGTCACAGGTAATGATGAAGATGAGATTTCAGAATTACAAAAGTATATAGCAAGTGAATTTGAAATGAAGGATCGTGGTGGGTTGAAGTATTTTTTGGGCATTGAAGTATACAAATCAAAACTGGGCATATTTCTATCACAAAGAAAGTATGTATTGGACCTATTAGACAGGTATGTTAGATTGCAAACCTGTAGAAACACCAATCATACAAAATCATTATTTAGCAAATATCCGGATCAGGTTCCCACAAATAAAGAATGATATCAAAAAGTGGTGGGAAGACTCATCTACGTACCTGTCACATACACATCCTGATATCGCATATGCAATCAGCCTAGTCATCAATTCATGCACAACCTAAGTGAGATACATATAGAGGCAGCATTGCGAGTGCTTAGATACTTAAAATCTTCTCCTGGAAGAGGAATTCTCTTCTCGAAGAATAATCACCTTAACCTCATTGGCTATACTGATGCAGACTGGGCTGAGAATCTGACAGAAAGTCTACTTCAGGATACTTTACCTTTGTTGGGGGAAACTTGGTAACCTGAAAAAGTAAAAAGCAAAAGGTAGTTGCTCTATCTAGTGCTGAAGCATAATTCAGAGGGATGACCAAAAGATTATGTGAAGTACTATGAATAAAATGACTACTTAAGGAGCTGGGATATCCTATGGATACTGAAATCAAGATGTACTATGACAACAAAGCTATAATTGCTATAATCAATAATTTAGTTCAACATGACTGAACTAAACACGTGGAAGTAGATAGACATTTCATCAAACAGAAAATTGATGAGAAGACTGTGATTTTTCCTTTTGTCAAATATGAGGATCAACTTGCAGATATACTTACTAAAATAGTATCGAGTAAAGTATTTAAATGAGAGGGAGTGTTGATATCTTTGCATCAACTTGAGAGGGAGTGTTGATAGGAACTAATTTAGCATTTAAATATTACAAATCAGGAAAACTAAAAATTAGGAATAAGTTTAGGAAAGACTTTTGTATATTTCTATTCTTAGCTTTCCATCCTTAAACAAGACTCCTGTACATGTATATATACATATTCTATGCAATAAGAAAGGAAGACAAATTAATACAGAAAATTGTTTCTCATTATTGACATTTATCCCCCAAAATCCTCGTCAAAGTTTGTGTTTGGCTTTGGCGAGTGTGATGCTATCGCTAGTGAATACGAACTTGTTTTGAGCCTGGCCATATATGAAAACAGTTGGTTTGCCAAACAGACTTAGCTTTGATATTGGACCGTATTTTTGCACCCTTCGTTGAAACCATTTTTCTGCAGTATTGGCTCTCATGGCACGCTGAAGGTGTAGGCTATATGGCCTATTAAGGGAATTCCCAGTGAACCTGAAGGAACCTTCTTTGATGACCTTCTGCACCTGGTAAGCAGAAGGAAGATGGGTACAGGGAAGATAAAAATGGTGAAAATGTATTCATTTCTGCAGATATGGAGTTAAGTGGGCATGTGACTTATAAATGAGAATTGTGAGGACAATTAAATTGCTTTTGGTCATTGGGGTTGTAATTTGGCCATAATTGGCGATTAACCTATAAAAAAATGATGTGGGACACATTTTTGGACCATAAAAATTGATTGATCTCTGCGGAGGAAGTGGAAATTTAGAGGTGTCGACTGTCAACTGTCCTAGGACAGGTACGAGGTTAGGTTGAGATCTAAATTTGGATCATAATTTGCTGTCAGCATTATAAGAAAATTGACGTGGGACACATTTTTGGCTGGTTTGACCTTGTGTCAGAACGAATGATATTGATCTTTCTCACGGCTATGAATATTATATTAACAGTGTTGTATTATTTGTTATTTTGTGCATTTGATTCCAATGCTTAGCACCAATCAATGCCCGAAGACAGATGCTTTGCTGTCTTTGTCATCATGTGGTTCAAGATCGGTCATCAAATTTGATTCGTAAATTGTGAAAGTTAGAGCAGGTATATAGTACTGTGAAAATATGTCTAGTTGGATTTGTTCCTAGTTCTTTTGTGTTGGTTTAACCCTAGTGAATTTCTAGGGTTTTTCCAGTCTCTTCAATTTCCTCCTTGTCCTACATCAAATGAAGACTGTCTATGTCATAACCAAACCTACAATAATAACTTTCTGGGCAGATCCGAAGCCTGAAGTCTACTGGGTAAAATTTCACTCTTTCGTTTTTCTTCCTCTATTGCTTTTTGCAATGCTTCACATGAAGAAAGAGAAGACTGAAAAGATTTCCAAGGAAGTGAAAACTCTCCCACATGCAAGAGGTTAAGAGGTTTAAAAATTTACCTCTAATTCTTATCACTTTTTCCTCATCAGGTTTTCATTTACCAGTCAGTTCGAGGAGAAAGGGGAAACCTCATCAGGTTTTCATTTACCAGTCAGTGCGAGGAGAAAGGGGAAAGAGGGAAAATATTGAAAAGGTAAAATATTGAAAAGGTACTCAGCATGATGAAGAGAACGCCCCAACTGAGCCAGAAATCGGGTTGTACTTTACTCTTGAACAACATTTTGCCTCATACATTTAATAGCTTCAGCACACACTGGTACATTTAATAGCTTCAGCACACACTGGTACAAATCAGTTAAAAAATTTAAAATTCCTCGACACAAATATATGAGTTTCTACAATCTCAGTGCATCTATTGAAATCAGTTATATAAAAACCCTCAAAAGCCTTCACTCAGCCTTAGCTGGAATGTGGTTGCCACCAGTCGCGATTTTGTACAGGTAAAACAGAGTCATAAGAGCACTGCAAGAAAACACAACGGTAAGTGCATAGCTCATGAAATCAAAATAAATGATTCAATCAATAAAGGAAATCCCCGTTAATATGGTGATTATTAGATGGAGGGTTTCATAAAGTAAAAGATAACGCATAGTGGCATGATGCAATCGTGCACAATACAAAAGGATGGAAGAACTGAAATTTTGGGTGTAAACAAAAAAGAAACTTTAGCAACATGGCTTCTAGAATATTAGATCAAAGGTTTCACAAGGTTAATGGTAAGGCATAGTGGCATGATGCAATTACACACAATACAACAGCAGAACCAATATATTTTAGGGACTAGCACATGCTAGAAAAGATACTAAACAAGAGAGAGCTCAAAAGTTCTATGCCAATACCATGCCAGAACGGGGTTGGAATTTAGATTTCCAGACCAAAAATCAGATTGAATAGCTCTCGTTTGATTTATATTTCACAGAAAACACTAGAAAAATATTCAGCAAAGAGTACAATAGATAACCATTGAATATAAGAGGATGAAAAGTGAGATAAGATGTATACAAAATATAAGGCAAATCCATGAATTTTTGCATCTACTAATCAATTTTATGATAGGGGTATTGCACATATAATCAGAAAAGAAAGTAGCAGGAAGACGAAAGAGCATGATTTATCTTACCTGATACCAGCAACAATACCAGCAGGCATTATCTTAGAGGTTTGCATATAGCGTTGCCCCATCACAAATGTCAGTATGGCTGCACAAACTGTTTCAAAGGCACATGAATGAATGAATATAATTACAAATTTCCAGACTATTGGAAAACGATGAAGTAATATGAATACAGTTTGAGTAGTAAAGAGAAGGATGCGATGTTTTCTTCATTTTTAACAGTCCTAGTCAACAAAAAAAGATCAGGATCTGAAGCTTCGCAGATGAATATAAAGCATTTCTATCCTCCTCTTCGAAGATCAACAAAAACACCATAGTCTTGACATTCAGAATAGGGAAGAAAATCCAATTAACATTTCAGTCAAAATAAACTGTTAAATGGATATTTTCCCTTCTTGGATTCATATGACCATCAACAAACATACACTTGTACTAAAGGTCATTTTTTTCTGTTTTTCCGCACAATCGATTTTAACGCACAGATTAAACTTGAGAGTAGCTTAGTCCCTCTCATGGAAAATAACGGTCATTTCATTCACCCCGATCGACAAACCAACTTCTCTTCGTAATAGAGAACGCTCCAATCACCAAAAATACACAGAATGATTCAAGTTGAAAACAAAAACCCTTCAATCATCTTAAGCCCAAATGACTACTTCCACTACCCTTTCATCCCGTTCACAAACTAATGTTATTTTCTAGACATAGCATATATAATCACAAACCAAGAGGAACCTATTACAATAATAAATACCATCTCATCTAAATCAAAAAAGGAACCTTATTTACTCCATAAATACTTCAAGCCTTAAACACCATGCCCCTTTCTTTTAATAAGGAAATCCTCACACATACTGTCCGTATCCATTCAATTTTCCATCTTTCACTCATTCCTACTCATAGATTATCAAGATCAACACCATTTCAAACACATAACAAGTTAAATTACAGACACAATCAGGAACGTGAACAGCACCAAACCAAAAAGCTACAACCATATGGAAGAAACAAAGAAAAGAAACAAAAGGGTCTTACCAGTTTCGATAGCCAAGCCAGGAAATGAATTCTTCCTCTTCTCAAAAGCTTTAAGACTCAAGTACCCAGCAAAGATAAGAACCAATCCAGTGCCAGCACCACCTCCCAATGATGCCATACTCCCTTTCTTCAAATACCCAATAACCCCTCCAATCACAAGAACCAAGCCATAAGGGATTGTGAAGCAGAAATCATGCATCTTTCTTGGATTTCTTGATTTCCAAGATCGAAACTTTTTCTTCACAGATCAAGCAAAGAATGAGTATTTTTCTGTTGGTCAACTGTTTTTGGTCGACCAGAAATGAAATGATTTTATTATTTTTGTTTCCTGATTTGCCCTGGGGACTGTCAAGGGAGTTATACAAAACGTGGTCGTTTTGTTAGTTCTAATTGTAAATGGAAAGTGGTGGGGGGACCATTTATCATTATCGGAGTGTGGCAAGCACGGTGGGAAGGAGTGAGTTATTCGTGATCAAGTTTGGTTATTTGTTGCTTTATGGTCCTTGTATTTTCATAGTAATGACAAATTGAACATTCTATAAAAACATTTTGCTTGTTGAGTTTCTCTAGTTTAAAAACAAA
>Ga0307517_10015741_pt1 | contig 10017 bp, 8 predicted proteins | sample 23_EM_MG_FD_194515 | JGI IMG/M metagenome (GOLD analysis project Ga0307517, IMG submission 194515) | Populus trichocarpa ectomycorrhiza microbial communities from riparian zone in the Pacific Northwest, United States - 23_EM | ecosystem: Host-associated > Plants > Roots > Unclassified | place...
CATCCTTAATTAGCTCGGTTTAATATATTGATTTAATTTAAATTTTAAATTAAATTAAATTAGTTTAATTTAGTAGAATTTTTAATAATTTGATTGACTTTTCGAGCTACACCGAAGCTAAAAAAGTAACTTAATTTGGTCATCAAAGTTTTTTTAAGTCAGGATTGGATCCACATGTTAATCCGGATCTCAAGAATAAAAAACAAGAAAATGTTTTTTCAGTAAAAATTCCACTTGTTTTTTTAACTTCCATGTTTGCAACGATGGATGATTCGTGGAAAATAAAAAAGAAAAAGGGAAAACGGAGAGGCTTTGTTACGGATAAGTAAGTAAACTTTACGGAAGTGATTAAAACTAGTATACTATTTGATATAAAATTTCGTAACAAAGTCCCTTCATCCTTTCTATTTGAGTCGCGTGAAGTTCAACCCATCACCGATTAACGGCCATCCCCTCCCTTCCATCAATCTGCACTCTCTCCCTCCCTCCAGCTCCTCCTTCAAACATTTATCAAAACCCTCCCCACATTAAAAAATAAAAATAAAAAAATTGCTACTTCTATCACTCCTGCTAATTCTCCCGACGATCTGTAATGAAGAATGCATCGGAGTCTCAATAAAATGGCGGAGCAGGTGGAGGAGCCAGTAGATAACAACAGCAACGACAAAGTAAACAACGGCTCAACAGAATCTAACAGAAACGAGAATAATAATAACAATAATGATGAAGAGAATAAGGATAAGAAGAAAAATGTAGATCCAGAATTATTCAGCTGTTTGCTTCAGCCTGTTACTTCGGATTCCGATCCTGATTACATCGGCATTCGCCGTCTCCTTCTCTACAGGAAAGCCGAGTCCGGTGTTCGCCGCCGTCTTGTAAGCTTTCTCTCTACTCTTCTTGTCGTTTTGAAGCTTGTTATTATTATTATTAACTCGTTCGTTTTTTTTTTATTATTATTATGCGCACCACATTATTTTGTTTCGTAAGTGCGTAATTGGTAGATCTACTGGTTTGGATTGTAAAATGTTGCTGGATGGAGCTTAGTTTAGGAGAGAATTGGTAGCTGATCAAGCTGGGAGGAACGTTTTTTTATTTAAAGAAAATGGTTAATGAGGGTGCTTATTGGATTAGATTTAGAACAAAAGTCAAGTTAGAAATTATAACTCTTGATTCGTGTGTGCGCCTTTACTGAACTTACTTCCTTTGGAATAATTTGGAAGACTTGTGCAGTCTAAAACAATGAATTTCTGATTGTTTCTAGATGAATTGTTGTCATGGCACTGTATCTTGTTTCAATGATTCATGAGACGAGTTTAATCAACATCTTGAATTTACTTTCATTGTGGGATGATTTTGTTAAGCCCAGCCCCAATCGAGTGGTTAGCAACATTGATATAGTATAGTAATGGTACCCTGTCAAATGACGCTTTGAGAATGGTCTAACAAGTAGCTATCTGGTTTTCTTTGTGATGCCTTATTCTTTTTGTGTTTTTTCATTTTCATTGAGAAGAAATTTCAAGTATTCTAGTGTTTTTCATTTTATTACCTATGAAACTAAAGTTACTTTTCTAGCAAGTAGCAGGACTGCACAAATGAAATATAATCATTTCTTCTACAAGTTCTTAATGTGAATGCATTTTATGAAGGATTGGAGATGCAATGGAAAAGGGTATGCGAGCTATCGTAATTACATTCGCAGGCCAAGAAATTGGGATGGTTTGCCAAGCCACCAAAGCACACCCGGAAACAGGTTGCTGATACTTTACTTGAGTGCAGCTAGTTGTGTATATTGATTGACATCTTGTACTAACTGAATTATACTCACACACCTTTGCACCAGGGTTTCAGAAATTTTTGCAACTATCTGACATTTGACTTCCCTTACATCAAGGAACATTGCTATGTATCTAACTGAGCTAATGTTATTTTCTTTCACTTTGTATTGAGAATCAACATGAACTTGTATAAAAATGCACTTTGTGAGTTGTGACTTCTATTTTAAATCTATTTCTCTATACAATTCTGACATCAGGATGATTTACTGGTTGATGCATCAGTGGGCGATGGCTTCAATCTACGACTCCACCTTCCCATTTGTTCGAGGTGGACAGTTGGACTTCCAGCAGGGTATGCTTCAGTTTCTTGTGGATTTTTTTTTGATAATTAAAAAATTTTATCTGTACCTCTGACTGCATTTAGTGCTTCTGCCATAAACTCTTAACAGGCTCCATAGAGTTAAAAATATATTTTTTCACAAGTAATGTACTTATTCAAGGAACCTGCCATGGCACCTGTCCCCACTACCTCCCTTTTCTAACATGTTTGATATTTGACATTAGTATGATCTGACAAGTTATGCGTTTTACTTTTATGTTAACTCATCAACCTTAAACTTAATTGCTGAAAAAAATATTCTTACCCGAGTAGAAAGTAAAAGTTAACTGATTAAATAGAGCTAAAGCCCCCTTTCTCACTTACAAGGAAAAACAAAGCAAAATATCCATGTATGTGTATAACTACTAACTACTCTTCATCTGCCCATTCCACCTCTTCTCTTCTCATTGGACTTTAGCTTCCATTCTGCGCCAGGAACTACCAACTTAATTTCTTGTGATTTTTAGTTATTGATTATAACTTTGAAAGTACCACTTCATTGATTAATTTTTTTTCCATGTGTGAATTTCATTTGCAGGACCTGCGAAGTACCAACCTGCCTTCTACTCACAGAACAAGTTTCAGCTCAACTGCAAGTGATAATGATTCCCTACGCCGCCGAGGGGCTGAACCTGCATATTCTTTTGTAGGAATGCATTGCATCTTTGATCAGTGCAAAGCTGCTGGTATTTCTTTATGTTACTGATATAGACTTCTTTCATTTCTCTTGTCATATTATACTTTGAGTGGTTAATCTATCTTCTTAGACTGAGCATCCTTGGTCTTATGTGCAGTTACTGTTTTGAAGTTTGGGCACATGAGTTCTGATTTACTTGCATATGGGGCGTCAGATGGAACCTTGACAGTGTGCTTAGTCTCAGACCCACCTTCAGTCATCAAAAAATTAGAGGGCCATTCTAAAGATGTCACAGGTTTGATTGACTGGTATTGTTTCTATGGTCTTTTCTTATATTTCAGGTCCTAACAATTTGTTTGTGTGGGTTCGCATGCATGTTTCCATTATTAAAAACATAATTTCACATTCCATTATAATTAGACAATTGAGTCGCATGTGGAATTGCTAATCCTAAGCAACAAGCCCTTTGTTTGTATTGGAGTGACACTGTATTCTTGTCTCTTGTGCAACCTGTGGTACTGGTGTGATAGGTCAAGTGAAGATCAATGACAGGTATCTTACAGGTGAACAACTAGATATGGAAAAGAAAGCATGATCTCATGTATCATTCAAAAATGAACAAACCAATTTAAGTGGAACCTACCTAGTAAAGTTATTTGTGTGTATGACTGGACTGTAGAACTGTATGAACTTCATTTTGGCTCTGGCTATTGCATTTTCCCAGGTCTTTGCGAATTAAGTTCTGATGGCTCTGAATCTTGTTTTTATTTAGTTCAACACACCATGTACAATCTCTTTAGTTTAACGACATTGGTTTATCTTTGAATACTTGTGTAAGCATGACTATTCCTGCACATGCATGCTCTAAGAGGAGTCATCAGAGAGAGGAGTGCAAATCTTTAGTTTCTTTATCCAATGTAATCTCACCAAGCACGCTGCTAATTATATTGATTGAGTGCAAGTTTATATTTTTCTGCTATCATTGCCACGTTTCTAAGTCAGAAAAGTACTGCCAGACTTCGACTTCTCGTCCAATAATCAGTACATTGCTTCAGCATCCATGGATAAAACTGTGAGAGTATGGGAGTTATCAAAAGGGATTTGCATTCGAGTAATATATGGAGTCTCTTCACAATTGTGTATTCGTTTTCATCCTGTAAGTATGCACTGAACACCCTCTCACCCTCTCCCTCTCCCCTGATAATTTGTGCATGTGCATATATGTGATCATCTGACTGGGAAATTTTTTATATTTAATTCGTTCAAATCATTCTTCATGACTTGATTGGCCACCTAATGTTTCCTCTTTTGTCTCCATCAATGCAGGTAAACAACAACTTCCTCTCAGTTGGCAATGCAAACAGAGAAATTACCGTAAATACCATTTTCCTTTCCCTGCAACATCATAACTCATTTACATGACTAGCTGTATCCACCCAAATTTTTCTCACATAATTGCTTGAATTTGAGAAAACTTCTACCACATTTCACGATTTAAAGTAAAACAATCGTACTCACTCAGTTTGTGAGGTTGCCAACTTATTTACAAGCTTTCATGCTGATGCAATTTCAAAATGAGAACCTCTAAACATGTGATCATACTTGGTCATGCCCTTCCCTGGCCTGGCCTGGCCTGGCCTATAGTTTTCACTTGGATTGATTTCACTTGATTTGTAGCTCCTCTTCATTGATATACCAGGTATTCAATTTCAGCACTGGCAGGATTATTAATAAATTGGTGTTTGACGATAAGGTTACATCCATGGACCATGATCACACTGGTCACCTCATTTTCTGCGGGGATGCACAGGTGACTCTTCTGTAAATACATTAAATAACCATCACCATTGGATGACTTTTTGGAGTACCTTTTCAAATAGCTATTAACTGACCTATACATGCAGGGATGTGTATACTCCACAAGCATGGACTCACACACGGGTGCATTGTCGCGGTCTCATCGCTATCGAAGTAGTGGCAAGAGCAAATATCCAGTAACAACTGTTCAGTACCGGAGTTTCTCTCTGCTAGCAGGAGGCCCCGTGTTGCTGACCTGTACTCAAGATGGAAGTTTGTCGTTCTATAGGTTTGTATATCTGACATGTCTTCCACTGTTAGGTCTTCTAATTTGAAGTGATTTAGAGGATGTTATGCTTGTGTTGCAGTGTTGCCTTGGAAATTAAAGGTTATCTGACTCTTCGTTGCTCACTCAAATTGGCTCCACGAGTACATAGCATCCGGGCTTCTTTCTGCCCCTTGCTTTCCCTTGAAAAAGGAGAGTATATAGGTTTGTATTTAATTACTGCAATGAAGGTTCTAATATTTGGTCAGCAATCATTTGTACATGTGAGCTTAGAATACAACTAAAAAGCTTGTGCAAAAACAACTGTGTATACACATGTATGTTTGCATGTCAATGAAATGTGATGTATTTGTAGGTCATCATATGCTTGAGTAGTAACTCTGTTGTCACCTTCCACACTCAACTTTTATGTGCTCTTCTGCAACAATCCCACAACCTCAGTGCTCTTTGTTTTCTACTTTCGTACAACCCCTAAGATTTTCTGCAACATTCGTTTCCAACCACTGAATCTTCCTACAGTGCATTTCTTAGAGAGAATCTAATAAAGGATAAGAGTAGACAGTGAAGCATGAAAAATTCTGTTAAAATTGTGAGGTTTTGGTCTAGAATTGAGTGTTCACGTATCCTTGAAAAGAATCTTGAGTTTGAGAACAGTAATAACTGTTTTATCTCAACTGAAATGGTTTGTTTTTTTTTTTTTAACATGAAGTTGCCGGAAGTGAGGATTCAAACGTTTATTTCTATGATTTGACTCGGCCAAAGCATACATGCGTCAACAAGCTACAGGTCCATCTCTGTTGCGTACTGGCATTTGATGTTTCACAATTTCACCACCACCACCATGTTCTCACCATGATGTGCATTTCTGACTGCAGGGTCATCGCTTTCCAGTCGGTGATGTTGCGTGGAACCACGGGGAGAATTTGCTGGCTACATCCGATCTGTATGGCATCGTTATTGTATGGAAGAGAGAGAAGACAAGTCAAGACAAATATAAGCGGTAACAAGTCTCGCCCCCACTCCAAGAAGAAACAAGGAAATTTAGCTTTGCGTTGTCTCATCATTCTTTGGTAATTGCTAAGCCACCTGTAGCATATGTTTCGTGATTCATTTGTATCAGAATGTGAAAACTGAGCTTCCATTGTTTGTATTAAATTTTGCACTTATCCTCTAACCATCAGCATGCACATACATGGCATTGAAGAGCCTAAATGAAAACGAAACAGAATCATTCTTGTTATTAAACAGTAGCATTTGCGTAGTACTGATTTTTCGGTAGGCAAGACGATAAAACAAGCGGAGGAGGCCCTTAGGAGCTACTAAAACGACATCGATTACTTTTATTTTATATTCCAATTGAAGCGTCTGTTTTCATGGTGTGATCGGCATAAAAGTCGTCGTTCGAATTATAAAACGTCCCAGCTTACTTGCATTGCATAACAACTAGATTTATTAAACGGCACTTGATCTGAGATGGCATGACAAAAAAAAAAAAAAAAAAATTAAAGCGTTTTTTAAATTTCATTTTCGAAAAAAGGATTACTTCCCGCCCAGTGGCAGCTTAGCAAAATCCTCCTCTGGCCTCTGTGCAGTGCCTTCTCCTACTTGCTCCAACCAGTGGATTCCCCATGTGTACCAAGGTAGAGAGGCATAAACGTATATCTATTTACAAGTTAAACTAGTTTGGATTATACACAGCCCTGGTTTATAGAAGCAAGAAACCAGAGTGAAAAACATGTACATGATCACATAGCCTACAAACAACCAAACACATCCTTGACGGGGTGACTAACCCTCAAATCAAGGTTATCTACACATGACAAAAAGGTTTTCAAGCCAGTTTCCCTCTGCCATGAACTCACTCACAGATATACAACAGCTTGTGATGCAGATGTATCTGCCTGCGTGTTTGCTTGAAGCCTAACCAGGGTTAAAAACAGAGCTCAGTTCCTCTGCTATCATTGTACATCAGCATTTGTATTTTATTTACTTTATCACCTCCGGCGCCTCTTTGTTTCCGCCTGCAAGAATGTGGTGGCAAAAAATATCAATGATAAGTAAATTCATACTTGGTGTATTTGAGTTTATCTGCCATTTACATGCAACTTCAACCTGGATCCCTTTCTCTGTTGGAAGCACAGAATCCCCATTATCATAGGACAGCAGCAAGCTGCCATAAATTAACAAAGAAAGAGAGAGACCCCCTCCTCCAAATTAATTAGCACACAAAGGGAGTCAGAAAATTAACTAAAATGCTCTTGGCATGCCAAGTGACTTGTTTGCCTTAATGGGCACACGCTTCCCCACTTGCCATACATGTCCAGATCCACCACCATACCTAAACTCTTGGCAAAACCCCACAGGCTTTGTAGCTCCAAGCAACAACAAAAAATGCAGAGTCCATGGTATTTTATCCCAGGATGCAATTATATCAAATTGACAATGGGATTTTTTATTGCACTATTCATGCCTATCCAATAATATCATAAAAAGGTTCCTTAGCAATAACGAGTTGAGAATACCTTTCCATGTCTCAGCCTCACTCCTCTCTATCTCTCAGAACATGTGCATGTGTTGTTAGGTGATTGTTGGATTAAGTTTATTCGTGCATTTTAAGCATTATGCACTCATTATACAAAAATCTCCATACCCCGCATTCCATGAAAAGCCAAAGCAATTACAAATCTATTAACACAAGAAACATTTAAAAGAAGAATGGCAGATGTGCATGCCAGCTTGAGTCCAGTAAAAACAATTTGGATGACAAATGCCATGAGATTATTAATATGTGCATGCCAGATTCAGTCCAGGGAAAACCAGGCATTTGAATGACAAATAAAGACTTCAAAACACACTCAACACTGCAGTGGATGAGGATACCTTTGCATCTGATTGTCTGGTATTGTGGGAATTCTGCAGCTTCTTCTGGCCTTCAGATGAGCAGTTTTCACAGAAGAAATGATCAAGTCTTTTAGCTTCCTCTGCAGACATTTCTATACAAGCAGGATGAAACCTGAATCAAAAAGTAGTATGCTGAATGATGCATTGTTTTCCCATTGTATTTGCATAAATCGGATATGTCTGCACTCAAACAGTTGTTTGGTAAAAACATCCCATTAAAATGCACAGACATCCACATAAGAAAAGGCATTTGAAACATAAGTCTCTATACCCTAGTTGTCCACTCCTTCTGAACTAGGGACACGTATTTCTCCTCAGAACTCAATATAAGAAGCTCCTTAAAAGTGAAGTTTGATAACAAACCTCACGATCAAGGCATGTCCATCCAATCACATGCTAGAGGAAGTTTGGAAAAGAAAAGGGAAGAAAGCATGCAAACAGAAGACATGGTGCAAGCACTCTTCTTTCTTTTCATAATGACATTTTCCCATTCTTTTTGATATATCAGCTACTCCCGTTTTCAGTTTCAAGTAGAGAACAACTTATCTGCCCTGCCCATAACAGTTTGCTCCCGCTGGATATCTTTTAGAGAATCACAGAGTGGCTGTAATTGCTTAACAAGACAAATCTAAATTACTTCATATGCCGCGTGCCAAATCAACTTCTAAATAACTGTAGAAAATATTACTGTAATCCAATCTCAATTGTCATCTATTACAATCCCAGAGCGACTTTGCAGATATAATGCAATGCCTATTCCCCTCAGTTTGAAAGAAATATGACAAAGCAACTGATAACTGGAAATATGGTGTTATAAATCTAATTACATTCTTTCTCGCAGAAAGGAAAATCAAAGCACAGTCCCATTGACATTTGGATAGCAAGCAGCCACAGCTTTCTAACAAGCTAAAACCTACAGGCACCGAAGTAATAATGGCATTGAAAGATCTCACCTAGCAAATTCCAAACAGCATCACAGAACAAAAACCCATCCACAAAAACTGAACTAGAACTCGGAAAAGGGCTTCAAAACAATCTAAATAATCTCAAAAACACACAGCTTACCAGTCACTGCAGCCTTCACATTGAACCATCAAGTCATCAGGATTGTAAGGCATCTCACATTTGCAATACCTGCCACAATTAAGAAAAGCCTTTTACTCAAAAACACTATTCTAATCCCAAATTAAAATCCATCAAACCACAATTAAGATAAGATTCCCGAATTAATAGCATAAATATCGCCACTGAATTAAACCATCAAAATCGCATTAAAAAAGGGGAAATTCGAGACATACACGGCAACTCTATCAGGATTAAAAGCACCAGTAGACGAATTATACTCAAAACGACAAAAGAAATCATCGTTCCCAACAGCATCAAGCTTCGTGTAATTCTTGAAACTATGAACCATACACTTTCCTTCAATCGTATCTGCACTCTGAGTATCATAATGATCGGATAGAAAAACCTCCTTTGAGCCATGAAACTGCCGGCGACCACCGATTGATTCCTCCGGCCGGTAATACCACCGCACCCGTACTCTCACGTTGGGCCCTCTACCGTCGGATTCGATCCGCTCAATCTTTGCCACGTAAGAAGGCTTCGACGGATCCGATGGCCGCATCAACACGCAATCTCCAGCTACAAAACGAAAGAATTTCATTTTCATTTTTTAGTTAATATAGATGATATAAATTGGAAAAGAAAAAGGGTGGGTTGAGCAGTGAGGGCGAAGGACTTACGTTTAACGGTTTTGTTGATGGGTTTAACAGTGTAAGAGTCAAGAGTGCGTCTTGGTGCTTTAGCTTTAGCCATGGAAGTAGTAGCGTGTTAACAAACAAGGTCATGCACAAAGACAAGAAAGAGAATGTGGCAGAGAGAAGATAAATCAACACAAATGCTGTCATCACTATTATTATTATTATTATTTTATGTTAAGGTTGTACATGTAGTAAATCTAAAAAATTATATTTTATTTAATTTGTTGTGAAATAACTGTACAAGGTTAGGTTGCTGGAAAGTTAGCTGGTTTGCAAAGAATTTTTCTATGAAAACCTAAACCAGTTGAGTGTTTGGTCTACAAAAGGGTGTTGTTCATGCGTTAGTTAAAATGTTTTTTTTTTTAAATAATATTTTATATTTTTTAAAATTCATTTTTTATACAAGTAAATTAAAATAATATAAAAATAAAAAAAATAATTCTAAATAAAAAAATAAAAAAATCTCGAGAACACTCGGC
>Ga0307517_10015742_pt1 | contig 10017 bp, 15 predicted proteins | sample 23_EM_MG_FD_194515 | JGI IMG/M metagenome (GOLD analysis project Ga0307517, IMG submission 194515) | Populus trichocarpa ectomycorrhiza microbial communities from riparian zone in the Pacific Northwest, United States - 23_EM | ecosystem: Host-associated > Plants > Roots > Unclassified | place...
GTGGTGAAGCTTAAGATAGGTGGTGGTTTTGGGGATTGATATTGCGAGATTTTATTGTGAACCAGAGGTAAAGTAAAAAAAAAAAGAGGGATAAGAGGAATAAGAATAAGAATTATCACAATCTAACCATATAGGTGGTGGATCAGTGGTAAAAGTTTGGGACCAAGAGGTTTGCTTTCTTTGTGGTTTCAGATTCGAGCCTTGTGGTTGCTCATATAATGGCCACTGGAGGTTTACATGGTGGTTAATTTCAGGGTCCATGAGATTAGTCGAGGTACACACAAGCTGGCCCGGACATCCATGTTAAACTAAAAAAAAATATTCAATCTAGAGAGATTGACATTGTTAAGAAAAAGAATTGACCAGTTTTTCCTTTTTAGGAAAAGCAAAAGCAAAAGCATTGGGACCTTTTCCAATATGGTGACCACTGACCACTATTCTCTAAAAAATTGTCAGGTTTTTCCTTTTGTCATTCTAACACATATTAATAAAAGCTTTGTGAAAATAACATGTTTAAAAAATACTAGGAAAGTTATACAGTTTGCGACATAATTGCTATTAAAAATAACAATTGTTTCAAAATTTATATTCCCTTCAAATTAATTAACATATATAAAAGTTAACTTAAAATTTTATAAATATCCAATAAGCATGAGATTTAATAGCTCGAGAGAGAAGCTGATGTGACATGAGAAAAAAAAAAAAAAAAAAGTCATTAGAAACATATCAAGACTTTGTTTTTTATATATCTGGTACTGTTAAAAAGATCTTGTCGAGACGAGACGATTCTAATCATACTTAGAAGACAACCAAACAGAATCTTAATTGATGAAGAGTTTTGTTCGGAGTTTATTTAAAGTTAAGCACGATCTCATTTTGTGGCCTTTTAATATATGATTAGAATCCTAAATAGTGAGATATTTTAGTGTGTATGTGTTTCGCAAGGGTTACTTGTTCAAGCAAGATAATTTATGGGTTTTGCATGGTTTAATTATTAATTTGAGTTTATGCAGTGCATGTGCAATTTGTTTTGTAGTTAGTAATATTTATTGTTTAAGTGGTGTTTGAGAATATGGTAGTGGTTGTTTTTCAAAATATTTTTTGTTCAAGAATGTTTATTTTTTAAAAATTTATTTTTAATCTCAGTACATTAAAACATTTTAAAAATATTAAAAAATAATTTTAAATAAAAAAATTAAATTTTAACCAAGGCTGCAGTCTCTTGTTATCTCCTGCTTCACGTGTTTATGAAAATCATTTAGCAGTCATTCTTTCACTTGTTATTGTTTTTATATTTGGATATAATTGTTATTGACATACCATGTTTATTTATTATTATTATTAATATTTTAAAGGGCTTAGGCATTGAAAGGACAACCTAGGTGTTAAAAAAAGTCATCCTCCATGATCATTGACGAACTTATAATAATTTAGATTTTTCAGTCTAACTTTGGTAAATAAAATTAAAATATAGGTTGTTTAGTAAAATGATATAGTGAATTAAGAATGATAAGCTGTAGCATATAAAAAAGTGAGGTGTAAATTGGTATTGTGTTTTTTTTTAATATATTTTCACGCAATAACATGCTATGAAGAACAATATTTTTTTCCCTGTAATTGTACATGATATATTTCTCTGTGGAATGATAGATTTAATTATCTATGGGAGATCTCATTCCATAACCCAAGGCGCACTTCCCCCCAAAAGGAGCAAATTGCAACTATATATTAAAAAGTAACTAAAATATATAATTATCAAAATTCATTTTGGAGACTTAATTTAGAAAAAGTCATGATCATTGAGTTCAGTCAGATAAATTACCTTAGTCAAATAATATCATTTCATTTATTTTTATTTTTTTTAGACTAGCTCGACCAATTTTATAAGAATTTTAAATAATTAATTAAATTATTAAAAATCTAATCGAGTTAATAAAGTTGTACAAAACTAATAATATCTTTTTAGTTCTAACTCGAAACCTAATCATATTCGTGGTCATAAACTTTTTAAGTCAACCTCTAAAAGGCTTAATAATTATATTAAACTATAAGAAATTTAATTAATAATTAACTACTCCATACAAGAGATGAGATGAGAGTATAAAAAATACTAAGGATAAAAACAACCCGTCCTTTTCCAACTCATGAAGTGGTGGGACCCGACTGCACGATTCGACGCCATTCATCGACCTCTTCTTCTTTACATATTCTCTCACGTGTAGTATTTCCTCATTCCTTTATTCCCACGTGCTTTAATACCCTTAAAAACATTCCTCTCTCCATTTCCCCTCCCTCGAGTCTTGACTCCAATTCCCCGCCTGCAACTTCCTCTCTCTCTCTCTCTCTCTCTCCTCTCAAGAAAAAAATGAATTCCCTAAAAAATCTCTCAGTATTCTTTCTCTTACTTTTAATCTTTACTAACCCTATCGTCTTATCATCTTCTTCTTCAACAACAAGAAGCACAAGCACAAATAACATTGACTATTCATTTTCGTTTTTGGATAGTACCATTGGTAATTCCTTGAATTCCAGGCCAAAAAACCAATCAAAATCCACGGCGGAAAAAGTACCGTCGTCAACCGGCTGTGAGGTGTGGACCAAAGCCTGCTCAGAGGCTGTTTTGGCACTGGCACGGCGGCCAGATACGGTTACTTGGTTGAAGAGCGTGAGGAGGAAGATTCACGAGAATCCAGAGCTTGCTTTTGAAGAAGTCAAAACAAGTGAGCTAGTAAGATATGAGTTGGATAAGATGGGGATTGAATATAGGTATCCTTTAGCTAAAACGGGTATTCGGGCTTGGATCGGCACCGGTGGGCCTCCTTTTGTGGCTGTTCGAGCTGATATGGATGCCCTCCCAATTCAGGTAGCTAGCTAGTACCGAATTTTTTTTTTTGTGCGTATTTGTATGTATGCACGTGTATTGTTCAGGACGATCGATGGTGTATTGTACTTGATAATTAAAGGATGACTTTGAACTTAGAGGCTCCAAAGAAAATCAGCTTTTTGCGAGGTTCCTTTTTTATATTTTTGTTTTTCAAAAAATAGAAATTAAAACTGGAAATTAGTTATCGTAATCTGTTTTCTTCTTTTGTATTTTAGACTTGAATTAGCAGCATAAAAATGTCTGATTTAAATAATTTTTTGTGGTTGAGATTTGTAGCTTGCTGCTTGTTTTTATCACGCCCATGATCTAAACTAATTCTTTTTCCTTAATAAAACTAGGGAGGAAAAGAAGAAAAATAATGTGAAATGAGAATTTGTGCATGAATATTATTTATTTATTTGTACTGACATAGAAGATAACCTCATTATGAATATATTAACATTTATTAACACGTGTCAAATTAAAATAAGAACTAGTGTGATTATTTGAGCCTGTCTTGTAAGTGTCAGATTAATATCGGTGACAAGACAAACTATACAAATATTCAAATTTTAATGTAAAAGTTATCAGAGTATACTGACAAAATACTTGAGATGTTTTGCATAGGGGCACTTATTAATATTAATGTCTCTATGGGATAGGGAGTCACTTCAGAGGGTGTTTGGGTGGGAGGAAAAAAACAACCACACCTCTTACTAAAAACGCATGTACTTTTTGCTTTTAAAAAGTGTGGTGTGTGCTTTAATAAAATGATACCTTAAAAAAAAACCTACCACACCTCCCACCCAAACACAGGCAAAATCCGGTGTCACATGGTAATAAATTGGCTAGCCTAGCCTCACAAAGAACTACCTAAATCTTGGGGTTGCTTGTTCTAGGAAGCTGTAGAGTGGGAGCATAAAAGCAAGGTAGCCGGCAAAATGCATGCTTGTGGGCATGATGCTCATGTCGCCATGCTGGTGGGTGCTGCCAAGATTTTGAAGAGCCGCGAACATCTCTTGCAGGTTTGTTTTTTTTATATTATAGAAGTCGTAATAGGCATGGTTCTAGTTACCGTTGTCAATTTCAATAAGAAATTGTCGGGAATCATGAATTTAAAGAGAATGTTGGGTTTCTGGAGAGAGCAATCCTTGTTGTGTACAAGGAGCAGAGCATGATGATGCTATGGAAACAGGCAAAAAGAGTAGAATGCCATGGATCCGTGAACAATTTCTGTTGGACCTCATTTTGAGCGTATAGCATTGAATTGGTCTCTACCAAAAAGTATGGGCAGGGGAGGATGGTGTTGGGTCACTTTCTCTTAGCCATTAAAGGCCGAATAGCTTTTTTTATTTTATCACTTTCTCCTTGCTATTTTCATCAACTGCTGTTGTCTTTTTACCTGTCTCCACTCTTCAGTTTTTGGGCACGATGAATTTGTGGTCTATTCCATCGCACTCTAAGCATCATCTGAAATCTTTAAGTACCCTTTCCCGTATCCGTATCGTTGATTACAGGCACGAAATTCTCAAACCCACCGCGCAGTTACGTATTTGTTAAGAGTAATGCTACACACATACAGGGATCATTATTTTTGGCACGATACTTAATCATTTATAATTTATAATATCCACGTATTATCATTAGTTTATACATCAGTTTGTACGTGAATTTAGTATTTTTTTAAAAATCATTTTTCATATAAAAAAATGGAAAATAATTTACAGACAGAATCTTCTCACTAAATTTACACACAATCTCATATATCATCGTGTGAGTGTTAAAATATGAATTTTTTAGACTCTAAATGATTAGATTTACATGAAAAGCGTAGTTGCTAGATGTATTTGTTTTGAAAATTTGCTTGTACATCAAACTCTTTATTGAAAATTGATGGCTGTACAGAAGACAAAATCACCACAACTCCCTCTCAAGTCTCAAGTGAGTGAGTCAGAGGTAGTTTAAATTTCTGGGCATCTCGTGTAATCAAACGTGTGTTTTCTTTTCTTTTCTAGGATTCCTCGCTCATGCTTTTGTCTTAATCAGTTTGACATGTGAGGAAAGCAACTGCCCGTAATGTGAAAGTCATGCATCCTGAGTGTTCAAATCATACATGGGCGCATTACTTTCTTCTGCTCTCATTTGCCTTTTTTAAGTATGGGTTATTCGGTTGGAATTTGGAAGCCGAAAGCATTTTACCACTTTTTAGTGGGATGTCACATTCTGTGGACAATATTTGTTTAGAAGAAGCGCTGGTGATGACTTTTGAGATCTTTACTATGTTAGATTTTATCCTTATAAACACGTATTGTTACTTGATTTGTTACCTGCATGGACAAGACACCTGAGATTTTGATATGCATAGTAGCTTAGCAAAGTTGTTGCTGCACAGTAAATCTCTTCATTTTCAAAAGAAAAAAAATTATTTTTTTTGTTGGGGTTAATGTTGCAAATTTATTTCTTACTGTGTCCTACATGGGAGCGGATTTGAAGCCCAGAATCTTTAGCTTAAAGAAATGAATTAGCCAGGAAGCTAGTTTTCCACAATGGCATTGTTAAATGGCTAAAGTATATGGAAAGATAGCGTTAAAGAAAGAGTGTTTCGAAGAAACAAACTTCTGTCCATTGTCACTCTTTCTGTAAGAAAGAAACCATATAATCCAAGCGAAATGCTTGAAGATTTGACCCCTTGAAGAGAGAGTTATTGTCTAGACTATTCAATAGTGAAATGAAATTAGGTTTATGATACTTCCTTAGTTTTAAATGAAGTGATTAGTTTGGGTTAATTTCAAACACTTATGATTTTTATACTCCGAAGTAACTTAATTGGATATTTGATGTTCCTAAAGGACTAGTGGTTTTATAAAACCAGGTCATAATTAAACAAAAAAAATCAACAGGTTGACATAGACGTGTAAGCTAATTCTGCTTTTATCACCTCGAGTCGCGTAATGAAATCAACGGAAAATGATGATCATCTTCCATGCCCGGGACACTATCTTGATGGGAACTCTATAGTGTATACAGCTTTCTCTAAATTATACTTTAAAACAGAAGATCTTTATTCATGTTTTGATGATACCACGGTGGATATCTAAACTTGCTAGTTTCGCTGCTGCAATTACAGGGAACTGTAATACTGCTCTTTCAGCCAGCAGAGGAAGCTGGGAATGGAGCAAAACGGATGATAGCAGATGGGGCTCTCGATGACGTGGAAGCTATATTTGCAGTTCATGTATCCCATGAACATCCCACTGCTATCATCGGTTCAAGGCCTGGTGCTTTGCTTGCTGGATGTGGCTTCTTCAGAGCAGTGATTAGTGGCAAAAAGGGCCGTGCTGGTAGCCCTCACCACTCTGTTGATCCCATTTTGGCTGCCTCTGCAGCTGTAATCAGCTTACAGGGCATTGTGTCTCGTGAAACAAATCCCTTGGACTCTCAGGTATCCATGCTCAAAAAAAGCTTAGCTTTCCAAAACTGTTTGCCTTCTTCAAAATTGTAATTTCTATAACTCGGAATTTCTCAATGCAGGTAGTGTCTGTCACCACAATGGACGGAGGCAATAATCTGGACATGATTCCAGAAACCGTTGTACTCGGTGGCACTTTCAGGGCATACTCCAACACAAGTTTTTACCAGCTTCTTCAAAGAATCAAAGAGGTTTGTTCTGATTCCCATTTTATAATTCGATTCATGTATTAAATTGAATTAATATATACTTTAGGCTATCATGACTTAAATCATCGCATGATTGCTGGCCTGCTGGCTAGCTATCGATCCGGGCCTGAATGACCTTCTGTTTAGGTAATTAATAACCCATCTTCCATATTCTCCTACCTTTCTAGTCGAAGCCTGAAAAGGAAACACCTTGTTCTGTGGCTTACGACTTACAAGTGGGGACCATAAAGGCATGTCTCCAGCCACACCAGCCTCAAGGAGGCTTGATACTTTAGAGTTATAGGCCACTCTTTGCTGAGTACCTGTCAAATGTGAATAATTGATCATCTAACAGTTTTTGAGTCTGTATGAAACAGGTGATTGTTGAACAGGCTTCTGTTTTCAGATGCTCAGCAACAGTAGACTTCTTTGAAAAGGAGTCCACGATCTATCCCCCAACGGTGAATGATGATCATATGTACGAGCATGTGAGAAAGGTGGCCACTGATTTGTTGGGTCCAGCAAACTTCAGGGTGGTGCCCCCGATGATGGGTGCCGAGGACTTCTCGTTCTACACACAAGTGGTCCCTGCAGCTTTCTATTACATAGGCGTGAGGAACGAGACATTGGGTTCAATACACACAGGCCATTCACCATATTTCATGATAGATGAAGATGTTCTCCCCATAGGTGCTGCAACACATGCAGCTATTGCTGAAAGATATCTCATTGAGCATGGTTGAAGTGAAGTAATAAGCCCTAGCTTATGCAGCTAGGCAAGAATTGAATCTCTCAGAGCAAGATAATGCGGGAACTTGCCATGCGATTCCTGCTTTCTTATTCGTGGCATACATGGGGTAGGGGAGGGGGGGCGATAGAGGGGATTGATTTCCCTTCGCCAGTGTAAAGGATCAAGGGAGAATCCATACTCATGGATGAGGTTGTAAGCAGTATATCTGCTTGAACGCTTTCAAGCTATAGTAATTCGCTTTTAGTTCTGTTCAAAGCATTGGTATTACAGGTATCATTTTTCGCGTACAAAGAATTATTATATAATTTAAGCAGAAAATTATTCATAATTTGATTGCAGGGTCCTGCCGATAAGAGTAAATATCCCTAACTCTGTGATCTAATCTATGTATTAGAAACTTGTAATGTCTAATGCTTTGAATTCGAAAAGTACAACTTGAGGGTTTTGGTAAGTTTAAAATTCCATTAAGATGGGATGAGAAGTTTTATAAGATCGAAAGGATGTTTTTCCCAGCCCAGTTCTTGACCCGTGGAAATCATTTAAATAAAAAAAAGAGGGAAGGCATTTTTTTTATAAAAAAAAACCCTAAAAGAGACGTGGAGAAAATAGTGTTCACCTAGCCACGGACGAGAAAAGTGTTTTTTCCTTCTTCACTTTAAAAAAACACAGCTCTTTGTCATGTGTTTAAGAGTAAAAGAGCATGTCTTGAGATAATTTTGATGTTCTAAAATTGATCGGAGGCGGGACATGTATTTTGTGTTTGGATTGTATATTGAATTTCTCTTGTGTGCTAAAATTTCACTGACCAGCCCGTGGAGCAGCACGGGTCACCAATGTAACATCATAAATCCCATTCCCCCAATGGCCCCTCCCCTTTGCCTACTTGTTCGACCCAGCGGTTCAAATTAATCCCACCTTAGTCCAACTCGTTCAGAAGCTGACCATCGGCAACCCGGTCAGGTCTAACTATACGACGTGACAATATGTAAGTATATATAACTTCAACGATACCATGCCAAGATTCTAAAAACATGCCACAAGATTTAGACAAAAGTTTTAGTAAAAATCTTTTAACAAGTACAAGGAGCCAGAGTGACTGGGCAAAGGAGGAGGGATATCCAGTCAGATCGAACCCCCGTTGCATTTACGCATATAGACCAGACCAAGTCAAATCAGTAGAGAACAAAACTCAGCCAATAAAATCACATAAAAAACACACATTAGTTAGTTGTCAATACCCAGGGCCTCCTGGAGCATGTCACTCCATAAACACATAAATAAGTTCATCAATAAGCCCCATATGTGGATTTGACATGTTCTTTGACGATGCGCAGTTCCCCTGAAGCACTGAAAATGCTGTGCATTACAATCCTACATTTCTGCTGTGTATTATTCACATAGAAAGGCATACATTTTATTTAAACATACCAGAACATGTTCCAGCTTCTTGACGAGGACAACAGCAGGGTAAAAAGATGGTGTGCTAAGCACATCCATTCAGATTCCAACCTTATGCTAATGCCACATAATTACAGAAAAAGTACAAGAAAGTTCACTCTAAAGGTTTTCCGCAACTAACAATGCCTAATTTGTAGGATAAGTCTCACCTCTTCTCACCACACAAACATCTTGCAGCTTGTAGAGCGAAATACGTTAGGATAATGTCAGCCCCAGCCCGTCGAAGACACATCAAGGACTCCATCATAACTCTTTCTTCATCAATCATTTTGAGAACCCCACCAGCCTTAATCATTGAGTATTCACCAGAAACCTGCACTCATAAATTAAGAGAAAAAAATCAACATGAAGAACATGTAAAAAGTTCAGAGGGGGCATGGAGGGGCACTAAAGCAAAGTTGTGGTTGAGGGACAACCAGCAATATGGGAATCTGGCCACATTGGCAACACTACAATTCTACCGTTAACCAATAAATATATTTTTGATGAAGGGTAGTGGCATGAACATCCAGCTGCTGATCAAAATTTTAGTTTTTACAGGTATGCAGGGGCAGATAGTATCATGGGCTTCGTCATATAGGTTAGAGGGAAATATTTTCAGTCAAAACTGAAAATATCTTGTGCAAGACCATAATATCCAAATAGTTACGGACCATACCTGATAAGCAGCAATTGGCAGAGGAGATTTATCTCTGAGAAGCCTTATAATATCCAAATAAGGTAGACCAGGTTTCACCTGTGAAACAAGCAGAAGCAGCTTCAGCATGACAGAATGTTCCCCATTAATAGAATCCATTTCAAAGTTCCAAAGAAAGCAATGCCAACCAGAAGGATATCAGCTCCTTCAGACTCGTCTTCACGGGCCTCAACCAGAGCCTCTCTGTAATTTGCTGGGTTCATCTGATAACTTTCATTCACCATGCCAAACAATATCCAAAAGTCAGCACCAAAACTGCATGTTTATAAAATTTGCCACATTTCAAAAAAAAAAAAAATATACGTCTTTTTGTCTCCAAAGCGTGGCTTTGACTCCAGTGCCTCTCGAAATGGTCCATAAAATGAACTGGCATATCTGTTTAGAAATATGTGGGATTAGAACATAAAAAACACTAACCATTTGCATTATATCATACAGTTGGTATGAAACAGGCCAGAATTAGACATAGATCACAGGATAAAGCAACAGGAAGTGTCAACATGTGGCTTGTGAAGAAAGTACATAGTTGCATAACATAGGAGGTTTTAAGCATTTGGAAATTGGAAAGTGAGAAGGGGGAAGTTCCCTCCA
>Ga0307517_10015744_pt1 | contig 10016 bp, 7 predicted proteins | sample 23_EM_MG_FD_194515 | JGI IMG/M metagenome (GOLD analysis project Ga0307517, IMG submission 194515) | Populus trichocarpa ectomycorrhiza microbial communities from riparian zone in the Pacific Northwest, United States - 23_EM | ecosystem: Host-associated > Plants > Roots > Unclassified | place...
AATACCAAATAATAGCAGAAAATAATTTATTTTTCTATAATTTACTTTTTCAAAACTTAATTTTTTTAAAAAGACTACTTTCTAAGATACAATTAGAAAATCCGAGGACAAAAGCAAGCCCAAAATAAACCAAAACAAAAAATCTCAAAATATTTCAACCACGCCAGAAATTGAAGCAGCAGCGACAGCCAGAAACGCCGGAAACAACCACGGTGACTACGAGGCGGCTTCTCGAACAACGAATAATAATCTCTACCATTGCTACACCATACAGTATACAATAATCAAAGAATGAGCAAAAGGCCAGCACCTGATCCAGTTGCAGTCCTTAGAGGCCATCGCGCCTCTGTTATGGACGCTTCTTTCCATCCTTCTAAACCTTTGCTTTTCACCGGGTAGGATTTTCACTATTTTTTTTCCTTAAAAAAAAAATTATATAATGTTTTCACTTATCTATACATGTACGTATTTATTTGCAGTTCTACAGACGGAGAGTTACGGATTTGGGATACTGTACAGCATCGAACTGTATCATCTTCTCGGTATTCATTTTATTAATTAATTTTAAGCCTCTTTTTTCTGGGTATTTGATTGTTTATTTTGTATGGATTGAAGGGTGCATAGTGCGGCTCATGGGATAATATCTGTGGCTGCGAGTCCTTTGATTGGTGACAACAAAGTTATCAGGTATTTTTTTTTAATTATATTGTTTTCTTGATAATTTATTTACTTTTGAGGTTTGTGTAATGTTTTATGAGGTTTTTTTGGACGTATGGTTTTGATTTTTTTTGTAGCCAGGGTAGGGATGGAACTGTAAAGTGCTGGGATATTGACAATGGTGGTTTGTCGAGGTAGCAAGCTTTTCTTTGTATTTTTTTTTAATTGCCAGATGAATTATACATGGTGTGGTTTGTGATTTATCAGAGAATTTATGATTTTTTTTTATTTGTTTAAACCAGTTATGTGTGGCAATTAAGATTTCATTTTTAGATCTGTTTGCATGGTCCAGCAAACAAGATTGCTATCATTCTTCTTTTGAAGTGGCATTTTCTAATCTCTTTTATCATTTGAGTTTTGAGCCAACTAAACATGGTTGAAGATGCATGTCAAAATGTGTTTGTTTTGGCATAGTTCAACTCTGTTTTGGAAAATTTAGTGGACTAGTCATACTGGAAACAACTTATTAGTTTAGGCTTTTATCTCAAGTTAGAATGGGTAATTGTGTCTTTTATTATCCACTTTGTTGACTTTTATTGGAAAAAAACTTGACTAACGAATGTATCTTGTGGTAGTATTTGAATAATAACATCTAGCGAGACATTTGATGCCTGTGTCTATTCCCTTCTTTAAGCATTTGACGTTTCTTATCAGTATGATTGAAAATATTTAACAACCATGTATGTGTACGTGTATGTGTTTAGGCATTGGCATAAGTTGCTAGATCTTGGAAATTATACTGTCTGATTTGACCTTAGATGTCTCACATTACTTAATAATGATCAACATTGAATATTATCTTAAGCTAATCTCAGATTTTCTTTTACTTGACAGGGAACCTTCACTAACTATCAAAACAAACGCTTACCATTTTTGCAAGCTCTCTTTAGTGAAGAAGCCTAATTCTAGTGTGAGGCAAGGTGAAGGGCCAAATTATAAACATGAGAAGGATGATACAGAAACTGTTGATACCAATTCTCTGGGCAATAAAGGAATAAATTATGAAGAAGATCCAGTTGAGTGCTCCAACCCCCTTGAAGGTTTGCCCAACTTTTGACTCTTAATGTTGCTACTATGTGGGATGCTGTGAGACTTGATGCCTTTTACTTATTTATATATGCCTTAATTATTATACTGTTGCAAAGTTGGCAACCAACTCTGATTTAGTTGATGCCTTCTAACTAGAGATGAAATTCATTTTGAATGATACAGGTCTACAGCTGTTAGGATTTCTGATGTAGAGAATTATTAAATGGCAAAATAGCTGCAATGTTATTTGTCATCATTTGATTAAAAAAAATATGCGGAAGAGACAAAATTAGCTTTGGAATTTAAACTTTTTAGGATTTTGGTTGCTAATTACCAGGATGAAGGAAAATAGTCTGTAACGCATCCTGAATGTGGTACCAGATGATGTTCTTGAGAGTCAATTATTATCTACTTATTACCTGAAAAAGGAGGAGGAGGAGGAGTGCTGATTTTTTTATTTTTCAAGCCATGTGAAGGAGAATCTAGGACTTCTTTTCTTTAAGAAAATCAGAAATAAGAAGCAAAATTGGGGGTGTGTACTGGTTGTGTAAGTAAGTTTGAAATATAATTATACCATCCTTTGAATATGGAAAGTAGCCCACTGCTTAAAACTGTTCAGTTTTGGGATTTGTTGTTGATGGAGTCGGGCTCAAGCAATGTGTTATTTTGTGGGTGATAATGTATAGTTTTGATCACCGACCACTTGTCTTTGGATCCAAATTCTCTAGTTTTCCATGGCAAACATTTTCAGTGCCATGAAAAAGATCACTCTTATTTTAAGAATTTTATGTGCAGAAGATCAGTCATTATGAAGTGACAAAGTGTTTTTAGATTTCCCAGGAAGTGATTGCTCCAGTATAATATTTTTTATTTTATTTTCTCTGTATTGGTCTTTGTTGCTGCATAATTTCTTGTTATAAGGATTAACAAATTGATGTGTATCAGATTTGCATGCTGATGGATCAAAGTACATTGCTGTGGCAGGGGAGCAGTCTTCCGAGGTCAACAGGCATACATAGAGTATTGTTTGCCATATAATTACTACTTTGAATCTTTGGTTGCCCAGTTGCTCATAATTTCTGTATTTCAAATATGTAAAGGTTGAGATATGGGATCTGAATACTGCAGAAAGGCTTGCACGATTACCTCAAAGCTGCATTGGTGGTTCATCTAATATTTCTACTAACAAAAGAGGTTTGTTTCTGCCAATATATGAATTTTGAAGAATGGTAATACGGCATAAATATTTGGATCACCTTCTCCAAAGTAACTTGATAATGCTGTATTGCTAATAAGATATGCAGTCTAGCTTCTAAACTGAGAGAAAGATAATAGTTTAATTTATTGTTTGTGGAACAATTTTCTAAGAGGAGTGTTCTTTTTTGGAGAGTGTAGATGGTATTATAGTTTCTCAAATCAACCATCATCCAAACTTGTGTCTATTCATATCTTTTCTTGGGTTTTATGATTGATGAAAAGGAACCTGTATTTTAATTGGCAAGTGAGAAATACCTTATTGTTTTTACAGTTAATTTATAAGGAATTGTTTCTTGGGATTTTAAAATGGATCTTGATCATAGAGTCTCCTTTTTATGCATCAATGGCCTACCGAGGGATTATTGTCCAATTGTGATCCATTTTTATTCCAATAATAGAAATTTTATCCATGTCATCAGATGCCTTTTTATGCGTGGACAGAAAAACATATTTATTATGTGTGATCATGTTGGATATGAAATTATATCAGTGCTATCACAAGTCTTAATAGTAGGGACGTGACCCCACATATTGATAATTACAATAGAAATGGTAGAAAAAGAAAAGAAAATTTCATAGCAGAACTTCCAGTGGTTAAATACACAATTAGATTGGATATCATCACTATCATAGGGATTTCTGTATTATAAAGTATTACATGCCTTATTCTACATATAGACATCAACAAAGTTGTTACCAAGTGTTTATTTGCAGGAATGTGCATGGCAGTTCAAGCATTTCTACCATCAGAATCACAGGGATTTCTGTATATCTTGGTTGGGTATATACTTCTCCTTTCTCTTCTTCTTAAATCTTAACTGAGTACCTTAGTAGTTTGGCATGTTTAAAGTTTTGTAACTTACTAGAAGTCATATTGCTCGTTTTTCCTATGAATCAAAACTTTTGGGATTCTACATATGTTATTCATTAAGCAATATTCTTCCTTGTGCACACAAAATGATAATTACGAAAGGTGAAATTTTGAGGCTTGATGGTGTGCATCTATGATGAAGAATTGATCTAGGGATTATCTACTGTCTTGAGTGATGATTCAGAGGATCAAGTTGATCAAATAGCTAGGTTTTTGAAAGGATTAGGAAATAATTTTAACAGTGGTAATTTGTGAAAAAGAAAATTGTGTGGAAACAAATTCACAACTGTGAATGATTCACAAGATTTGATTTTTGAATGAATGAATAATTCTTTTGTTTTAGATTTGATTTGCAACTAATTGTACTACAAATAAGCGTATTACTTCAGAAATCCTAGGATTTCAAATTCATTTTCCCTTCATTACTGTCACCATTCCACATCAAATTAATCTCTTATAAGAGATTATAGAAACAAAACAAAACTTCGTTGATTGTCTAAAGGAAGAGGTAGCTTTTAAAAGAATAAAAGAGTAGCCTGAATCCTCTAAAATCGAAGAGAAAATTGAATTTGTTAATCAACAAATTCTACAAGAAATTTGTGCTGAAGTTCCAAATGCTTTTTGGAATAGAAAACAACACATGGTTAGTCTACCATATGAATCAGATTTTAATGAGAGAAATAACTTAACCAATGCCCAGCCATTGTTATGAATGCCCGTCACTTGCAAATCTGCAAAAAAGAATAGAGGAATTCTTGCAAAAAAGTCCTATATGCAAAAGCCTTAGCCCATGGAGTTGGCAAGCATTTTATGTAGAAAATGTTGTAGAACTAGAAAGGGGAGTTTCATGGTAAAATAATTATATAATTCTCTGGGCTGTTCTATTCTTCTCGAGTAGACTTGTTTTTTGAGGTACATGAATGTGCAAATAAATGTTTTATTGGTGAAAAATCATATAAAAGAACGTTATATAGGTTCCTCCAAAAAATTGAGTGCAGATTAACAATTAGTGGAGTGAGAATTCACCACTCAACATTTCTTATAACCAATTAGATTTGAATTAAATTTGTCTCCTTCAGGTCTTTAACATTTAAATCATAGCTAAAGGAGTATCAAGTCCCTTAAAGTGAAATGAAACTACTGAATTTTTATCTTACCTTTTGTTGGTTGTCCGTTATGAGTTCAATTTCTGTACTGTAATTGTGTTTCCTTCTCCCTGCTTGTGGCAGTTATGAGGATGGTTCCATGCTTTTGTGGGATATGCGAAATCCAGGGGCTTTTGTAAATTCTGTTAAGTTCCATACAGAGCCAGGTAGGACCTCATATCAGGAGGCCTCTCACCTTTTCCCCACTACTAAGTTGAATATTTGCATGTCTGTCTGCAGTTCTAAGCCTATGCGTCGATGGGTTGTGCAGTGGGGGCATTTCAGGAGCCGCTGATGACAAAATTGCCCTATATAGTTTGGATGTTTCTGTGGTAATTTTCTTCGTTCGTGATTCATGAAGTTCATCTACTCGTATAATATTTCACTTCTTGGCATGTGAAAGTTCTGCAAGTGATGGATGTAATTTTTTTTTTATATGACCTTTCTTTTGGTACAAGTTTGAGCAATCATGTGCTTTTAATTTTTTTCTGGATTTGCGGGTTATGACAAAATTCATTGATCATTTTTTCTGCTTTTCGTATTATTGACCATAATAATTCAGACCATCAATTTTCTTTTTTGGTTGACAACATATGACACCTATGCCCCTCTGTCTATGTGCGCATCATGGTTTTGGTGCGGTCTGCCTCATTTCAATGTTGGCAGCTTTCCTGTTTACATTGAACAGAAGGATGAGCTTCCTCCCTTTCCTATAAACAGCCTTTTCACAAGTGACATTATTATATTTATAATGGTCAGATATAGTATGAACTGGTTTTGAGAAGAAACTTGGTTTACCACAGGTTGGTAAAACAAATGAATAGAATATGCTTTGTTTTTTATTGTAATTTCGGAACAGCTCTAGTTTCACAGCAGTAAGATAAATCATGTGGTATTTGAAAAAACGATAATATTCCCTATAGGTATTGGCTATTGAATCTTGCATCGTTACTTTGACTATGTTTTGATAGGTAATATGTTCTGAGCTCAAATTGATCTCTTATAAGTTCGTAAAGATCCATCATGAGTTGCTTGTGGAAGTCATAGGAAGATATATTAAAAGAAAGGATGTTACAAAATTATACAAAACTCATCAAACCTAACTCAGCAACTTCTGTCAATTGAGGTGATTATCTTTATTTTGATTTTTAGCAACTCAGAACACAAAATATATCAGTGACCAAAATTGTGATCAGTAATAATACATGTACCAGCTTGTACGGTGCGGGATCCTAGTTTTCTTATTTCTCATGTGTTGCCTTTGATGCCAGAGTAAGGATATATAACTATTGCAAAAGATATTCTTTTGTTTTCTCTTTCCACAAACATTTATTCTTAATTCCAGCTGATTGATTTGCTGATTTCTGTACACATTTTAGGTGTCGTTATCTAACTTCAAATTGAATTGTCCATTATTTAATTCAGGGTTCTTGTGTGATGAAGAAAGAGATTAGCTTGGAACGACCTGGTGTATCAGGCACCTCAATTCGACCAGATAGCAAAATTGCTGCCACTGCTGGTTGGGACCACAGGTCAGTAAAACAAATGAATAGAATATGCTTCTTTTTTGTTGTAATTTTGGGACAGCTCTAGTTTCACAGCTATAAGGTAAATCATGTAGTCTTAGGAAAAAACAATAATATTCCCTATAGGTATTGGCTATTGAATCTTGCATCTTTACTTTGACTATGTTTTGATAGGTAATATGTTCTGAGCTCAAATTGATCTCATATAAGTCCTTAAAGATCCATTGTGAGTTGCTTGTGGAAGTCACAGGAAGATATATTCAAACAAAGGATGTTCATCGATAGATTTAAAATATTGGAATACAAAATTATACAAAACTCATTAAACCTAACTCAGCAACTTCTGTCAATTGAGTTGATTATATTTATTTTGATTTTTAGCAACTCGGAACACAATATATATCAGCAACTTGCACTAATATGAGAACATATCAGCGACCAAAATTATGATCGGTAATAATACATATACCAGCTCGTACAGTGTGGGGTCCTAGTTTTCTTATTTCTCATGTGTTTCCTTTGATGCCAGAGTCAGGATATATAACTATCGCAAAGGAAATGCTTTGGCTATACTGAAGTATCACCATGCTACGGTATTTAAATCCAAATTCCTAGTAGCAACAATGTCACCTTTTTTTTTTCAGTAACGATTATGTAATCCAGGGCTTGGCACCCTTTTACTCAATTCTTTATTTCAATGTGAGAATGGAATCTCTGGTCATCACTATCTTTTTATCTTGTTCAATTTGACTTTCCATACTTGCGTGAATGTGTGTCATGCTTATTAGATGTTTCTTGTGTCTTGACTTGCTTTGTAGAGTTGTTGAACTTCCTGTTAGTTACTCTTTAATTGAACACTCCCTTATATGGTAGCTTTTTCTCTCAAAAATAAAATTACTTTTGCTTGGAACTTTGTCCATATGACAGTGTGCAATCTTTCTTACGGTGACCAAAGCTAACAGGGGAATGCATCATTGATGAAAACACCTTGAAACTTTCAACGGATAGGAGCCTAAATTGATAGAAAAATTTATCTTCTTAGAATCAACTTAACAATGCCCAGTATCCTATCCTCAAGACATATATGCCCATTTGGAGAAAATAACCCACAAGAGACCACAATGTACTTTATCTATAGATTGTTCTCTTCATGCTCAACCAAACTAAGCAATCACTGGATACCTCATTCACAGGACTTCATCTAATTGCTAAATATTGTGTGATTGAAGAAGAAAAAATATATCGAACTCATAGAACAGGCCACCCCTGTTTTGTTGCATGGCATATTATGTTTTATCAGATTTTCAGCAGCATAGTAGAGGGCTTTCTTTAGCAATAACAGTGAAAATAGGAAAGAGATATTTGTGCGCCATGATATATAATGAATTTGATCCCTCTATTTTTCACCAAGATGTCAATTTCTATCTTCAAGAAGCCTTTTTTGAGTTTTAACTTGATTTTGGGTAATGTATGGTCCTCCTAACGGTTTACTCTGGCAGAACTTCTTACTGCTGTTACATCTATGAAAGGATACATAATACATTTATTGCAGTGCAATGCAGTTACATATTCAACCGATTGCAAGTTAATGGCTTCTGCTTCAGAAGACACAACAATTGCATTGTGGGAACTGTATCCTCCCCAAACTTGAGACGACATGGTATTTATGTATGCTAATCCAACATGGACCCATAGTTACAAGTTTTCTCAAGCAGGGGTATGGCATTGTTCTTTTCCTTAATTTCTGTTCGTGCTATGGAAAGCATTGAAAGATTGTCCTTTTATCTTCATTTTTTTGGTATTCTTGTAGAGATGAAGAATCAATTGCCTGTTGCATGTCTCCATCTATGGCGGTTATAGAGAATTGTACGGTAAACAAGCATTTGAAGTTCTTATGGGCTGAAAACAACTTAATTTGGCACTATCTCCATTGTGGAATGCTGTTGCTATATACTTTTAGGATGTCAAAATGTGTCAAAGCGGCATTAATAGCATTCCTAGGTGAAAACCCCGAGATCATGAGTTTTTGTCCATCACCAAATACATAGTTTGATCTCATACCAGGAGACCCAATGGATTTCCTATTGATTCCAGTAAAGGACACTGGGTGGTGTTAACTTGCCCCTTGCAAAGAATTAAAGCAATGTTCTCATCACAATCTTAATATATTCACTGTTTTTTCACTTCTTAGTCATCATTACTATAATTTTCATGATTTTTTTTTATTATGGTTTATTTGCATTTTAGAAACTATAATTTTCTCGGAATTACAAGGTTTGCCGGGGAGTTGGTGAGCAGGGATTAGTGTAATCAATTCATTATATTAGATAGCTTCGTTGATGTCAATTGAATGTCATGCTCCAAGTAATAAACTATAATTCATTATTTACACATTTCTTTTCTAATAATTGAGTGATGCTATATATGTGATTGTTTATTTTTGTATTATAATATGCTTTTCAAATTGATTTTCGCCTGAAAAATCATTAAATTGATGCTTGCTTAGGTGTTTTTAGATGATTTTGAAGCGCTGATTTTTTTTTAAAAATTTTTTTTGATGCATTTTTAATTAAAAAATATTTTTGAAAAGCATCTTTAAATTCTCATTTTATTAGACATTTCTTTTCTAATAATTTTATCTTCAAGAAAAGCAAGGCCATTAGAATGATTCTGGCCATGAAGACCTTCTAAACTATTGTTTGTTTTGATTTTTTTTTTAATTATAATATTTAAATTATTCAGTGTTCAGATTAGGAATCCCTCTATTAGAATTATATCACTATGCATGGCGAGCTATCACAAATTCATCCCATGTAAATCTTAGATCTAACCATCACTAGATTTTGGTGTTCAAAGACTTGAAATCTTTGAATTCTCAAAATTTAATAGAGGGTTTCCTGGTCCAAACATGATTCATGTACTAATTTCTTTTTATTTTTTTATTTTTTTTAAAAAAAAAATCGGTATAAATCAAAATGCTTTGATAACTCAAGAGTTCTCTATATGCTTTAGCCAATAATCTTGGATAAGAAAAAGTTAAGTAATACCAATATAAAAAAAAGGCAAAATCGTCATATTATTTAGCCAATAATATGAAAGTGAAACTTTGGCGGGACGTTCCACAAATTACTTAGATATCTCTTCCCAACATTAATTTGTCCTGGTCACAATTTGTTCTCTAAAATTATTAGTTGAGACACAAGCAATCTCTCTCGCTACTTGAAGTATATAAGCCGGCACTCAAAATATTCATCGGGATAAAATTAATTTATAATAAAAAGATATTGAAGACGTGCACAATCCTTTTCGATATCCTTTTTTTCTTCTTATTATTATTATTATTATTATTATTAATATGGTTATTCAAGTCAGCTTGTGCACACCTCGAAAATTCCACGGATTTTGAAGTTAACGACCATATAAGCCTTTAATGCCCTTGAGGAGACTCGAACTCGTGATCATTGAGAAGCT
>Ga0307517_10015745_pt1 | contig 10015 bp, 5 predicted proteins | sample 23_EM_MG_FD_194515 | JGI IMG/M metagenome (GOLD analysis project Ga0307517, IMG submission 194515) | Populus trichocarpa ectomycorrhiza microbial communities from riparian zone in the Pacific Northwest, United States - 23_EM | ecosystem: Host-associated > Plants > Roots > Unclassified | place...
GCTGGTTCAAGCACTTTTCAGACTATCCTCGAGTAGCATCCACTGGGTCTGATACAGACCACTTCTGTTGGGATAAGAGCAAGATCCAGTTAGTGATTAATTTCGAGGGTGCTATGTTGTCATTTCTGAACTTAATAAACTCCTTCACAAGTTAAAAAAAAATATGGAAACAAAGTTAAATGAATCTATTGCATCTAAGCATGTACATAGACTATAGAGCGTCTTGGATTCTGCAAATTACCGACAAGCAGCTTTCCCAGTTAGGAAGCAGACCACCACTATGAACAACTTCAAATTCCGCGTCCTCCTCGGGATACTTGATTATGCAATATCTGCATCAAGAATCAGTAAACAGCTAAGACAACCTGCCCATCTTGATGTTATTTATGAAAATGAGCTAGCTACAAATATATACAAACGTCCGATGGTCAACTATATCGCAATCAGGCTTATTGAATCTAGCTCCCAAGTGAGCTTCCGCTAAGGCAAGACCAACCGCGTTAGCCATCCTTGACCAAGTGGCCCTATTTACGAATCAGATATGAAGAAAATCAGTATAGATTTCCATGAGTAGATAAGCATATTTACATTGATACTATAGAGTTTGTCCACCGTATCAATGCAAAATACAGATTCTATATTCAAACTTCTTTTCATACCTGTTGTGACTTAAATGCTATCTGCACTGTAATTCTCTGGGTGACCTGGGGTGCGACTTCCAAGCTTACACAAGCGCTTCAGGTCTTCTAGCTGAATCAAGCATGGCATCAAAATTAATATAGTTAAAAACCTATAGCTCACATATGCTTGGATATATAAAGCAAACTAAAGTTCAAAAGATGCATCAATAATCTAGAATGTTCAAAATTAGGACTTGACATCTGGATCAATAGCCTATTTTGGCAGGGGAAGCTGGGCTGAGAGAGTTGAAACTTGAAAGGAGTCAGGATCCAGGTGTCAAAACTGAGGTGAAATGTCCTAAACTGCTAGTGATGTGGATTGTCTAGAAAATTGACAGTTGGGATAGGAACAAGTGAAGTTTGGGAGAGGTGAGATCATGGAGTTTCATTAGGTACAAGTGGCGAGCATTCAGAGATAAAGATTTTTTATTGGTTTTTCCACACAATTTCCATTTCTGTGACCATCTAGTTATGTTTTACCTCAGTGTAAAGCGAGATGTTAAAATGCTAGCATTTTACAAAGTTTGTTGCTTTGGGTACATTGGTTAAATCTTGGATAGGCCAGACACAGTTTGAGATTAGAATTTCTTGATCCACAGCAGCTTGTCACCCTTGCATAAGGACAATGCTAATTCATTGATCGATCCTGCATCATGTACTTGAAAAGTACTTGTCTTGGGGACCAAGTTCTCAAATTGCTTATCAGTCAGCAAAGAGACACCAAGTAGGTGATTGGACGTGTACAGGTTGTACTGGAAGGCAGGGTGGCTATCAAATCAAAGGATCCATCTCCTTGGAACCAAAGATTGGGAGCAGCAGGGGTCCCATGATATAACAACACAGAAACGTAAACATATGCTTTGCAGGTGGAGTGTCTTGCTAAAATTAACCATAAAACTTATTTCTTCTCTTTTAGATCTTTTATAGAAACTCTATGCTTATCAATATGACCTTATTGTTCAAAAGATAATACAAAATAATTGAACAATGAACTGGAAAACAGTGTCTTAAACTACCATAGTTTTTAGCATCATGTGAGAAAGACTCCCAACCTCCGACCATGCAATATCTCTGTCTCTCTCCTCTTGCAAATTGGGTAGGGAGATGATGAAATCATTGATATTATTCAGACCATGTTTTCAAAATCTGTTGACTAGTTGTTTCATCTTTTTTAATGTCGTGTCCTTATTGAAGATGTCTTCAAATAGCACCTAACAACTGTCTTTCAAGCCAAATCCGTGTGCTAACTTCAGGTTTTCTCCACTGGAAAACCAGCGTGTGGAATCAGTATCTAATATTTAGTTTGTTTTGAAGGATAACTATACTACACTTGCACGTTCTTGTGAAAAATTAAAACTATGCCGCCTTCTCTGGAAGAACACTTGATTAGAGCAACACTTTCAAAGCTAACTGAATTCTTAATGTTTGTTGATAGCTAATCATCAGAATTCAGAGGAATAAGCACAATCTAGCCTAATTTGATTGCCATAAAAAATTACCTTGAAAGTTTGCCAAGTCCTGCAAAAGACCAAGAACCACCAATACAAGATACTTAACTGGAACTTGAACCCCATTTGAAAGGGAGTTCTGTAATGTTTGCTTCTCATTTCCCTTATAACCCAGTCCTTCAAATTACTGCATGATCTTAATTTGTTCCGATGGTTTTAGCTTCATTATGTTATATTTTTATATTTCTTGATTAGGTCACAGTCATGATGCTTTTGAAACCATGCAGATATTTACTTCATCAGGATTTGGAGCACACTTGTTTGTCTGAGCTATAGTCAAAAGATAACCATGATAGCCAAAAATAGCCAAAAATGGCAACTTGTATTATTATTATTATAATTATTGTGATCAAGCTAGCTGCTGTTTTCTCAGCAATATACAGAGCGTGTGGAATGAAAAGAAGATGCATGAACCCAAAAAAAAAGATGGAGAATATGTTGTCATTTATACCTGCTTATTAATCAATTAAAATATGCAAAATCAATAAGTTTTGGACAACTATAAAAACCACACATCCAGTTCCATGATTTCCCATCCTCTTTCCCACTTAATATCTCTCTTTCTCATAGGACCATGGCGTTAAAGATGATAAAGAAGGGCAGGTTTCTCAAACATTGTTCCTGCAAGTGCATCAATCTAGGAACCAACTGGTTTATGAAACATGCAACTTGTAACCATTTTCAAGATTGGGAAAGCCGGTCTCTTTTGCCTGAGGACGACTACTGCATAATACCAAAAGATGTTCCAAAAGGTCATTTAGCAGTCTATGTAGGTGAAGACTGCAAAAGATATGTCATCAAGGTTACTTTACTCAAGCATCCTCTCTTCAAGGCATTGCTTGATCGCACTGAGGAGGTTTTTGGTTTCACCACGGGCTCAAAACTTTGCATTCCATGCAATGAGAGCATGTTCAAAAGCATACTGCACTGCGTTGACTCTCATCAGGATCGTGGGTTTTGGTTGTGTTTCTGAAATGCAAAGGTTTATCTAGTGTAGCAATTTTAGTTGAGAGAAGAAAGAGCAAGAGAAGGGCAGCTTTACTGTACATTATTGGGAAGAAATTGTAATCGCAATTGTAATTCTGTTGTTCATTAATATGCAATTTTTGTAAATTCTGTGTAACATGCAAGGCAAGTTCGATATCACGATTGTCCTGCAAACAAATTTAGCTCAGCAAGCCTAATTGCTTCAGAGTAAGAGCCCCGCTTCCTCTGCATTAATGGGTCATTACAACTTGCTGGTAGAAAATTATTGATCATTTGCGTAGAAATTATGGAGCACAATTAAATGCTAAGATATCATATGTACTTAGAACAAGATTTAATAGAAAACAATTAAAATCCACAGCCGTTATTAATCTCCCATTACAAAAATCTAACTGTTTAGAAATCTACAATCAAGCCAAATAAACTGAAGGCTTTACAGCAGAATGAGAGACAAATTTGTATGACTTAAAGCAAAGTATTGTCCGAAACCTGTTTTGACGCGGAGTCACCCATCAAATCACTCAGCTCAAAATTGGATTGAAATGGAAAACATCCATGATTTAAGTTCTTCTCTAATGACAGCCTATCAGTACTTCCATTTGTGATGTTAAAGAACGTCACGCATCGATCATGTTCTTTCATTAGTGCAATGTCAGCATTGCAGAAGGCCACAGGCCTTGTATAGGGTTCTTTTCTTCTTAAAGCTTCTATGTTTACTGTATGTGTCTTGTTCCATTCCTTTCTGTCATAATTCTCCATGACCCATAATTCCATGAAACTATCTTCTCTACCAATGGAGGTTATGGCAAGTTTTCCCTTGTATCTGACAAGAGCAATGTCCTTGCTTTTGTTATCCTCAGAAACTGGTAAAGGAAGTGAAAACATGCTGTAGCTCTCCTTGTTTACATGAAATGCAAATATGTCGTTTCTTTTCCAGGTAAGCCAATGAAGCGAGCCATTTACAGACACGTTAGTATTGCGACTAAGTAACTCTGTTTGTGGCAACTTTACTTCCTCCAATTGCTTCCACTTCCAAGTCTTTGAATCAAACAACTCACATCTAACCCAGTGATATCGATAAAACTCTTTATCTTGATAGCGAGTTTTTGGCTCTGAGAATCTTACTATCTTGTAATGCAAAGGGTTTGATCCTATCACAATCATGCTAGTTTCTAAAGTTTGGTATCGCATCTTTGGATTTGGGATTATTTGCCATTGTTTGGTGGTAGGCTTGCATACATAATATTGTGGTCGATGATGAGTTTGACAAAGCAAAAGACCTTGGTTTGTTGAAGCCACAATCTCTATGCTAGCAGGTAAGAAATTGAGGGACAATTTCGGATAAGGCTTCAAGGTGTCAATAGACACAAAGGAAGAATAAAATTTGTTGCGGATCATGCTTTGTATAAAAAAGCCAGAGATGATGTTAGTTCTTTGGCTATGATGATTGGTAAAGGTAGACTCATAGGTGATCTTGTCACATTCCTTGGAAAGAAGCCTGCATTTCTCTACCGTTTCCATTGATGAACGTGTTAAGATCTCAAAGATGATATCTAAACAATAATCATGATCGGACTCCATGGTAAAGAAGGAAGAAAGCGCTTAAGGGGGGGTTCTTGCTGATAGAGAAATAATGGGGTTTTAAATTAGCAGGGGAAAGTTGGGAGCAAGCTGGGTTTAAATAGGAGAGAGCAAAGTTGCCCAGCACTCATAGAATTAGCTGGAAGTTTACCAATCAGTTTCGGATTAGGATTAAGGAAGTTCCTAAGAGTAAAACTTGAAGCCCAGTCAAACATCATCTGCACACAAAAAGACGTAAAAACGTTGTACTTTCCTTCTCCTTAAAGGACACAGAAACCACACCAAACTAAAAATTCTTTGGAAGTTGAAGTAGAAAGAAAGGGGGATTTGGGATAGTTCTTTTCTTCCTGCTCCTTGCAGCGCGAAAATATTCCCTCGTCAAAAATATTATTACTGAAAAGAAAATTTTATCCTTCGTTCTAGATTCTATATTTCTTTTTTCAAGAACTATGGCGCACGTAAAAGATTTTATTGCAATGGGAGTCCAAGGCTACTCCCAAAAACAAAAAACATAGTTCGGCTTGCAGCATAATTACCCAGAGTCTATTTTAGATTGTATATTTGATATTTCGATTGCTGTTGTGTTTGGAAAAAAATATTTTATACAAAATACTTTTAATTGAAATTGAATTGGAGAATATGATGCCACGTTATTAACGAGGTTATATAAATAGCATTATAGCACAAATGACCGAGCCTTGCTTCAAAGAACAACAGACTCGTCTGAACCAGACCTGGTTTATTTTTCATTGCGAAAGCGGGAAGAAAATAAATGCTTGGTGGATTATGCCACGGATAGATTCATCAGCGTTGTGGACTACTATCCCAAAGCATATACAGCATCGATGACATAAAAATAAAAATTCTACCAAAATATATGGTTCAATAGCAAATAATGTAGGCCGCCACGACGCACAGAAAACCTTACTCAGACTGTATATAGTAAAACTTTCGGATGGGAGAAAGGAGCCTCTAACTGAAATCGGGCTTTTCAGGATATGTGCAACCTGACCTTTGGATAATGACATTTGCTGCATAGCAACCAGCTTTCACACAGTCTTCAATGGGCTTCTCTTGTACCAGTTGGGACAAAAATCCACCAACAAATGCATCACCTGCCACGAAAGAAAAGCTAGTATTACCATTTGTTGGGAGACTTCTAAACTAATAAGACAATAACACCAGGTCTTCTTTAATAATTTATTCTTCTTATTGAGCCAAATGAATCCTGCTGGGTTACTGAAGCTAATAGCAGCTTCGAACACTAAATTTCACTAGCAAAGCGAATAAAAAAAAATATACATTTCTTATCACCAAAATGGAAGATGGTCTAGATTTCTAGCAAGTTTGCTGTTTAAATGGAGGGAGCTAGATAAATAAAACAATACTATCAATACACCACTCAATAAAATGTTGAGCTCGGTTGCAAAAAAGAAAGAATGGCAGACATTAACTTTGAAACATTTTGAAATTCAAATCAAAGGATGCATCCCAAAGATCTCTCGGCAGTTCCAAAATTGGACATAGTAATAAAGATACAGGAAGAGAGCATACCTGCTCCATTGGTGTCAACAAGCTTCTCCTTGGGTAACAATATCACAGGGAATAATTTCACCTTCCCATCCTCAGCAACCACAACAGGATCTGCACCCTGAGTAATAACAGTAATCCTCTTGTGTGCCCCTGATGCCTTGGGCCATTGGGAAATCTTTAGAGCAATCTCCTCGACATTCTCAGTCTGGTAAAACAGAAAAATCCAATTAGGTAAATTGCATGGAGTAACCGAATGTGGTTCTCTGATCAACTATAGCACACCAAGAAATAATTACCTCCCATCCATGAACCTTGGCAAAGGTTCTGGCTTCAGTCTCATTTCCAAAGACGTAGTCCATATAACTGTAGTCAAAAGGTGAATCAGTTTTGAACCATTGACAAACATCATGAACAAAGGAGGGGATAGTAAACTTACGGTAGAGCATTCTCCTGCACATCCTTGAAGAACTCGCAGATAAATGGAGCAGAAAGATTCATCGTGAAGATCTGCACATGCATGTCTCAGACTACCGAATTTCAAAAAAGGCAATAATTACAAGAGATAAGATCTAATAGAACAAGATTTACCTTGTTGTTTGCAGCTGCATGTTCAGCAACAAGCATAATGGATTCAGGAGACACGGTAAGGAAGAACCCGGCAATGTAGAAATATTTTGCCTTTTCAACTGTTCAAAAAAAAAGGGAATAAGTTGCAAGCGTGAGACCAACATGACATATTACCAAAAACTAAACAAACTACTGAAAGCAGATGCAGAGAAAAAGAAATGGAAGTAGTACCAAGCGCCCAATTTTCTGGCCTCTTTAAGTGCTCAGATTTGTAACAATTTGCAGCAGACAAATTTGCGATAAGCGACCTGAACAAACAGTTAACTTTTAACCCAGAAAACTACAATTGTCAAAACACAAGATTTGGAAGAGGGGGTGAGGCCATTAGCACTCCTCCAGTATAAATGACAGTACACCTAAGAGTGCCATCAATACTTTATGGAGACTTAAAGCCCCACCATTGGCACAGATGCTACCAAATCCAACAGGCACACCCCACAGATGCTCAGCATGTAGAATGGAAACTGAACAAATTGTTGATCTAGGACACAGTGCTAGAAAATATGGTACCCGTGATGACTGGAAAGTCAATACGCAGAAAATTACGACTAGTGCCCAACTAACAGCACAGGATCTCTAGAAAAAAATTGGAGTAACAAATTATTTCTATTGCAAATGAATGTTTAATGAAAAAATCCTATGCTGTGAAGTTGGAAAGAATCAATACACCTACGCATAAGAGACAAATGGGTGTAAGAGCAAGACACGGAATCCTGGTGGGCTCAATCTAAGATACAACATGAACAAAAGGTCCAGTTGTCCTGCAGGTGACCTCAATACTGAATGAAGTGACACTGAAGAAACCCAAGTCATCTAGTTATTCATCTTACAACAGTTGGAGATTAAAATTCTCTATAACCAAATAATACATGGTATAGCCAAGGGACATCCCTCTAAACCAGCCTTGAAGAAAGGAACCTCACATCAAATGGGTATGGCTGAAACATAAAATCTTCTATAAGGTGTAGCCAGCAACCCTCTAGACATGAAAATCCAATCATTCAAAAAGGCAAGTCAATCAATTATAGTTTGCATCTTTTAATAATATGATGCAATATACCCATAAAAGATGATGCTTGTTATAAACAGCACAGTTCTGAATTTTTTGAAACAAGAGCAATTTCATGTCAGTTTGCAGCAATGTATTCAAATTATAAATACAAGGCAATCAGGTAAAACTGACCTCTCACCACCGACAACACAAACAGCACATGTTCCAGTTGGAGCAGCCTCATCCTCATAATAATGTACCTGTATTCACATTCTAATTAAATCTCCTAGACTATGCAAACAACCTATATTCACAATCTAATTGAATCTCCTAGACTATACGAACAACCTAAACACTGAAAACAAAAGATGCAGAGTAACTTACATTAACACCAGCTTTCATTGAGTTTTTCTTCATCTCCTCCCCAAACTTGTCCTTTCCAATGCAGCCCATATAGCTGGTTGCACCAGGAATTTGGAGCATCCACTATAAGAGACACAAAAGTCAAGCAGACTCAGAACAAATCAGTCAGAGACAATATAAGCATAACTACAAAAACATATGCAGTCATATATATTAAAACAAACCTGTGCAACTTTGATTGAGTTTTGAGTAGCACCTAAAGGTAACATACAAAACATCAATAAAAACATGTTATTTCAAAAACTCAGTCTCAGACTAAAAAAGTTTAAAAGAGACATCTTTATACTTCCTTCATCGGGAAATTCTGTTGTTACCTCCTGCAATGAATTCTACGGTATACTTGCTGGCCATCTCATCGTACCTTCAAATATCCGTCAAAACAAAAATCAATGAGCGTCAACGGAATGTTTCAAACTCCTGAAAAAAGTTAAACATTTAGCAAGATACGAAACGAACAGATATGCCAAGAGAACTTACATGGGTATGTGCTTGTCTTCCGCAAGGATAGCATTGTTCAGCTTGATGTCATACCTACCAAAACAATCAAATTACAAAAATCAACAATATTACAATTCGTAAACTAAATCACCACATACATAAATTTGAATCGAGTAAAATCCGATCTGTAGAAAACAGCTGAAGTCACTAAATGAAGCTTAATTCTCACATCTGACACATCAAGCATAAAATTATTTTTCGCAGTAACCAAACATTCACAGTAAAATTTTCAAAAAGAGAAATCAATCATGAAATGAAAGAAAAAAATCAGATCTGTCATTGCAAACCAAAACACACAAAGAGAGCAGCTCAGATCTGCCTCTTATTTAAAATCAGCTAACAAAATACGATCAACAGTTAACAGATGCAGATCAAACTGTATCGGATGATAAAGACTCGAGCATTGAAATAAAAATAATAAATAAAGAAAAGTTTAGGGTCTGGTTTCTGCAACATTGAAAGCAATAAACACATGGCATGTTTGTTATTGTTGTAGCGATTGGTTTTTAAATTGATTTTTTCTTGAAAATACATTCAAATTAATTTAAAACAAAAAAAATAAAAAAATAAACTTTTTAAAAACTTTTGATATGCAAAAACAAAGATGCTTATAGTTAGAAAGGAATTTGAAAGAGACAGAACTTACTTTTGCAAGAAATCATCGTCGACAACAGCAGAAATGTCAAGGAGTGGGTTTCCCATACCCAACAAGATCCCCTCGGACGCCATTTTTGTGCTATTCGTCGGAGAGATGAATCGAGAGAGAGGTATACAGCAGCTGATGCGAGTAGAAAGGAGCGGGGTTCTTCGTTGCGAAAGGAAAGGGGGGGGGAGTAATGGAGTTAAGTAAGAGTGACAGTGGGTTGTTGTTGGGGTTCATTCAATGAACTTCATTGTGTTATTTAGTCCCTTTACTGTCTATTTCATCTTATTTTGGTATTTCCAGTGTTTTTTATCCCAATATCATCCTTGTACTAGAAAAACTATTATCTCATAAGACACGACCTAACATAAGACCTTGTACTAGAAAAAAAATATATATATATTTATTTCATCGTACCAAGTATAGAAAGAATCAAAGGATAATGTTGAGATAAAACTAACGAGAGGATCGAAGTGTGACGAAGCGAGAATACAAGGACAAAATACACAATCAACATGTTTTTTTTTTTTTTGTGTGGAATAAA
>Ga0307517_10015747_pt1 | contig 10015 bp, 13 predicted proteins | sample 23_EM_MG_FD_194515 | JGI IMG/M metagenome (GOLD analysis project Ga0307517, IMG submission 194515) | Populus trichocarpa ectomycorrhiza microbial communities from riparian zone in the Pacific Northwest, United States - 23_EM | ecosystem: Host-associated > Plants > Roots > Unclassified | place...
TCGCCAGAAAAGGAAAGACGTCCAGACAAATGATATTCGATATCACATGGAGGGAGGGTGGAAATTCGCCTTTAACACCCTCAACGTCAGCGCCCAGCTACAGAGACCACACTGACAACGACGACGACAACGACGAAAGGAATCGCAAGACGAACTCCAATCCCATCCACTGTGGCTCTCATGCTTTCAGGTTTTCTCAACCTAGGTGCGCCACTTCAAACCTCACCTTAGCTGAGTCTAACTCTTATCCGAAGCGGCCGACCCTATATGCACATATTTCTACCCCCCAATCGAAGATGAAGAAGACGAGGAAAGTTATCACCGATGTTCATCGGTCCCGAAGTGCATCGACTGGAAGCCTCTAGATTCTCTCGACGCCAAACCAGCCGCGAACGGCTGTTCAAACACCCTTCCCTCTTCCCGCTGTCACTTATCTCCGTTGGGGCAAAGTTGTGGTTGTGGCGGAAAACCGCCAGAACCCACCCACCTAAAGATCATCCAAGGCATCCTCTCTGAAACCGATCTCTACAAGGTTCTGGGGGTGCAGCGTGTTGTGGGACCTATGGACAAACAGGCCCTCCGACGCGCTTATTTGACCAGAAGTAGAAAATGCCACCCGGAGTAGGTCTCACCTTTACCCCCTCTATTCCGCCTCTCAACGGCCATCTCTTAGTAAATTCCCGGGGGTCTCGGATTCTACCAAGGCCTTCCAGAAAGTTTCAATGGCATACACTGTGCTTTCGCGACCAAATCTGAAAAATAATTACGACTTCATGTCCCCTGAACAACGGAAGAATTTTGATTTCTTCCGTTCACAACCACCCCCCGAGGAAACGTTTATAAGTGCATTATTAGGCGTACTCAACGAGTTCCTGGATGGGGACCTTGAGGTTGTCCGTAGCTTCCTCAGTCGGTGACTTTCGTCTTCCACCAGTAGTATTGAATCTTCTAACGTCATGCAAAAGGGGCAACAAACACATTCAATTCATCACTGCGCCTCGGCGAAGAAGACATTGAGTCAGTTCTGATGACGCTTGATTCGATCCGTAGGCGCGTCCTCAGTAAGGGGTCTTTCATGTTCCGCAGTTGGCTGGTTGACCCAACCATCCCTTGACGTCATTCGTATAGCCTGCCGTACCTGCGTTTGGATACTGCACGGCGAGCTCTGTGACCTCCTAGAGCTCAAACATGCCTTCGGAGAATTGGCGTATACCGACGTGTGGACTCGGTCCCGGTTGACCATCCAAATGGCTCGGGTTACGATCAATCTGCCACTCAAGATCGAGGAGGCCCTCACAACCGATTACCTACAGCGCCAAGAGGGGCATGCACGTGAACGTAGCGAAGGGCACCCCAAAACGTCGTTTATCCCACACAGGATCTGTTTGATCATCCGTGGAATCGTTGTGGTCCTTGAACGGATGGAAAACGGACTAAAGTGATATACTTATCTATCTTATCTCCCTTCTCTATTGGTATTTCGGTCGACTGGTCTAGGCGTGCCATTCTTTGCTTACCGATCGACCCACCGCGTGCCATTTGTTCCCGTTGATTTGTGATCCTCCCGGCCACTGCATTATAGCACATTACTTAGATAGATGGGCAGGGCGCAAATCCTTCTCAGTTCTACAGGGGTTTAGGATGGTCCTTCGGTTACTCCGAACGGCTCACGTCCGCAGAGTGCCAGCGGCACATCTCGAGAGACGAGCGTCTGTGTCACCTATGACTTACCTTCTTCCGTCACGGCCATCGCCACCTCAAGAAAATCGTATTTATTATCGGCAACAAACTCGCGACCGGATCTTACACAACCTTGGGAAGCTGAAGCCCAAATTCGGGTCTGCTGGAGACAGGCGCCGTGGACCCTATGGATCCCCTGCTCTGCCGCTGGTTCGGCAAAGCTGGGGAAAGATGAAGCACCATCCTGCGGAATTGGAACCCTGCTATCGCTGTGTAACAAGGAGCTCATCCTGTCACTTCATCACGGAATTTAGGCTTGTCGGCTAACGGAATCTAGGGTCTCGGATCTTGGGGGGAATCCCAAGCTCAGGTTGTGGTGCCTAGCCCAAACCCTCGACCGGCGTATAAATCTGACGTTCCCTTGTCAAATCTCTTCCCTTGCACCCCCTCACACATCTTTAAACCTGTTCAACACTTCGCTTGACCGCGCCAAGACCCCGTTCCACGCACCAATGACCCGCCTCCAGACCATCTCTTCCCCCTACTTTGAAGACGGTTTTCTGCCGAGTCAACCTGCTGTCTCGCGTCTTCCAAGCCAATGGGACGCCTGGGAGGACATTTTGTCCGAAGCCACTTCCAGGCTTGGATTAGACCTGTCACCCTCCCCAAGCGGTATACCAGAGCTTGAGGTATGGAGAGACTCAGTCCGAAAGGTACACACACCGTTGCCATCATATTCGTCATCACGCTGACACACGTTGATCGCCCTGGTGGTGATCCCTGATTTAATCCACCTAGATGGCTATGTTACCCACACAAGAGCTGCAGAACAATCCTCCGGTTCTCCTTCGGGCACGACAAGTTCTGACATTCATACTCCACTTCTACATCCACTCGATACCCAAGCCATCACCTGCCCCCATCCATATACCGTCATCCCTGTCGATCCCCTTACGCGCCGTGTCCGATCATCTCGGCTTACCGCCAATCTGCACCTATTCCGACACGATCTGTTACAACTACTCCATACCAGGGTTTCCCGCGGGTCCAGAAGATTTTTCCATTCACTCCACCTTCTCATCCACCCGAGACGAAGTACACTTTTACCGAACCCAGGCCATGATCGAGTACCGGGGCACCCGAGCGATGTCTTCGATGAAGTCCGTGATCTCCGCTGTGGACGGTTCGCGTTTACAACAGGTCTCGACCCACCTCGACCAACTCGCGAGCGTCGTCGACGAACTCACGGAGATCCTGACAAACCTCCGTACGGATTGTGACCCCGCCGTGTTCTTCAATCGGATTAGGGTTTGGTTCCCGGGCGGGAAACTTATTTTCGAGCTGGGAGACGGAAAGTCTATCGAGGAAGAATGGATGGGATCCTCCGCTGCCCAAAGCTCTATCATTCAAGCCCTGGACGCATTTTTGGGCATCGAACCGTTAACCCACAAACCACAGGAAAGATACGACGTCAAACCGTCAGACGGATCAAAGATGGCATTCTTGGCAAGGATGAGGTTATATCTCCCAGCGGATCATCGGGCTTTCCTAGAAGAGTTGGGCCGGTTCGGACAGCAAATGAGATCATTCATTTTGAACCACCCTGATCGGGAACAAGCTACGGGGACGACGGAAGCTTATAACAGGGTGATAGACGCTATGCAGAAATTTAGAAGTGGACATATTCGGATAGTGGCGTTGTACGTCACGACGCAGCAGAGGAAGGGTGAAAAATCGGGCGGGACTGGCGGGACCAGTGGTGTACAGTTTCTGAAGAGCATCAGGGACCAGACTGTCCAGGGGAGGATGGAGTGATGTGTTTCGAGTCTACTCTGTATAATGAACTCTTCCACTTAATCGTACTGTACCTACACAAGAAAGGATATATGTATATATACAACCTCTGTTGAGCTTTGTCGCGGCATAAAGGTAGCGACACCCGCTGACGACGGAGGCAGAGGACCCAACGGGCGCCAGGGAGATCTTCGTGACTACAAGCGAACTCTAAAATCACTAATGCGCGCCAGTGCACCTTGTGACACTATAGCTACAGCCATCCCAGTGGAACAACCCTAAAATTCGAGAAGAGACGAGAATCTACATGCCGTTGATTTAGGACTCGGCGGATAACTCCCCACAAGTCTATGTCCGTGTCACCGGGGGTAACTGAGTATTCTTCCGTGAGAGAAATGATGACTTTACGTTGAAGTCTGGACCGAAATCCAAAGACAAAGCGAGTCGAGAAACGTTTAGCCGGCCATGTGTTAGCCAACAAAAACAGCTCCCATCTATTTCATCATCTTTATTTAATCACGTTCCCCGCTCGCCCTCGTGAGAGGACTGATATTTAGACTTCAACATAAGATCGCCACCTCATTTGCGGAAAAAAAAATCTCATTGCCTCCAGTGTGTATGCACGTGTATCAAGGACAATCCCTCCACCCAAAGAAACCCGAAAGTCAAGACGAATAAGATGAGAATCTAATAAAATAGAAATAACAATAACCCTTCAGATAGATGTCCTAAGACGATATCGGTCCAGGGATTAATGGGACCCCTGCGAAATCCGCGGCTAGGCAAGTGTCAGGTGGTAGGAAAGTCAAGATGTGGTGTCGACTCACTTTCCATCCATACCCGGTTGCCCCACCAGTCAATAGATATGTCCCCATGCTTCGGAAGCTAGAGGTCCCGTCACACATCAGTACACGACAAAATAGGATGCAAAGAACTCACAGCAAACGCAAAGAACATGATAATGATGGCGAACCCGGTTCCCGCATCCAGTCCCGCACTCGTAACATAGTTGAACTTTGCCCACCACGAGAAATTCTTCTTCCTGACGACGTACTGGAAAATGAACCCCACCAGGAAGGACGAAGACGCATTGATCCCCGTCGCAGGGGGGGAGTTGAACGGGTTCGCGAACCAGATCGGAGTGAATATCTTGGATGCTAACGACTTGGGGCGCTTTCTGCTCCACAACCAGAATGGAATGGGTATCAGTGCTCCGAATATCATCGCGTAAACCATAGGGTGATAGAGGGCTCCGGATCCAAATTGGCGGACTGGCCCGATGAGTCCCCAAACGACTGAAGATGTAAAGAAGACTGGGACAACTGGGCAGACGAGGTGTTGGGGTTGGTCGGGAGTACAGATATCTGGGAACCTTCCGAACATGAAATGCCTGACCCCGACTTTCAGGGAAGCCGTTGTAATGACAGCGAAAAGTTGAGCTGGAATGTTCAGATGAGAACAGGCACCCGGAGAGAAGCAAAATCTCGAGACCCACCCAGGAAAGTCGTGCGAGGAGGGATCTTCATGTAATGAGCCAACTTGAGATCTTGCGTGAACTGGATACCCGTTCCCATGGGTTGGATAGCGAAGACCTTGAATAGCTGTTTGACACTCAACACATGAAATGCGAGAAAGATGTGGTGAAAACATACCATGTTTGTCGTCACATCCCCAGGTGCGAGTAATCCCGGGATAATCTGCGAAATCAGGTTCAGCGGGGGCTATTTCGGATATGTCAGTAAGCATCTAGCCACGCGAAATAAACAAAAACACACCGCCACGCCGGTATTCGCGTACAAGAATGTCGTTGGTAAAATGTATATGGCCGGGAGCATCACGGCCAAAATTGTGACCCAGAAGGGGGTACCCGTTTTACAAACTTGGGTTGCGATTATGGATAGGCTGAATGCGACCGTACCCAAAGCAGCGTAGATCCAGCCCGGAACCTCTGGATACGCTTGCATTAGCTTTAGGTGGATATCATCCTCTTCCACCTTCCTCCCAAGAAGCCCGTTGTAGATTGTACTTCCGTGGTGGAGAGCCGCGTGAACCAAGACACAGGTCAGCATGGCGAAAGCGAGGAGGTACACGAAGGCAAATCGGACGGGAAGGTACAACGGTGAATATTCGTCGTACGCAGTGGCGTTGAGCGTATTTTGGGTGGTCAGGATTCTGGACACGTCGTAAGGTTCCCCGAACTTGTCAAATGCACCGTTCCCGATGATTGGGAAATGCGCGAAGTTCCACGCCTATACGAGGGTTTGGTAAGGGGCAGGCGAGAAATGGAACGGAATATCACCAACGTTGGTATAATAGACAATTGGAACCACGATCCACTGGAACACCACAAAACTCGCGAATATGTTCGCATGTGTCCACCAAGGGGTCATCAGCGGACTCTCAGCCCACGAAATTTGTCCCCAGTCGAACGTAAGAAGCCCCATCCCCAGCCCGTTAGATACCCCGAAAAGTTGGTTGACCGTCACGTTCTTCGGCCATATCCAGCACACCCAGGAGAACATTGACAGACCAGTGAATATGAAGCCTACGAAGGACAAGGTGTGAGTCGACCATTCCTTCCAGATGAGGTGGATGTTTATACCTGGGAAGAAATAGAATACGAACGACCCCAGAAAGATGTAGCTGAAAAACCTCGGTCTGCTAGTCCTTCCTGTTTCCCGTTCTTCCTCGGCATGAAGCGTGTTCATGAGAGCGCAAGTGACCAAGTTCTGTGGCCAAAGCATGCTCGCGGGCTTGACGGTTAGCCCACGGCAGAAACCAGCCATTCCAAGCCCAGTCACGTCGCACGAGAGAACCATCAGGATCTCGTACCAAACTCCGTACTTGACCCCGTAGTACTTCTCTTGGACCACGAACATGTAGGTTATGTAAGGAGGCATCGAGGCAATGCTCGCCATAATGTAAAGGAGTGTGTGCTCTTTTGCATTCCATGGACCCGGATTGAACGAGAACGTCAGGCCACCCAACCACTGCGGAAGCTTGTACGTTGTGTACGGCAGGACCATGGCACATATCTTTCCCATAGGATGGGCCAGGAGAACAAGGATCTGAGGAGTTATTGTGGTAGACGGGTATCGGAACATCAAGTAACAATTCGCCGCCCTGCGAAAAGGGTGATTAACGGAGCACAGCAACGAAACGTCGCCACATACGTCGCAGCGAGAACGAGGATGAACCCAAGGAACCAAACCCGGAATGTGTTCACTGGAATCGACGGATCGTCGATGTTTGATACCGATGCACGGACTTCCGGGAAAGGGCTATCTTCATCAGCGTAATCCAGTTGTGAGTCTGCATCGAACCTGAGAATATGTCAGTCGTATATCATGCAAGATGTTTGGGTAGGTCAAACCTAAAGTCGTGTTTCTTCTCATCAAATTGGGATAGCACTGAAGGATCCCCAATAAAACTACCAGACGCCCCGTTCAGCGAAGCCGACCTAGGCGATTCTATCATGTTATCCTGCGGAGGGAGCACGCAATTGAAAACATTGGAATCTCTGCTGCTCGTGGCAGTTCCTCGAGCGCTGTCCGACGTGGATGATGGGGGGTAAAGGCGCTCCTCGGACGTGTTCTGAGTTGCGGGCCGCGTTCCGGAATCATCACTTGCGGTAAAACGCCGCACAAACCGTCCAAAAGATGGAATATTCTGACGCCGATTTGATTCAGAACTTGGAAGGCGGAAGGCCGTCGTGGGTCGAAGATCATCTTCGGGGACTGGTGGTTGCTGGGGGAGCGGAGGTGGAAACTGTGCACCCCCCACTGGCGGAGGGACGAATGCGAACACATCGTGATCGCTTTCGACGTCAGAATAAATGGTGTACGCGGAGTACTGGCTCTGGCCACCACCAGAGACCGTAAGCCTAGGCGACCAGGGATACGGGAGAGAAGAGGCTGTCGAACGTCCTTGACCAGACATGGTGCTCAAAGGGTGGGTTGCCCCCTGAACTCTTTTCTATGGCATTTAAGTACGAGATTGTGTTGAGCAGACGATTGACTTTCCGGCTCGAGACGATAGCCGTCACGCCTCTGGGATCTACAGGATCGCACCATCTACAAAGTGCCTTGAAGGATGAACCGGTGGTGGCTGTCCCATCAACAGAGCCACTGCGGGGATTTTTGTCTCTCGAAGGCGATAGGGCAGAGAGAAAGCACGCTATGCAGCGGTGCAATCTCATGAGCGCTGCCGACCGCAGGGGTAGGTTTGAATTGAAGATAATGATGCAAGTGATTGACGCCCTGACGGATCGGCCAAAGATGGTCACAGCGCCCGAACCCCGGAGAACCGAGATACGCTCCAGCCGCTACGAGGTAAGTTCACTCGGGCTCGCTTTCGATGGCAGTGCGAGGCTCGGATTACCTGCGCTGAGGCAGGGGAAATCAACCGCCCGGAACAAAATGCGACGACGGGGGTTTACGAAAACCGGAAAGCGCCGTTCCCCACAGCAGTAGACCGCTTCTCGCGACTTTCCTTCTGCAGAGGTGCGAGCAACTGCCCAGCGTGCGACAAATACACGCGTCAAACTCGGCAAGAAGTTAGGGTCCTCCAGAGCCAGTATACACACTTGTCGCACGATCGAGAGGAGGTCTGTGCAGGGGTGGGTGTTCAGATTGCACCGGTGGTAAAAGAGCGGTGGTACTGATTAATGGGGATACCAACGATAATGAATCGGCAAATTAGCGTATATCATAACATACCCTCTACCCCCAATCCTACTAGCACTTTTGTGCCTATACGGACACGACGGCTTTCACCACGCCATGGAACAGCAAACCCCTTCAAGCCTTGAACCTCGTCCTGGAGTTTCTGACGGAGAGCAAGCGCTGCCTTATCATCGTTGTTTTCCGGGACCGTCATGATGAAGGACAATTCGGTATCTAGGTTCGACGATCGAGAGTTCAGGTTGGTAGAACCAAACAAGGTCATTGTAGGAAGTGACGAAGGCGTTGGCCGTATCCATATCCCTTCCACAGAATATAAGCCTGGGTCCACGAGACCAATCCTCCAGAACCAACCTTTAGCGTGATATGTCCACCCTTTTCGGTTCCATTCCTTCAACGACACATTGGCTCCATATGCCGCTTTCATAAATCTCTGCTCTAGATATGTATATGCTTCGGGTACGCGGCCAGATATACCATGGCCATTATAGAACCCATTTGCCTATGACGCAACGCAATGATTAGTGGCATAGAGAGGTCAACGCTAAACACGTACCTGAGGGCTCGCGCACAGCAGCTGTGTATGGACGCCGGATTGTAGCACGAGGCTCTGATACAGCCTGGATAACCCGAAATAACCACTTGTCAGGTCCACGGTCGGAGACATCGAACTATCGTCTGTCTGGTGCCTCGCGAGTCGATCGAAGATAAGACCAACAGCTTGCTCCTCCTCTCGGATTCCAAATTGCCCGGCTTGTATGACAGGAAACAGGAGTACTTCAGTTTCCGAAGGAGGTGGCCGCGCACGCGATTTCTTGATCCAGGCGGACTGCAGGTCTGTGAGCGCTTGTTTAGCCTTGGACTCAAGGTGATGCGGATGGGTATGGGGATCGGGCCAGTGCAAATTGTAGGGATCACTGGACTGCGAGGAGGGTGGTAAAAGTCGGTACGAGAACGTCGATGACTTGTGTAAAAATTCGCGACAGTATTGTGAGAACTCCGCGTGTGACCTGAATCTGAGATAACGATCCTGACGGTCCGTGAAATACGAAGAATTGAGGTTTGCCCTGTCAATAATTGAGAACAGCGGATGACTGGTCGAGTCGCTGCAAGGTCTCACCCTGATATCATGACATCGTCATCCACACCGTATATCTTCGGGTGCCATGTTCCCCACCCTTCGTTAAACCGTGGTGGGACCAGAGTTGCCAGGAGTCCTTTCAACTTTGGACTCCGGAAGAGGAATATATTCACCCTGTCGGGGTAGGCGGAAACTAAAGGGAGAACAGCCTTCGCTGGCGACGATGGTCCAGGGCGGGTGGACCTGTTGAGGTCAAGGTGGATGTCTAGTTGCAACGATTCGTTACTTTTCAGGGCAGAATGAAGTGTGCTGATCTGATGTAACCATAAGACATATCACTTTAGGTGACGCTTTAGGCGCTCACCAGTTCGGTGTCCTCCGCGCCGATATATAAAGAGGATATGAACACCCTCCGACGCGCATTCCGGATCTTATCCTATAAAACCGAAACACTGTCAGTCTTACACACGTCTGTATGAAATCACACCCACCAGGAGCGCGTCGTAGAATTGCTGGGGTGACGAAAGTATGTCAACATCCGCCGGTGACACAGTGAAACAGGGCTGTCGTTGTGCCAGTACGCTTGTCAAGTCTCCAATGAAGTTTGAACCAGGTGCACCGGTGTGAATCACACGCTGCTGTTTCGCGAGGCGGGCTGCATTGGTTATGCTCGCGAACATCGTGAGGCGTGTTCAAAGATGTCAGGACCACGGTCGCGGTCCGAGAGAGACCTCGTCCGATCATTTTTGATCCGCAGCTCTCACCCTTGGGCTCAGGC
>Ga0307517_10015748_pt1 | contig 10015 bp, 5 predicted proteins | sample 23_EM_MG_FD_194515 | JGI IMG/M metagenome (GOLD analysis project Ga0307517, IMG submission 194515) | Populus trichocarpa ectomycorrhiza microbial communities from riparian zone in the Pacific Northwest, United States - 23_EM | ecosystem: Host-associated > Plants > Roots > Unclassified | place...
CTTTAGATTTAAAGTAGAGATGAATAATAGATTTTGGATTTGGGATGATATTTGGGTTGGTGACAAGTCTTTTTCTAACTTTATCCTTGGTTATATCAAATGTCAGCTCAACAACTTAATACTATCAATAGAATAGGGTTTGGAGATGATGGTTGCTGGTATTGGAATCTAAAATGGAATCAATGCATTAGAAACAATAATACAAATCACCTTCATAGTAATGACATTGACCTTCACAAACATAAAAAAAAGGTAGAAAAATATAGGCTTTAGATGGTAAAGGACACTACATAGTTAAGTTGTGTTTCATTATTCTTGATATACTTATTTACCTAGGTTTGAAGACATATAATACAATCATTTGGAATGTGTTCTCCTTACAAAAATTGAGATACTATTATGATTATCAATGCATAACAAGTTATGCACTTGCTTATTTTTTGTTAAAAAAAATTATCATGATGTAGGAAAATATAAGTCCATTTTGTAATTCTAGGTTAGAAACTACAAATCAATTCTTTTTCTTTGTCTGGTATCTTGGAGTTTCTGGAATAAAATAGTTAGCTCGTGAGGCATTTCATGGTGCATACCTCATTCCTTGGGTGATTTGTTTCAACAATGGCAAGGATTGATTAATAGAAAGTTTTCGAGAAAGGTGTGGCAATGATTCTTCCATGGAATAATTTGGCATACGTACTAGGAACAATTTCATATTTGGAGTTATCATTCTAGATTTGAAAATGTTCTCCATCTACTCTTTTACAAGGCTGCATCTTGGATTTGTTTTTATAAATATAGTTTCATTTATATTGGTATGGATTTCTTAAGAAATAGAGAGTGTATAGTGATATAGTAATTAGTGCCTATAACTTATAATGTTGCTTTTCCACTTTTTTATCTTTTCTTTGTTTTGCTGAATAATCTCCATCTTCTAAATGACTAGCTTAATAAATGTACTTGGTAATCATTAAAAAAAGAAAACACACAGTATTTATTATAAAAAAATAATAATAAAATATTAATTAGCTTAATATAAAATACCAGGATATTTAATTTTAAGAACTATCTTCATGTTTCTACGTGCAATAATTCTTGAGACGTGCAATAATTCTAGAATTTAAAATCTTTTGGCTTACAAATGCTTTATCTCAATTAGTTTCCGGAAATAATCTTGAATATCTCCCTCCACACCACCAAATCTTTTTAGTTTCCTATAGTCTTGCTGTGATGTCTTTTCTAGGGTTTTTAAATTGAAGGACCTAGTTCACAATATTATCCCTAATCAATCTGGATATAATCAATTATGTCCTCAACACTATTTAACATTTTCAATGTCACTCTTCCTCCAGAGTCTGCTACAAACAATTAACAAGATCATCAAATGTATGACGTGACATGCAAGTTAGTGTTTTATTAAGTAAGGGAAATAGAGGAAAATGTACAATTAATTGTTTGATATAAGGATGGAATTGCATATTTTAGATTGTTTTCCCTTCAATTTGTAGACTTAATAAAACAAAGGTGCTGCACATGAGTTATTTGGCAGTTCTGTTTACTATTTGTAATAGAGATGGGGTGGAAGGGCGACATTGGAAACATCAGGTTACTTTAAGGAAGAACTTGATTGCTGCTCGAATTAATGAAGGGTATTAACTTTAGGGCAACTTTGCAACTAACCTTAAATTTCACGACTCAATAAAACAATGTCATCTTTACCATTAAACTATTAGGTGAAAGCTTGATACACCTATCACACAGAAAATCTCATTAGGGTTAATCACTTGATGAACAAACTAACAACAGTGGCTGTCTTTTTATCCAGCCGGGGACCATAAACTTTGCAGTCTAGGGTGCGAATCAGAACAATGAAACTGTTTCTCGTGATGCCCACATAATTTTCTGCTTGTTCTCAGAGAGTAAGAGACATATCTCTCTCTCTTCCTACATGAAATTAAAAGAACCCTAAGACATCAATGGCAATAATTCACCACAGCCTTGTTACTGCTTCGTAAAATAAGGAACTATGTTTTCTCCGTACGCTTAACTGCAATTGGGTTCGTATCCATTGAACTTTCAAGTTAATGGATACTTATCATTCTCAATGGCCTAGCTACAACATAAATGATGAGCTTGTTTTTAATTTGCTTGGTATCAGAAATGGGGTAGCTAGCCTTTTGCTTTATATATTAATTACTGGCTGTTGAGCTGTTCTTGAAAGCAGAAGAAGGCAAGTTTGATTTTAGGGTTATTATATATTTAGGGTTCATACTGTTAGGGTTTCTTGTTTCGATACGATAATGATATAAAGCAGAGCTCAGCTTTTGACTGGTGCAACAGAAGTAGTCCATTAGAGCTCAATAATTTCGGTGAAGGTGACATTTTCTAGATTGTTAAGGTACGCAGCTGATCGGAACGAAGAGAAGTTGCAACTCTCTGGTGTCTATATGCATGTTGATGAGTTTGAGTTTTGATTTTTGGGAGTTATTGTGCAAGAAGTATAATTAAGAGATCAGTAACATAAAATTAATTACACCAACATTTATTATATATCGATTCATCCTACCGATATTTTTTTCTACCAAACCCTAGAACTAAATTAGACTTTTAATTTGAGGCTGTTAATTTAGATAGTTAATGGCTGCTCAATTAATAAACAGTCCTCCATTTTGGTTGCCCAAGGTGGGCATGCCCTTGTTGCTGGTTTCTCTTCATTATCCAGGAATATCCATCTGTATTAGAAGATCACACACGTGCATAACAGGCAATCCATGTTGATTTAATTTTTAAGTCAAGCTAATTGAAATTAAACTTCTTGAGTACTTACTGTATAACTTCAACTTGGATCTGCAGTGCATATCTCTCTGCCGTGTGGTCCTTCATTGCTACTGGGTGTAGATGCTTTAAAGAACCTACATTGGTCCCTCCTCTAAGGGCAGATAGCTAGCTATGCACCACCTAATCCAGCTGATGAAACTTCCGTAGCATACACCACAACTTTTTAAGCCCCATGACTATGACTTATCTAATAGTAACTCTGATCATAACGTAATTAATTAATAAAAATCACATTGGATTTAAATCTAATAATGAATTATGGCTGGAGAATAATAACTTCTTAAGCTTTATGTTGAAATACTTACCTTTCCTTTCATGCATCGCTGACGGGTGGAGTTGTTTGACATGATGTTAAAGTTTTGATGATAAAATAATCACGAGTTTAAATTTTAATATCTTAATTATTTCTCGTTAAAAAATAGATAAAAAAGCATAAGATAATAGTGTAACTATATTAGATTCAAATCTAAAGAATTTTTATTTTAAAAAATGTATTAAAGAGTAATACATGAAGTCATTTTGAAACTTTATTGGACAATTTAAATTTTTTTATTGACGTGTTTCTTTAATAACTTAAGTTTTTTAAATAAAAGGTTACTCAAAAAATGCTATAAGATTTAAATTAAGTAGTGTCATTGCAAATTTGTTTCCATTTGAATAAAAATATTCAACTCATCATTAAATATATAACCCAAAATCGGAAATATATACCGATTTGTCAAAAAAAAATGATAATAATATAGTAAATTAATGTAAAAAATAATGGTTCAATAGCGTGCTTTCTTTTTATTCAGCTAGGCATGCATTAAAAAGCTAGCTATTTGTAGTTGTGAATAAAGCATAAGCCCTCTTTTTCTATTTTGTGTTGGATGGTCCCCATGAAAATTAACTCATAATAAACTTTAATTAAATTTTTTTTTACATATATGACTAATTAAGTCTAATAAAATTGCTATATTAAACTTAATCAAGGGGTTGGCCTCATGGTTAAGGAAGTTTTTTTTATTATTATTTAAATTTTGAGGCTAAAATGTATAAAATTTGATTAAATTCTTCTAAATACAACAGGTGGACAATGCGTTTTTAAGATAATTTGAAGAATAACTTAATCTTCAGTACTGATATGCAAAATAGTTCAAGAACATCCTAACCATTCAACTAAAAAACATTTTGACACTACATGGACATCACATGGCCACAAATGTGCCATATACACCTTTTTATCCCTAGTATACATTCCATAAAGCATGGCTTGGTAAAATTCCAGCATCTTTGTAGTTCTTTCTCAAAATTGGGAGTTTATGCAAATAAGGTAGATATATATTCTTGACAAATTAATCGCAAAAAAAATAAATTTGATGCAAGTTTAATAGAACCTCCCCCACACAAGCTAGGTCGTTAAATTAAAGAAAGGACTCTCAAATGGTGCTGTGTTGTCTTCTCTGATTGCCCCTCCTCTTCCTCCCTAGCCAAGCTGAACAGATATATATGGAAGCCTACAGTTTCCTGCTTGATGTAAGTTAAACTCTCGTATATTCGCCTAAAATAGGCGATATATTCATGGTAAACTTTTCCAAATATATGTTTGTTATTTCCATATAATTCTTGCTCTCTTTTGCTTGATTTCATCTCCATATAGGAGGGACAGTGATACTGTATAAATGTAAAATTTAGATTTCCATTGTCTCCATATTCAACTACTACTTCAGAGAATCCTTATACATGATAGTTCTCAAGTTTTTATTGAATTTCAAATAACATACCCAAAAAGAGAAAAAAGAAAAAGGTTTTCGATGCACTAAATTCTTTCCTGCAATTGCATATATAGTATTGTCAATGTCTGAGAAACATCTTTCATCTTTATTTCATCTTCGTATTGATAAAGAAATATATTTCTTCTTTATGGATTGTGAAAATTATTAGATTTTCAGAGTAACTGATTGTGTTAATGTACTACTGATTGATCAGACGTAGATGCTACCTTGCATAAGTACTATATACTCAATAATGTGATCGAGAGAATCAAGGTAAGATGATTTCAAATTCAAGAGATATGGATTTGCAAGGAAAACAAGCAGGTGGCGGCGGCAGTGAGGGCGACAAGATTTCCAAGGCAACACCATCCACTTCATCAAGACAATGGTCAGCATTTAGAAATCCAAGGATTGTTCGCGTCTCCCGGTCTTTTGGAGGAAAAGATAGGCATAGCAAGGTTTGCACAGTGAGGGGACTGAGGGACCGGCGAATTAGGCTTTCTGTACCCACAGCCATTCAGTTATATGATCTTCAAGATAGGCTTGGCCTTAGTCAGCCTAGCAAGGTAATAGATTGGTTGCTTGATGCTACTAAAAATGATATCGATAAGTTGCCTCCACTTCAGATGCCTCCAGGGTTTGGTCAATTCCACCAGCCAATGCTATTTTCTCATCAATCAAATATTGCATCTCCCTTCTTTGATCCCAATTCTACGTTTATCAAGGACGTAGGATTTCATTCATTAGGGATAAAGATCGGTACTAGTACTGCTGGTCTTGATGGGCAGGTGCAAAACAGTAGTACTACTATGCCAAAATCAAGCTATAACAGGGATATAGAAGCTTCAATAAGAGCAAAAAGCAAGCAAGTTGACACTATTAATGAGAAAGGAAAGTGGATCAAAACAAATGAAGATGGAGAAATTGGAAGTTACAGTACTACTGGACAGGTCCCCGCTCAAAATTTCTTTCCTTTAGCCAATCATTCTTCCTTACCAAGCTTGCTATACAATCCTACTGTGCCCTTCAACTCCAATCATTGGGATGCTTCAAATTTATCTCTATCTACACAATTTGGAGGCCATGGATTTCTCTCCCAAACAGAAAATTCCTTGGACACCCCATCATCACTGCCTCTCTCTTCTGGCTCTCAATTATTTTTCTGCCCACCTCCACCAATGCCACCACTCTTTCCATCCTATCCTCCTTGTGTTACCACTCCCTCAGAGAATGAGTCCAGAGATATGAACCATTTCCAATTATTGAGCTCAAGTTCGTCACAGCATATCTTACCGATTTCTCTGACAATGAGCTCAACAACAAAACCTTTTTCCTTGAATCTAAATCCTGGGCTTCTTCGTTCGCAAAATAATAACGAAAGCAATCCTGATGAAGATACTACAGAATCATAAATATCACCCTGCATGGCTTGGTTTTTTCTTTACTTGGTTCAAGGATGGATGTTGAAGGCAGACTTTATAAACATGTACCTCAGCGGGTGGTCAAGTGATCAGAGTACAGTATGGGAGTTTAAAGCTCATCGAGCTATCACATTATTATGTTCTCTTGTGTTACCCTCTAAACATCTTGGAGACACATGCAATCAAACGTTGTAAGATGCTACCTTGCAACATGAATTATTTCCTATATATCCGTACGCGGATTCAAGCTATATATGACGATACAAGTAAGACACCAGACACTTCTATCTTTCTGTAGTTTTATATACAAGTATTTATTTTGCAGACAGTACTTTTGTCCATATATATATAAACTAAGCTCTTTTAAGTTTCTGTAAAAGTTATTACTTAAACGAAAACCAAGTATGATGCGCTTTGAGTTATTACAACCTTTGGATTTTACATATTTGAGTTGCAGAAACATTATAGCATATTGCTCCTGTATTTTCGCTCTTATGATCAATTTTTACATCTTTTCTCCAAGGCCTCTTTCCTTCAGCTAGACCCAATTTTGCATCATTTATCTTAGGGTGCGACGTCGAGCTACCAATTGGAAGTGCATGGCTGAGTGTTTAGCCCTTATATTGATAGTTTGGAACATTGTTTTGGCTAACTAAGAAAATATGCCTTCACAATAAGGCATGGCTAATTAAAGACTTAATCTGAGGCCCTGAGTTGGAGTACAGCTCATGTTCAAATCATCACCCCACTTCCAAGTATCACACAAAAAGAGTCATGTCTTCTGATCCAGTAGCCAATGCCGTCAATGACGAATATTTCTTTTTATTTTTTTGTCTCAATAATCAGCTAAAATAATTAGATTCAGTAAAAGAGGATTACTATTTTAATTATTTGTACGAGCACAAATTGTGTTTGGAAAATAAATTAAGTGTAAAACATTTTTCTAAGAAAATGAAGTATTTTTGTGATGTTTGATCTAGTACAACATGTTGGATTTTTCAAAATACATATATGCAGTAGAAATAATAAATTTAAAATTTTTTAGGGAGTCCAAGGATTCTGTTAAATAAATTTAGAGTTGTTTAAGGTTTATATAAAGATTACCTAAAGATCAGATGTTCTTTTCAGCTTTGAATATTTGCTTCGAGGCTGATTTGTCACAAATCACAAGCCGTTCAATTATCCATCCTCTAACGATAATCCACACGAACTACCAGTGAGAAATCTCCTAAACCATTTTAGGAGAGAGAAATTGTTATATCTTAGAGTGTTAACTTTTTTTCTTTTGTGTTTTAGGTGTTTCTATATTGTACTCTACCTAACATAACACCTGTGAAAATAAGAGGCATAATATTCTATTTATAGGAAAACATAAAACTCTGTAAATGATAAAATATCAATTTGCCCCTTAAATAATATCACATATATTATTTTAGGCTATTTTTAAAAATTTATCCAATCAAGTCCTTGATTGTTTCTGAGTTTAGAATTGTAATATATCCTCTATATTAATTATATTTTAGTCCTTAATTTCTAAAATTTATTTACAATCAAGTCACACTTCATTAACTATCTCATTTTAATTTCTGACCAAATGTTCTTATATGTGTGACCCATTATTTTCCCTAATAAGTTGATCCAAATATAAATCACAATTCTAAATAAAATAGGATTAAATAAATTAAACAAATTAATTTATTATCAATTCAACAATTGATTGATTTATATTTGAAGATCAAGTACAATGTCTAGCAACTTGTCATAATCCCCTAAATATTAGGAAAGTCATAAATAGTTTGACTTAACCTTTCAGTAACTAGTTTCTTAGTGTAATTACTATCCCTTCATCAACAATGTTTCAATTTAAACATTATAGCATAGAGTGTGTCTATTATGTCAAATCATATTTGTTCTCAACACCATAGTCATTGATTATTTGAATAAGATTTGAAACTCTTTTCAAATCTCAGTTTCAAATCTCATTCCACCTTGCGTAAGGATTTACAATCAATACTGTTTGAGAACAAATAAAATATTTTTTCTAATTCACCAAGGGTAATGAATCCTCTCTTGATTACTTAAATGTCTTCATATAGTTCATGTTATACCTAATATCTACCCATTTGTTACCCTTGATTAGAATAACATGTAGTAGGATCAAAACATAACACTCTCTATATAAGATAACTTAGTGATCTCATGTCTAAAAATAATTTACACAACTATCATATGAGTCTTTCCATAGAACAAAGGTTATCCCTTCATATAGAATTCTCATATTGCGAGTCAATTCAATGTACATATCATCTGACAAGCATCTATATATTAGTTCTAGTTATTCCTCATACCTTAGTTTATGAGAACAATTGCTTCCTTTCATAAAAAAAAGAACATAATATGTATCAAACTCAATAACTCTAATTAATGTCCAGTTTTAATAGAGCATTAACCAGTAACATTTAGCAACAATGCTTTGATGCAATAACAATCTCATAATTATAACAACTTTATAATTTTCTTTGCAAAGCATTTTTATCCCGTGAACTTTATCGTTACTCTATATTCATTAATCAAATAGTTGATGAATATTAAAGATAAATAAGTCTTTATTAATAGATTAAATATATATACATGAACAAAGTTAATGTCATGTATAACCAACTAATTGACTTCAAGGTATATACACTAACACAACCTATATAAAAAAATGTTTGTTATAATGAAAAGGAACTCTTGCTTTTATGATAAAATTTATTGTCTTTACATGTAAGATTTTTTTTTTGTATAATATAGTAATATATGTAACATGAATTGTACCCATAATAAAAGAAAACATATATTATACATGCTTTAAAATTTTGCTTGATAAAATGTTTTCTTCTTTTGTGAATAAAAATTTGAAAGTGCACAAATCTTTTCCTGTTTTGTTTTGTGAAATAATTTATTTTTAATCTATTTTTTAAGTGAGTATAAGGAATGAGAAAGTAAAAAAATCAAAAAATAATTTATATTTTAATTAGAGAGAGTGAAATGGTGAGGTTTGAAAGATACTATTTGAAATTAAGCTTTTTGATTCATGTGATTTTATAATATATTATCAAAGTTTATATGATTAAATGATTATGAGTTCGAACCTCATTATTTTTTTATTTAATTAAATAAAAAATATGTTTAAATTAGAGATTTATCTATGAAAATTTAGAGCTTAAAAAACTTTTATTTAAAAAAATATGTTAGAAATAATATAAAACCAAAAACCTCACTTAACCAATATTTAATATTTGAATATAATTTTTTTTATATAAAAAGGTCAACTTGGTGAGGCAGTTATACCCCTCTCTGTATCCGACCAACTGATCCCATGGTTAGAGTTCATAAATTAAGATGTAGTTTTCTAATGCAACAACAATCCGAACCCGCTTAAGCTAAAGGCCACTTAATAAAATGCTTTAACAATAATTAAGATATATTTGTTAATTATATTTTTTAAAATAAAAATTATTCGAGGTCCCATTTTCCAAACATACATAAAAAATATAAAAAAATAAATTTCATTTATAGGTTTATCCAAATCTCACATTAACCTTAAAACCACTCCATGTAGATCTAGTAGACGAGAAACAGTGCCTCTACATGTTCTCTTGCACGGTGGAACCCTCGAGGAAAAGGCTACAACAAAAGAGGTGCCCTAAATTTTATTCAATCACTTCTTTTCAGAAACGCAGCAGCTCTTTTTGTCAGTACATATATTAATTTGGAGCAGAAAGCCAGCTGCCCAGAATGCGTTTCCTTATGATCACCAGGCCACATTGTACAACTCAGGCATGCATGGAAGCATCGACAACAAGAAAAAGAATAGTAGAATCTGCAATTCTTCTGGTTTTCAAAAGGAAACGAATAATAAACCTGTCGCTGGATCCAAGAAAACAATAAAGGACATGCAATTATGCAGGATAGGTGGTCCACTTGTGTGGATCGATATAAAGAAAAACTTTTGGCATGAAG
>Ga0307517_10015749_pt1 | contig 10015 bp, 10 predicted proteins | sample 23_EM_MG_FD_194515 | JGI IMG/M metagenome (GOLD analysis project Ga0307517, IMG submission 194515) | Populus trichocarpa ectomycorrhiza microbial communities from riparian zone in the Pacific Northwest, United States - 23_EM | ecosystem: Host-associated > Plants > Roots > Unclassified | place...
AACAAAATAATAAGCTTTTAATGAAAAATCATGAATCACAACCAATTGTTTCAGCTCCATTCCCTGAAGTCAAATAGGAGAAGACTATGGTTATGGTTGTAATAATAATAATTATAATAATTATGGTTATGGTCGCAATAATAATAATAATAATAATAATAATAATAATAATAATAATAATAATAATTATTATTATTATTATTATTATTATTATTATGGTTATGGTCGTAATAGAGGCCGAGGATGTGGTCATAGGAGAAGACGGTTTAATTACCACAACTATAATGGTCGTAATTCATCAAATTCTTACAAACCCTCATAGAATGAGGAGAAACAAGAAAGGGGGAAGAATATACATAACGGAGATACCAAGAAGGTAGAAAATGCCTGTTATCGATATGAAATGAAAGGACATTGGTCTCGTACCTATAATACGACCAAACATCTTATTAATTTATATCAGTCCTCGTTAAAAGGAAAGGAGAAGAACATATAAATAAATTTTTCTCACCTACATCAAGGTAATGATGATATTTTTCCTTTGGATATGACACATCTTGACATTGCAGATTTTTTTGAGTAAACTGATGAGAAATTAATATTTCTTGGAATGATAATAATTAGTTAATATAACGATGTCAGAATTTAAAATTATGTTTATCTTTTCAGTGTTTTTCCTTTATGCTAGTATATTTCAATGTATTTTGTTTTCTTCCTTTCATGTTGGCTTATTTAATGAACAAAAAATGTGTTATAATAATTATGTCTTATTATGAACTTATTATATATTTATTTATTTTCATGATGAAAACATGGATTCACTTCATGCTGTAAATAAGTCCAATATCAATGGTAGAGATATATGCCTAGCAAATAGTGCAACAACACATACCATTCTTAGGCATATGTAATATTTTTCAAATATGAGAATGATGAAAGCAAAAGTGAATACAATATGAGGTTCAACATACTTTATTGAAGGCTCCAGAAGAGCTAATGTAATGCTTCATAATGAAACAAGATTTATTATTGATAATGCTTTGTTCTCTACTAAATCAAGGAGAAATCTACTAAGTTTCAAAGATATACGACTTAATGGGTACCATATTGAGACTGCCAATGACAATGATATAGAATATCTTTACATCGTATCAAATGTCTCCACCAAATAACAAATATTGGAAAAATTATTCGTTTTATCTTCATGTTTGTATTACACAAGTATTAGACTATCCTAGATCAATAATGATACGAAGAATTATCGAGAATTCACATGGTCATCCATTGAAGAATCAGAAAATTCTTCAATTCAAGGAATTCTTGTGTGCTGCTTGTTCTCAAGGCAAATTGGTCATTAAACCATCACTAGATAAAGTTGGGACTGAATCCCCAAGATTTCTAGAACGTATTTCAAGGTGATATTTGTGGGCTCATTCACCCACATGTAGACCATTTAGATATTTTATTGTTTTAGTATATGCATCTACAAGATGGTCATATGTGTGTTTAATATCAACTCGTAACCTGACATTTACGAGATTACTTGCTCAAATTATTAGATTACGAGCACAATTTTCAGATTATATAATCAAGACTATTTGTCTTGACAATGATGGTGAATTCACATCCCAAGCATTTAATGATTATTGCATGTTACTTGGGATAAACATTGAACATCTTGTTGTCCATGTTCATACTCAGAATGTTCTTGTTGAATCACTTATTAAATGCCTCCAGTTAATTGCAAGACCATTACTTATGAGAACAAAACTTCTTGTCTCTGCTTGGAGGTACGTTGTTTTACATGCAACACTTATACACATTAGGTCAACAACGTATCACAAATTCTTCCCATTACAATTGGCTTTCGACCATGAGCCAAACATTTTCCATCTAATAATATTTGGTTGTGCGGTATATGTTCCAATTTATATGCCACAACATACAAAGATGGATCCTCAAAGGAGACTGGGAATATATATTGGGTTTGAGTCCCTATCAATAATTAAATATCTTGAGCCCTTAACAAGTGATTCATTTATGGCACGATTTGTTGATTGTCATTTTAATGAGACTATGTTTTCAGTATTAGAGGGAGAAATTAAACAGTTGGAAAGATATTACGTGGAATGCATTGTCATTATTGAATTTTGATCCTCGTACAAAACAATATGAACAAGAAGTTCAAAATATACTTCGTTTTGCAAGACATTGCAAAACAAATATCGAATGCATTCACTGACTCAGAAAGAGTAACCAAATCTCATATGCCAACTGTAAATGCTCCAGCCCGGATTGAAGTCCAAGCAGGACAATCCACTAAAATTATAGCAAATGAGTCTATAGCACGCCAGAAGGGTGGTGGAGCAACTGGTTTAAAAGACTAAATTCTTGAAAAAGAAAAGGAGCAAATAATCAAATTGGCATTATTAAGAAAGAAAATGAGGAGATAGACATAACTGATCATAAAACCCTAGAAGAGGTTCAAGTACCTAAAAATAGTAAAAATGAGGAGATCTCGATAAATTATGTCTCTACAAAAAAAGAAAGATGGAATCGAATGAAATAATTATCGACAATATTTTTTCATATAATATATCGCTTGATATCATTAATGAAAAAGAGGATCTTGAGCCTAAATCTGTCGAAGAATGTCGACGTAAAAATGATTGGCCAAAATAGAAAGAAGCAATCCAAACATAATTAAATTTACTTGTAAGTTTTTGGACATGTAGTTCATACACTTGAAGGTGTAAAGCTAGTTGGATACAAATGGGTATTTGTGTTAAAACAAAATGAGAAAAATGAAATCGTAAGATATAAAGCACGACTTGTGGCACAAGGGTTTTCACAAAAACTTGGCATTGATTATAATGAAACATATTCTCCTGTAGTAGATGCAACTAGTCACAACCTATTTATTTGGGACAATTGATAATGATGTTTATATGAAAATCCCTGAAGGATTTGAAATGCCCGAAGCATATAATTCAAATCCCCAAAAAGTTTACTCAATCACGTTACAAAGGTCCTTATATGGGTAAAGCAATCAGGATGCATGTGGTATAATCGTCTTAGTGAATATTTATTGAGAGAAAGGAATAATAATGATCCTATATGCCCATGTGTTTTTATAAAGAAGTCAGAATCTAATTTTATTATTGTTGTTGTGTATGTTGATGATTTAAATATTATTGGAACTGATGAAGAGATACCAAAGACAGTAAATTATTTGAAGAAAGAGTATGAGATGAAAGATTTGGGAAAAACAAAATTTTATCTCGGCTTGCAGATCAAGCATTTAGCAGATGAAATTCTCATTCATCAGTCAACTTACATATATAATGTTCTTAAAAGATTTTATTTGGATAGAACACATCCACTAAGTATATAAATGGTTGTTTGGTTGCTTGATGTGAAAAAGGACCCTTGTAGACCTTATGAGGATAACGAAGAATTAATTGGTCCTGAAGGTACCATACCTCATTGTAATTGGTGTACTAATGTATCTTGCTAATAATACGCGACCTGATATAGCATTCTCTGTGAACTTGCTAGCAAGATATAGTTCTTCTCCTACTCGGAGATATTGGAATGAAATTAAACACATTTTTTTTGTTATCTATGAGGTAATACGGACATGGGCTTATTTTATTCAAATAATGCTAATCATGAATTAGTTGGGTATAATGATGCATGATTTTTATCTAATCCAAATAAAGGTCAATCTCGAACAGGTTATCTTTTTATGTGTGGTAATACTGCTATAACATGGAGATCTTCAAAGCAAACATTAGTTGTCACTTCATCTAATCATGCTGAAATACTTGCAATCCATAAAGCCAGTTGTGAGTGTGTGTGGTTGAGATCAATGACTCAACATATTCGTGGAACATCTGGTTTATCGTCCAGTAGAGGAACTCCAACCATATTGTGTGAAGACAATACTGCATGCATAACATGGAGATCTACAAAGCAAACATTAGTTGTCACTTCATTTAATCATGCTGAAATACTTGCAATCCATGAACTCAATTAAAGGAAGGATACATCAAAGGAGATAAAATAAAACACATCTCACCAAAATTCTTCTTCACAAATGACCTTGAAAAGTGTGGTGACATTGATGTTCAATAAATTTGCTCGAAAGATAATCTAGTAGATTTGTTTACTAAAGCATTACCAACTACAATGTTTTAAAGATTGCGGTGCAATATTGGAATTTGACAGCTTAAAGACTTGAGATGATATATTCATGAGGGGGAGTTAATACGCACTGCACTCTTTTTCCTTGGCCTAGGTTTTGTCCCATTGGGTTTTCCTAGTAAGGTTTTTAAGAGGCAGTTTTCAATGCGTAAGGCTGTACAATAGACATCCAAGAGGGAGTGTTATAAAATCATACATTGTATGTGGATGTCTAGATGCCTTCATACACCCTTCTTTATTATGTTCATTCATCATCATAAACCTCATTTGAATCTCTCCAAATTCATTTGAATCTACATCTTCTTATGACCTGTGAGTTTACAAGTATTTATGTACATGTGCCTATAAATAGGAGCATTGTTAAGAGAATGGTAGACACATACATATAACTACAAATTCGTATGAAATAAAAGTATTCCCTCTTCATCCCCCTAATCTCTATTGTTCTTATATATTCTATTTACTCTTTATTAATTATATTATTTTATTATTGTATGCTTCTTGATACATATTTTTACAACATTCTTCAAATTTTATATTTTCCATGGGGTTTTGCTTTATTTTTCACTTTGGTACCTTTTCTTTTAATTTTTCTCATCCTTCATAAATTTTGACAAATTGGTTTTAAAATTGGGCATGGAAGGATGGAATTGAAAAATAAAGTTTAGAGGTGAAAAACATACTGCTATAGTAATTTGCCGAGGTGTTTTTAGTATAGTATTTAATGAGAACAAGTTAAAAAATAAATTTTGTGTATGTGAAAATATGCTTATCATGTTTGAATTGATCAAATATGATTTTTTTTTTGTTATCTTTTTATTACAATATCAAATATTCTCTGTCGTGGGGGGCATCTCAGCAAACTTAATTATGTGAAAGGGATGAAAATAAGAAAAATGAGTCACCACCTGGATTCATGATTACTATGAACCCTAACTGGACATCAAAGACTTTTGGGTAAGGGGGTTGGTTATTCTAAAGGAAAAATAAAAATCACCCTAAAACATCTAAGGTAAGTTATATTGTTGTTTAATTTTAATGATAAAAATACCTATTATACATACGTGCTTTATTTCACCTAAACTAAATACATATGTTTATTAGAGGTAAAACTTTCTAGGATAGTGATTTGGGATTTTGGCTTGACCACAAAGCCTAATCCTCTTTGTTTCTTTTTATTATGGAAACGATATTCAAAATAATAATTAACGAAGACTTGAGTTGATGCGAACATCGTGATTATGTGGTAACGCAACCCACAATCAAGATTAACATTTGATCCCGGAAAGCCAAAATAGGTCTGATAGGAGTGTGACACAATGAAAACCTGCCCCAAGGTACCAACACTTTTAGAATGAGGTAAAATGACGTCATAGAGCCATTTAGTTTGTTCAAGATCTGGAGAATGCAAGAATCACTCACACATGTTAAAACTGAAAAATTCAGAAGTAATATTCATCAATGGCTCCTGAAATTTTGGTTACATGAGTTTCAATAGTTCTTGAAAAATTAACCCTAATGGATCTACCCTTGTGGGCTGAAGTGATCCACATACAAAACTGACCCAAAAACCCTAAATTGAAAAGCCCATAACCTTATCTAAACAAGCCTTGGATTCCAGCTCAAAACAAAGTTTTAATTAAGCCCAAACATGAAAGAAAATAATAAAAATAATTAATCTGTCATTAAATAGCTCTAGTCCTTCTTTCCTTGTGTAGCTAGGATGAATAAAGAATCCTTATAAGAAAAGGATTCTGGAACATTAATGAATCATTGGCACTCTTGAAAATTATGTTTCAGCTCATTAAAGATTCTTGTGGAACTAGGAAATTTCCAAAACAAACTGCCACATCTTTTTAGAAAAACGATCCTTGCTAAATAGGAAGTCCATAGGTCAAAAGGAAGTAAATAACAAAATTCATATAGCTTGTTCTGACCTATATTTCAAGTCTTTTCTGAACTTTGATTCATCTAAAACTTTACCCCAACATAGAAAAATATCTTTGGAATCTTCTGGTAAATATTTAGTTTGATCTAACGGTTGGATTTGGAGTTATGATCAATAGCGTAAAACTGGATGATAGAAACTTTTACGTCAAAATCCGAATATGACCTTGCTTGGGTCATATCACAAGGTTGAACCGTATCATGAGTTTTGATTTTTAATTATCCAATTTACATTAAACCAACTTGAATTAATTATTAGTCAAAGTATATCCATTATAAAAAACAAAAAATATTTCACCCAACTCAATTAATATAAACAAGCATAATCTAACATGAAAAGAACAAAAAAATCATGAATAAATTATGAATTTATTAAAAAACAACATCAACACACATTTATGATTTGAAATTTAACAAACAAATCATAAAATTATTTGATTAAATAAATAAATCATATATAGGGATTGAAATTGACTGTTATGAGTTGTTAGAGTCAATTGAAATTGGATGAGTGAGGCTAGTACAAGAAAAAAAAAATAGTGATGGAAGGTAACAATGTCAACGTGTATATAGTACATGCGCAATAACAGTGTAATAACCCTGATTTTTTACATCGTTTTTTCACGATACATTGGAAATTTCAGTAAATTTGTTTTTTAAACAGGTTCAACCTAAATTTCTACCAAAATTTTGGCAGAGTTTCCTCTATATTGGGAGGTTCCAAGTTATTGAAAAAATTATATTACACTTCCAATTTCATTTCACAACCCGATCCAATCATCTTAGATCTCAACTCAATTCATCACCATCAACATAACACATCTTATTCAATAACATCATCCAATTCAAGTTTATAAAATAACAATGCATAATTCAATTTTTACATAATATCATCATCTAAACTATATCTTACATAATAACATCATATAATGTAATTTAAGTGAAGTGTTCAATTTCAACTATAAACATGCATGGTTAAATAGGTACTTAGAATTACAAACATTAGATTAAAGTCATGCATCCAAATTTACTAGTTAATATTAAATGTCAAGTTTTAGGAGATACGTCTCTTAATTTAATAATTACATGTCTGAAAGCAAAAGATAACTAAACTAAGATCACTCTTGACGCGACCCTGATAGACTTGGAAATAGAAATTAATATTTATATATAAATATAAAAAGGTAGTAACAAACAATAACAATGACAAGCAATAATTTCCATGGAATTTCTTTTGATACATAAAATTAAGCATAGACCTCTTTTACAACATACATTTTTCATCTATTATCAATATCCATCTAATATCCTATCCCATTTGCCGAGAATAATTTCATCTTGGAAATCTCAACACAACTCAATAGTTTCGAACACTATCTCCTTATGAATCAATTCTCACTTGATACCAAGATAATCCTCTCTTGGTATCATTAGCTTATCTTATTCTTTCAGAATAACTAACCAATACTTTCTCTTCTATTTTTCGAAAGGTAATTGCCGATACTAATGAATCATTAGTCTCCAAATATTGGGCTAGACTAATCAATTCCATTCAAGTGTTGTTATCAATACAACCGATTAATATCATTAATTATTCCTACCCCGAAATAGTTAATCAATTCTTATCCATATCCGGTTTACCTTCAAAGTTGTCGATGTCAAGAACCCTTGAAATCATTAGCCTTCTTACTCGGAGTAGCTAATCACATTAGAAATAGTTGTCGATACCAATGTGACCCATTGATATCATTATCTATTCCCGACTCGGAATAGTTAATCAACTTATCTTTTTTCCCTTAACCAGGAGTAACCATGCCGATGTTAGAAATCTTTACTAACATCATTAGGCACCCAATTATTCGGGATCGACTAATCAATTTAAGGAATGTTAGCACCAATGAAACCTCATCAATACCATTAGCTATCCAAACTTGGATAGCTAATCAATGTCATCTAAAATGTCGATACCAATAGAACCCCATTGATACCATTAGTTATCCAAACTCGAATAGCTAATCAATGTCTTCTCAACCTTTCATTTGTACCGATCCCCTTTCATTTTTCTTATTGACATCATATACATTGTAACCACGGTTGCCAAGTATCATTCACATACAACCTTAGTTACCGACACTACGGTCACTAAGCATCATTCACATAACCTTGGTCACCCTACTTAATTGATTTATATAGTTATACGCAAGATACTTTTATTCATTCCAATAACATCATCACAAGTATGATACATATCAACGTACGTAAGGTACTCGTATTCATTCTAATTATTTCTTAACTAGTTGATACACATCAATGTACGCAAGGTATTCATATTCATTTCAATATTATAAAAGCAATAAAATAATAAATTTTGAAATTTATCAATAAGTTTACATAAATTGAAAAGACAAGGTGCAATGTACCTATCCATTTCCCCAACCGACTGAGTCCCTTCAACTACTGATGACCTTGCTCCAAACATCTCTTCTGTTTGAGAATCAAGAGATATAATCAGTACCCTCTTATAAGTTTATCACAATGTGCGTTCTCATACTATTGCAATCTCATTCACATGAATTCATCGCTATGTTTTAATTTTATTTTCCGATTATTTCCTTCAACTACCTCATTACACTTCCTAGATCAGTTTTCATTGGAGAACATTGCTTACCATTTATGCATAAGTAAAGTTATAGACTTCGGTTTTAAGTGTGGATTGACTCCATAGAAAGCTAAGACACGGTTCTACAACTCTACTACAGGATAGAAAGCCTAATTTTGCCCTTAACACCCCTGAAATTATCCGTTACAGTACTCAACATAATATGTCCAGTACCAAACAATTCGACCCTTCTTCCATTTTCAGTCCATATCTAGAGTTCTATAACTCTAAATTATACGATGTTAGTTTTGTTTGAAAGATAACATTCATACCTATAACCTTTGTGAAGAACCCAATCTGAAATTGTATCATTTGGGTGCCCTAACCTCAGCTGAAAGGTGGGTGACCGAACTATTCAGTCTCAATACATGGATTGGACAACCAATATCTCCCTTTTCCTACTATCAATAATTTGGTCGAACATGCCTAAGAAAATACACCAAGGGTTTTCTTCAATTTAAATCATAATTAGCATACTTTTGATGGTTAAACATAAATAAAGCCACCACTCTTTCCATTTGTTTCATTCTTGCTAACCTAATTTAAACAAACATTTCAGTAAGGTTAAAGTTTCTCCTAACTCAATTATAGCTAATAAAATCCAAATGGTGAAGTTAACAATCATTATGTCTGCACACATACCAAAACATCAGATCATGTTAACCGATAGATCTTCATAGATCGAAACCAAACCAAACTGACCTAAAAATTAACAATTTATTGTTAACTGATGAATAACTTGTCGGAATCTCTAATCCCGATCTTCACCATTCAGAATGAAGAGCTTATTAATATGATCAACATATCCAAAATTGAGCAAGATCCAACGGTGGACGGAGGATGAAACAGCTAGCGACCGTGACTGACCTGTAAGCGGGTTTTCCTTGAAATGTTGTGAGGGCTATATCTATCAAACACAACTAGAACCTTCAGATCCCAATGGTTAGATGTTGGAGGGTGGTGAGGAGTATAATATATCCAAAAACCAGCCTGATCCAAAGATGAAATACGAAGATATGGTCGTTTGAGTTTCTACTCTTAATGTACTCTCTCTCTCTCTCTCATTTGGCCATCATAGGTATTTTCTAAATAATTTTCTATTTATATAGGAAATCTATCTATGTTTACTAAAACACCCTTATATCAAGTTTGGGTTCATTTTTCATTCAACCAAATGCCTTTTCTCAATCCGCTTTTAAAATA
>Ga0307517_10015751_pt1 | contig 10014 bp, 13 predicted proteins | sample 23_EM_MG_FD_194515 | JGI IMG/M metagenome (GOLD analysis project Ga0307517, IMG submission 194515) | Populus trichocarpa ectomycorrhiza microbial communities from riparian zone in the Pacific Northwest, United States - 23_EM | ecosystem: Host-associated > Plants > Roots > Unclassified | place...
CCTGCGAATCCGGATCCTGTCAAACACCCAGTGGACAGGATCAATGCGAATTAGTGACTGTCGTATGCGTTCCCGGGGAATGTGATAACCCAGGTTCCTAAGCATCCCATCGAGCATAGCTATCCCTGCTCTCATAAACTGCTGGCGAAGCGCTTGGATCAAAGTGTCAAGATTAGAATCATTAATATCAGATAGTGGGCCTGTGTATGAAATGATATGGTGCTGGGTATGGGTAGAATTCTGGGGATCAAGGATATCATCGCTGGCTGGGCCCTCGGTATCGGCTGGTGCAAGTCCCTCCAAATCTACATCCCCAGCGAGTGACTGGTGAGAAAATGGGTTGGCCTGTGGTGTTGCAATTCCAGATGTGAGAAGAGCATTGCGAACTGTCTGCCTGTTTACATTGAGAAACCAGGCAATGCTTGATGTGGAGCGAAGTGTGTATGCCCATCGCAAAAAGTCAGGATCGATCCAGATACTTGGGCGGCCCCGACCACCTGTATGTACCCGATGAATGATTTCTGGCCTCCCATGGTGTGAACGATCAATGTTCTGCTCATATTCAGTGCGGACATCGCCCCGCATAACCGCAAGATTCGCCTGAATTATGGCTAGCTCTTCAGGTGCAAAAATTGCTGCATTCTAGAGGTATTTGAAGGTTAGAATTAAAAATATTTGTGGGATATAATAGGCCCAGAACCTGTTCAACTTGATGTGCATACTCGTCCAGATCATCCCCTAGCCGTGCAAGGGTTACTGAGTCCCACTGGCTAGAATTCGATGGCAGAGATTGCACTGTCTGAAGAAAGCGATGGTAATGAATGCGAAAGGCATCAAGAAGTTGAGAAGGTGCATTAGATGCGTCTGCCATCTAGATGGTGTATGTAGGTGGTGCCATGGTGGTGGTTCCAGTGTGGGAAAAGTAGGTCACTATGTCGGAGTTATCACACGCTGAACGACCAGCACCCTCGCCTGCTCTCCACCAAGCATATTTGCTGCTACAACCAGATATTATGTGCTTTTCACCCCATTATCAAGGTATTTTGAAGTGGATATACTTTAGTTGTTGTTAACTTACACAATATTTAAAGTTGCTGGACAAAGTACTATTGCTAGGCCCAGCGCTATCACTCCACCATCATCAGAAATCACATCTCTATCCACAACTATAGTAGTCTTACAACAAGACCAGATTATTGACCAACAAGTCATACCCACTCTGGCTATTTCTTCCGAGTATATCACTTTGCGACATGATGTTGCATCAATTATGCTCAGCTCTCTTCTCCATCTGATCACTCAAACAACCCCAACCAATCCTACATTTTTCCAAACACTTCTCAGTGTCCTTTCTGGGGGGAATTCTCATACTGGTGTTGCTACTGTCCGTGTCCCTGCTTTTGCTGGGGTTGGCCAGCTCAAATCTCCAGAATATGGATATCGTCAACTAGGCAACATACCTGGCCAGATTCCATTCCAACTCCAGCCTGTTCCATATATGTTAGACCAGCAGAATGAAGTATTTGCTGCAGACCCTGATCATGTTAAAAGCCAGGACTACAGTCGGATTTGGCGGATGTTTGGTCTTAAAATGGACAAACATTTCATTTTGGTTTTTAATATACCCCAGAACCACCCTTCTGCAAGCTTATCAAACTCACCTGCTAGCCGAAGTAGCCTCTTTGGTGGACTTTCCCCTCATTCAGAAACTTCAGGATCATTGGTATCTTTTTTGCACCAGGCAGAAACGCAGCCACTATTGCAGCATGCTTCACCAGCTGAAAGTTACTTGCCTTCTACAAGTGGTGTGCATTATAGTTTTTCTCTAGTCTACCACTTGCATTAACTCTGACTTTAGATTCTTCTTATGATATACCTGGAGTGATAGTACACCGCACACCATCGCCATTTACAGTGGGCTTCACAGCTTCTGCACAAAGCAACACCCCAGTTTCTGCTGAGCTAGAAAATTCAAACCAAGGTAAAGTACATGTATATACATCAGAGAGGCTTGATTGATATTAATTGTGAAAAAAAAAGATTTTTTGGATATGAATTTTGATAATAACCCTTCAAATCTATCTGGACCATATTCTACCACTCAAACTGTGAGTTATTTATATTTCTTTACTATTATTATTATTTTAATTTATATATCTTAGCTGTCACCAATTTCTGCTGCCTCAGCTACTACATCTGGGTTTGAGAAACATCTAGCAGCTTGTGGACTATCACAATTAGAAGTTGAAAGTGCACAGTTCCAGGCTGGAGCATCCTCTTTGGTCAAAATGGTTTACAATGTCAAGGCAGTGTCTAGAATTTTGGAAAAGCTCCAGCTTCCTGGATACCAGAAACTTTCAGCATCTGCCACCCGGCATATTTTTCCAGATAACACCATAATTACAGTGGGCCAGGTGCTCCAGCATTTCAAATGGATTATAGCAACTTACCAGAAAAAAGCTACAGCCTATAGGTGGGCTACAGATGTTGCATCCTGGAGCTATACAAAAGAAGTTCCAGGTAAGTAAATGACCATTATTATTATTATAATTTACCCTCTGACAATGTTGTATAGTGGAAAGTGAACCTGCATTCAAAAACTATTGCAAATGGAAGGGAATTGTGTGGCTTTTCAAGCCTCATGGAGGGTGTGATACCAGTGTTATTCCTGATGCAAAGTCAGAAAATATTGATGAATTTCATGCTGCAGGAATGACACAGGGTGATCTTTATAACAATACACTCCGTGGTGATATTGAGAAACTTTTTAAATAAATTCTTTTGCTGCTGTCTAGGTTCCAGTTTTGATTCCAAATGTGATTACATTCTTTGTACTATAAGTAGCTAATATCAAAACTAAAAACAATAGCACATATATATGAAGGTCTACTGGTTGCAATTAAATTTTAAGTGAATTAGTATATGAGTGGGTGGCTACAGATATATGTACATAGGTTGCACAATACTAGGAGTAGAGATGCAGTGCTCATTAAATATGTAATGACTACCTATAGAATTAATTTGGTACTTTTAAGGATAAAATAAAAATAAAAATATATAAAAATACAGTGTATAGCCAAATATCTCAACTCACTACTCACATTGAATTAATACTAAATCTCACACTGATAGTGCCATGTTGTGATTTTGTGATATTATACTATCTAATTCTAGGCAGTATAATGCTGATCAAGTGGTAATCCAAATTCAATTTTAGCTCCCTTTTTCTCAAGTTCCATATAAGCATCATAGACCTGGCGAATAAAAGGCAAGGCAAGAATATAATTTTCTACTCCCCGTGTTTCTGTTGTCCCATGAAGAGATTCTGGCTAGAAAGCAATAAGTGTGCCTGGAGAAGTTTCAACCACAGTTTGAAGGCCAAGGTCAACAAAATTTGCGCCTTTATTTTGAGGCAAAGCTGCTGGTGATGGTTCAAAACGCCCAACTATCCAAGCAAAGGCCCATTTAAGACTGCATAAATCTGTATGTGCATAGCTAACCAGAAATTCAATAGTAAATATTGATTTATCATCAAATAACATACGATGAATATGCAGCAGTTGCAATACCCTCTGGTGGTGCCCTGCTGGCCTCATTAAATGTATAGTCGACTCCTCCAATGGTAATAGAGAATCCATAGCCTAAATATTGAATTTTCAGACACAAAAAAAAAAAGTAAATTGCTTAGTAACCTTCAGGAATATTTTGGGTTGCCATAGTTGGGAATCCTTCATTAAGCCAGTCTTGAACAGGTTTAATGATGTCTTGGGGTAAATTTGCTTTGACTAAGGCCCAAAATAGACTCATTGCACCAAGAAGATCTGAATCATCATGGAACAATTGTTCTGCTGTCAAATTCTGGGTGAAGGATTTGGCCCAGCCCAAAATTTGAGCATGCCGGGCACCCATGTTTAAGCCAATTTGCACCATTTTTCCAGGGTGTCCAGGCTAGATGTATTTAGTCAGATTATATCTATTTTAATAGAACTTAAACATACCCGAACATCACGCCGGACTGCACATGCTCGTTTGATTACTTCCTGAAGCCACTGAAGTAATGGTTCTGCATAGTCTGAATCCTGTGGAATATTACGCATCACAACCAGTTCCATCTTGTAATCTAGAAAAGATATTTAATGTTATGATTCTGGAATAAAAAATTTAAAACAATTACCGCCTTTTTTTCCAGAAATAATGATTACTGATTGTTCTGGATTAATAATAAGAAACCCATTTTCTGCAGTGCACAATATTGCAGACTCTGGGGTATCACAAAAAAGCTGCTCCACAAGTATGCAGCCACGCTCAAAATCATGATATGTGCTATCCAGGAAATCATTTTTTTTCTGACGTGGATATGATCTCCCATGGAGAATAAGGGTGACTCCTAGGTGATCAAAGATATCTCTGCTTGCTTGCTCAAAGCTATCAGCAGCATTTATAAGCACAAGAATCATGCCAAGATGTTTTCTGATTCCTAATTTTTGAATCTATAAAAATTTCAGTAAATTTAAAGTTAAATACAAATTGAAAATATACCATATCACGCTTCTCCTGGTGGTTTGCCTGCAGCTGTGCTGTATTATCCTGTATCTTTTGTGAAATCTGGGCATAAAGCTGGGAAAAAATATCCTTTAACCCAGCATCACTTTGGGCAATGGCAAGGGCAGCTTCAACAAAACTGTTCCACTGCTGAACATCAGCAATAAAAACCTCTGATATAATTTTAGAGTCTAACATCATTTTTGTTTTTGAACCGGCCATAAAAAGGTGCATCTTCAAGTATCTTTCTCTGAATGTCTGCATTACTTTCATCTTCTAAGCAGCTTTCCAGCAGTTTCAGAATCTTCTCTGATACAATATGAGCACGGACTGCAGAATAAAGGTGAAACCTATTTATAGAATGTTGCTAGAAATCAAACCAACATAGATTGAGTGCATTTTTAGACCCCTGGGTCATTTTCTGAAAAATGTGTTTATTCAAATAGCTCAATACTAGGCAGTCAGTCAACTCACAATATTTCAGTTGGCCTAAGTGAACTTGCAGGAGGATCAATGATCAAGGTGACAAGGTCTGTAAGATCAGATAAGAAAGAGTCAGTACTGATTACAGAGATAAGTAGAATATCTGTGCTAAGGACAGAATTTAGACTGCTGATGAAGATGGTTACTCACAGAAGATGAGTGTAACACTAACTTGAAGTCTGAACTATGCCAGTAGATGGTAGAAAGCAAAGGGAGAGAGGCAGAAGCAGAATTGTGATTGAAGGGTCACATCAGTCATGTCACATTCCCCAGTTATCTTATGTAACATAGTCACCATTCACCATTTACCAGCTTTCACAATCTTCAACTAGCCAATGTCAGCTAGTAAATCATTATTGCACAACTTTTACTCAGGCCCATTAATTATTGTAAGTAAAGAATTTTGCAGCAGGCCCCAGGGAAGATTAATAGTTAAAAGTATATTTACCCTGGTGGTGTCGCGAAGAATTTTGCAGTACCAAGAAACCTTAGAAAAATGGATAAATAAAAGTGGGATTGAGGACCACTGGCATGCCTGAATGTCACTGCAAAGAATCATGTGATGCATTGAATATTGTTGCAAAGAATCTTGTGATACCTTGAATGTTGTCATGAGAAATCCTATAATACCTTGAATGCCACTGTAAAGAATCATGCATCATGCAATACATTGAATGTTGTCATGAAGAATCTTGGCCCTAGAAAAATTAGATCATTAAAAAGTACAATAGAGGTATATCTTTATTGTAAATGCTGTTGCAAATAATCTTACAATACCTTGAGTATTGCCATGAAAAATCATACAATACATTGACTGCTGTCACGAAGAATTTTGTGATACCTTGGATGTCGTCGCAAAGAATCCTGTGATACCCTGAATATTGTCACAAAAAATTGCGATAGCCCTTTAAAATTTGAATAATAAAAAGTACAATAGAAGTACATGCTTCAGACGCTGTCACAAAGAATCCTGCAATACCTTGAGTTGCCGTGAAGAATCATACAATACACTAAGTACCGTCGCAAAGAATTTTGTGATACCCTGAATGTCACTGCAAAGAACCCTGCCATACTTTGAATGCTGTCACAAAGAACTGCGACATCTTGAATATTGTTGCAAAGAATTGTGCAATCGCTCTAGAAAAAAAAAATAATTACAAGTACAATAGAGGTACATGCCTACCTTGAATGTTGTCACGGAGAATCCTGTGGTGGCTCTAGAAAAAAAGAATTAAGTACAGTAGAGGTACATGCCAGCCCTGAATATTGTCGCGAAGAATTGGTGAAGAATCCTGCGACAGCCCTAGAAAAAATAGTTAATTAAGAGTACACTAGAGGTTACGTGCTTACCTTGAATGCTGTCACAAAGAATCCTGTGATACCTTGAGTATTGTCGTGAAGAACTGTGGCTACGTCAGTGCTGCCATGGAGAATCTTGTGATACCTTGGATGTTGCTGCGAAGATTTGCACAGTACCTTTGAATGCTGCTGTGAGTGCTGTCGTGAAGAATCCTAGGATACCCTGGGTATTGTCGCGAAGAATTGTGCGATACGCCGGTGCTATCAGAGAATCCTGTGATATCTTAGATGTTGTCGCAAAGAACCATGTGATACTATGAATGCTGTCGTGAATGCTGTCGCAAAGAATCCTAGGATACCTTGAGTATGGTCGCGAAGAATTGTGTGATATGCCGATGCCGTCAAGAAGGATCTTGTGATAATCATACCCTGGGTGCTGTCGCAAAGAACCGTGCACTGGCTCTAGAAAAATAATTAATTGAAAGTACAATAGAGGTACATGCTTACCCTGGATGCTGCCGCGAAGAATCTTGCTGGGGTGCCCGGCTCGTTCGGTGGAAAGTTTGGACCCATCAAAATATAAGAACACCGCCCCTCCCCCCCCCACCAATAAATTTGTCTTGGGAATAGCCTCGCAATGTAGCCCTGTCCCCTGCAGACACACAGTCGGCTCATAGAATCTGCTATGCTAGCAGTGGAATCGGCTCAAAGGCGTTATACACAGCCAGTGCACCGTTAGACCACTTCGCTGCATCGGGCATGGCCTCTATGGGGAGTACTGGGCCCAGGGGGCGGGGGTATCCTTGGTGGGCAGGCCAGCAAATAGTGGGCCTTGGTGTCATCAGTGAACCTGGGGACTGTGTTCAAGTTAAGCCACATACCTTGGTAAATGTTGCGCAGAATCCTGCAGTGCGGGGCACGGGTGGGGGGACAGTTCACGTTCCATCATCGCCAACAGTAGCAATCAGGATATCCGAGAATGCCATGTCATCACATGGTCGATTTTACCTGCAGAAAATTATGAATTTGCTTCCGAGGCTTAAAATTGCTGTCCATATGACAGGCTGGTGAGGTGACATGCTTACCTGTGTAACGTAGTTAGCATGGATTTACTACCATTTAACTTGAAGCTGGCTGGCGACTCGGCGGCGTCGGCGCAGTGAATCATGATGCATGATGTTTGATGTATGATGATGAAATCATGCATGATGTTTGAAGTTGGAAGTCGAATCATGTGACATATTTTGAAGCCTGGGAGCAAAACTTGCTAATTTCAATGAAGCCGGCATTAAATTGCGAAAAAAACCTTTATACTTTGGGATGACGGTTGAACGTTGAACGTTGAGCGCTGAACCCCGAGGTGTTCCACTTCAGTTTAGCACAGGGTTAGTTGTAATCGTACTCATCAACATCGAGTTATGAGTGGCGTGGAACATAGTTCTTGTCGTGACTAGCGTCCAGTCACAAGAACTTCCGAGACAACAGCACGTAAAAAAATTGTAATTCTTTCAGAAAGAAGTCCTCAGGTATGCAAAGGAGTGAGCCCCATAGATAAATTGGTAAATATCAATGCTGTGCAAACCAAAATTCACACAGGTGTTTCCGCTAGTGTGGGTCATGGGTACCGTTGCATGGGTTCATCCATCTCTTCGGTCGCTTCCATCATTACATTTGACGTTGTTCGCACGTAATTAGAACTGTTTCCTGAAAGAATTACGTTTTTTCACCATGCTGTTGTCTCAGAAGTTCATGTTCTGCAAGTTTAAGGCCCCCCGTTTCCAAGAACCACTTAAACTCAACCAAATTGTATATTTTAAGATGGGGCGCATATCTACTTGTTGACACAATTCTAACGCATCCAAAATCATCGTTGTACGACCAGCAGATCCTGGGATAGTTCGTCGCGTGTGATGCGATGTGACCCACCGCCAACCTTTTTGAAAACGGCAATAAGTCGGATCTTGGTGCGGACATAAATGGTCACCGGTCAATTTTCGTGCGGACGTAAGTGCCCGTAACAAATATGGGACATGCCGGAATCCCACGCGCAATTGCCTTAGATCGTTAGTTAAGCTAACACCCGGAACTCTGGCACCCGAACCCATGTTTCCTATTGCGTAGCCTAACTGCTACAGTGCCCAAAAACGGCCGTTTTGGATCGCACCTCCGACAGCATATAGTGTCTTGTTCCTGATGACGACGGCGCCCTACGCTGGATGACAGCCCTCACCTCGCTACCTATGGCAGAAGAGGGCCATGACGAACGAAAACCGAAATTCAAGGGCGTAGCCAGGATCCTCGGGCCACGATGGGGGCAGTTTCCAACCATAACTATTGGATTGTTGGGTGTACAGATATTCTGCAGTGTTGAGACGGCATATCGTGCGTTATTGTCATTTGTAGACTTAGACACATGCTTAACTCCTGGAATAGTCTCGCCGTATTTGTTGTCGCTTGGAATGTCCAAGTCAAATATGGCCACCGTGGTTGTCGTTAGTCCACTCTTGGGCCTCATAATTCAACCACTTATCGGACTGTTGGCTGACAACTGCACATCTCGGTTTGGGCGAAGGAGACCATACATGTTATTGGGAACCGTGATTTGCACTGCTGCTATGCTTTTGTTTGGATTTACACGTCAAGTTGCCTCCATTTTTACCGGGTGGAATAATGACACAGTGAGTAGTTTGAAGTACCCACTGGACATAGTTGACGTTGCTTAGAATGATGTACTTACAATATGGCTCGCCATTTTTTCTATTTACCTCATGGATTTTGCTATCGCCGCTGTGCAAGCGGTAGATCGCGCCCTCCTCGTCGATACGATACCCTCTTCTGACCAAGCTGTCGGAAATGCCTGGGCAGCTCGTATGCAGGGGATTGGAAGCGTCATGGGCTTCTTTGTGTGAGTGTTTTCCACCTCAAGTTTCATCCGATGTTTACCCTTCGCAGGGGCAACATAAATCTTCCTCGAATCCTCCCATTCCTTGGCAAATCCCAACTTCAGGTCCTCTCTGTGGTCGTCTCCATCCTCCTCCTCGGAGGCCATATCGTGAAGGCAAGTCTTGTAAAAGAAAGAGTCCTCCTAAAATCTGATAGGTAGGTCTTTGATCGTGGAATAGCTTCCTCAACACTGATAGTACCAGTAGGTCGCATCAAAAAACTTTCGTACAAGGGGCAAAGGAAATCTATACCAACATACGCACGCTCCCTCGCATCATCCGTCAAATTGTCCGTTTCTCGTCAGCTCTCAGAATTTGCGTCACTGACTCGGTTCTAGTGTATAATACAATTCTTGTGTGTATCCATCATTTGCACACGGACGCTAAATTTACCCCTCATAGCACGTGGATAGCATGGTTCCCAGTTAGCCTTTACAGCACAATTTACGTGGGTGACATCTATAAACATACCTCTCCGCCCGCGAACACCCCCGATGAACAAAACGCTCTTGATGCTGAGGCCACTAGACTCGGCTCTCGAGCTCTCTTCTTCTCCGCTCTTCTTTCGTTATTGTTGAACCTGGCGCTCCCCTTATTTGTCTCGGAGTCTGCTGGGACTCAAAACGGGCGACCTCCCATCCCCAATACAGCGCAGTCTTGGTTCAAGCGGGCTTGTCGCGTGCCACGGAGCATGCAAGTGCACCTTGCGACTTTATGGGCTGTGAGCCACATCGTCTTCGCTGCCTGT
>Ga0307517_10015753_pt1 | contig 10014 bp, 3 predicted proteins | sample 23_EM_MG_FD_194515 | JGI IMG/M metagenome (GOLD analysis project Ga0307517, IMG submission 194515) | Populus trichocarpa ectomycorrhiza microbial communities from riparian zone in the Pacific Northwest, United States - 23_EM | ecosystem: Host-associated > Plants > Roots > Unclassified | place...
TAAGAGGTCACTAAAAATGCATGAAAAAAAGCATAAAAACACCTAAAAATGGTGGATGAACAGAGAAAAGCATATATAAATAAATATAAATAATACTTCATAGGCTTACCTAAGATCATAGTTTTACTACTCGACCCGGCGGGTTGACTCGGCGACCCGACAAAACCCGGTTGCAACCCGTTGACTTTTTTTTTTACTAAAACAACGTTGTTTTGATTTTTTAAAAAACAAATTGACCCAGACGACTTGGTGACCCGGTCAAAACTCGAAACCCGGGCCTTGGACATAGCCGGGTCTAAAAACTATGCCTAATATGAAAAGAAAAAAAAAACCACCACCAATGAGACAAATGAGCACAACCTACATCAGAAATATAAAGAGAGAAATATAATAATTTTATAAGCAAGAGGGATACACAATTGGAGACATGAAAAGTAAAAACATAACAGTAGTGTAACAAAGAGGGATGCATAAAAGGAGCATGTGAGATTCAAAATGAGTAAAAACCAAAGTGAATCACAACAACAGCTCTGAATTAAGCAAAAGCACTGGGTCATAAGAAAAAAACTAAAAGAAAGAAGAACACCAAAATGAATGAGAGCATGTAATGCAAACCTAAATATTAATACATAAATAAAATAACTTACTTGCCAAATCATATAATTTCTAGCTGATTTCACCATTTTTATAGTTATCATTGTCCTCAAAACCATTAACCAAAGACAAAATAGAGTTCCCTTTAATCACCATTTTTTTAATTGTTTTTTCCAATTGAAGCTCCTCCCTAGTAATGCAAACTTATCAATCTCCCTTTACATCCACATTCAAAATCGATAAAATAAATCAAAACGGTAATAATTATAATCACCTTATTTATAACTTTTCCAGCATCACTCTTTTTTTCTTCCTTTTCAAACACACTACACAACAACAACATTGATTAAACATCTTAACATTTTAAACAACATTAACCAGAAAAGAAAAAAAAGAAAGCAGTGATCATTATTATCTTATTTACACGCAGTTTTCTTGTAACCAAACCAAAGTTTTCTTCTTAAATGCAATTCAAAAATGTAAAACAAAAATAATTGAAACCTAAATAATCACCAAGACAAATCCAATCATTACTGACCAATAATTAATCAAGCAAGAATGTTTACAAACCCTAAAAATAAGGATTTTTTAGGAAACTCTGAAGATTTACCTTAGAGAAATTTGACTCGAATTGGGGGACACCGAGGTAGCCCTTAGCGGAGGCAGACTTGGTTTTAAGCTGGGTGTTGTTAGGGGATGATTGTAAGGCTGCCATGTGGTGGTTTGTTTTGGGTGTTGTCGAGGGCTGATTTCAGGTAAGGTTATGGCTTGTTTCTGGTTAGCGTGAGGAATATTATTGATTTAGATCGCTAATTTTTTTTTTCAAGAAAAAATCAAACGCCTAGACCAAGACTACTCCAATTCAAACTATTTGATGCTCTTTTCTGTCTGTTTCTTGCTTCTAGTATTGTAAAAGAGATAGAAAATTGTTGATCTCTCCCTTTATATTTTCCCGACATTTCTTTTTAGATTTCATAGGGATCCTTACTTCTCTTTCCAATTTTTTCTCCCCTCCTCCCTCTATATTTCCTCTTTTCCCTCCATTTCTTACTCCTAATATTGCAAAAGCGATTGAAAAATGTTGATCCTTTCCTATTTTTCCCTCTTTGTTCCTATTTTAGGTTTCACATGGCTCCTCACTTCTCCTTTTTTTTTTTTTTTCCTTTGCAAGGAAAGAAAGCAAAAGAAGAAAAGTGGAATCATAAAAAAAAGAGAGGAGAAAAGTCAAAATGAGCCACATTCCCTTAAAAAACAAAAAAAAATCTCTTAATCCAACTCAAACTTCTCAAACATATCAAAGACAAAACCATAACCATTTTATTGAAATCCATGATCAAACTAGTTATATGAACATAGTACATCAAATAGTAACATTATAATATGAATTAGTTTTTCTTTAGAAAATTATGCAAACAATATGATGATATGAAATAATAATAATGCATATGATGTTATGTGATACCAATAAAATATATAATAATAACATTAGTATTTAGCGAGTGGTGATGATGAAGATTGTGAGTTGATTATGTTTTATAACAAATTATAAGTTAAAAATATTTTTCAATCATGGAATGAAGATTTTAAATTAATTATAAAATATTTTTATCAGTGATTTTTTATATATAAATTAACATCGAAAATGGAAAACAAATGCCACCTAATAAAATAAATAGTTAAATATGGTAATAAAGTAAAACTTATTTACCGCTATGAGGCCTAAAATGGCCTTGGCTATCATCAACTAGAAAAATCCAAAAGTCAGCCTACCCTCTGTCTGGTTAGTGGCTGACTATTTTGAAAAGGTTTTAGTTTCTCATTGACAGGTCATGTCCGCACACAGAAAGAGAGAACTCCTCCCCCCTCTTCCTCCTTTCATTTGTTAAAATCTCTGTTTCTTGATTACCCCCTCTGTCACTTTCTCTCTCTCCTGCATTCCTCCTGAGAAAGACGACAGAAACATACTCGATCATCTCAAACAAACAGATTTCATCAATCAAGTGTCCGACTTTTAATTGGATTCCAAAATGACTGAACACTAACCCCCTCCCTGCTTCCCAAATCTTGAATGAGCCCAAATTCTTGAATTTTAACTAGATTATTACAAACTCGAGAATCTGGGATGCTAAAACCCCTTGAACTATCCAATCCAATCCAATCCAATTTCCTGATTCATGGAAACGAAATCATCAATCACCCCCACCTCTCTGATTTTAGGGCTTATATTAACCTTCTATTCGCTTCTTGTTGAATCACAACCACTAAATGGCCGTTCATCAGCCCCATTGATGTCCCCTCCACCACCTCCTCCACCACCACCACCACCTCCCCCTCCTCCTCCTCCTCCTCCTCCACCACCATCACCGTCACTACCTCCTCCATCACTATCACGATCATCGCCACCTCCACCTCCACCGAGAAAGAAGCTGCAGTTACCCCCGCCACCGAGGCATAGATTGACCGTAAATGAGAATAGAAGGAGAAGAAAACCACCACCACCAATGAAGAATAACAACATGAACGCAGGGAAAGCGATTGGGTTACTGTTTGTGGGCATTGCTGCAATCTTGCAGATTGGTGTTGTTTGGTTCTTGGTTTACAAAAGAAGGCAGCTTTAGAAGATCAAAGATAGATATGAAAATTGCTCTTCTTGATTCCTTTTCAGTGGTATCAATTTTATGCAATGGATTCTTTGGAAGGTGGTTTATTGGATTGATTCTTTGGTGGATGCAAAATTACTGGATTGATGGATATAGCATTCAAGGTCGGTTAGAGGATTGGTTTCTCATTTTGGGTCGGGTCCTTGAGGTTTTCCTGTAAATGGGTAATTCTTGATTTGACATTTTCTTCGTCTTCGTCTTCTTTTTCTTTTTTATTCTCTCATCTGGGTAGTTTTATCTACACGGCTTATAATTCAAAGTAGAGTGAATCTTTTCGCCATGGGTGTTCTGCTAACATGTATGACTGTAAAGAATGCTAGGAATTATGGAATTGGAAGGATTATAATGACAATGCCTATCTAGTGCACATTCTTTTATGTGTTAATGGGATGTCTGATTTGTTATTTTGGTTCATAATATGTTTTGGTTTTATTTTTGTTGCGTTTACCAATTCTTAGCTCTATGAAGTTATTATTTACTTGATTCTGTGAATTTTACCTGTTTGTTTCATATCCCTTGTTACTATAAGAGCTTCTTTGATCATATCCTTTGTTACTATAAGAGGTTGAATTCAAGTAGACCATGTGATTTGTTAAACAGGAGCTTCAAGGCGAGAGTCTTGATATTCCGAGTTGATGTCTTAAAATAGTTGGTCCCTTGTGCTAAAAACCTGTTTCCTTTTTACCCTTACTTACAATGAGGTGTTTTTGCACCTTCACAATTGCATTGTTTTGTTTGTTGTCTTGTTTCATTTTCTTCTCTAGATACTAAAAGTTTGCTGGAGCAAGTTTATCATCTTCTTGGTGCCATTCAACCGTCTTTTAGAGCCACAAAAATGTTTGGACATTCAAATTAAGTCATCCAATGCAATGCAATGCAATGCAATGCCCCGTCATAATGAATGACTTGAGATAATTTTTCTTCTCATTCCATTCATCAACTGCCTGATTATATCCTTATAGCGTTAGAGTGACGTGACTCTTTCAGGGGAATTAGCACGAGGAGTTTTCTACCTTCATCAGCTTACAGACTTGTTCCATAGGTTAACTCTGCTCCGATTTAAGCTGAGCTACTTCCCTTGCATTCAATCTCCTGTGTTTTTCAGTGTCTCCGTTGATCTGTGTAATAGACTACTAGCAACTAGAAATGTAAAGTAGTGGTTTTCCATATGCTTTGATGATTGACCTTAAGTGATTAGAAGTTGTGGGTCTTTCTGGCGGGGAAGTTCTTTAATTGATATAACAAATCTTAATAGGATTAGCCCTTTTGGGGCGGACTCCATCTATGTGAACTGATAACATTGATTAGATGTTTGAAACTCCACTCCCCAATTCTTTTATTTCATGTTTATTGTGAATGGTCTTCATTATTAAATGGATTGATGTGGCTTAATGAAAATACAAGTTTTCTACAATGGTGTTGAAGCTATTTGTAGCAATTTCTTCATGTTACCGCAGTGGTTATTGGGTTTATGGCCATAACGATTGATTGTTATGGGAGTCAGAGAGGACCTGTACTAAATATTTTGGGTTATGTTTGTTAGAAATCTGGCCAGTTTTGTGCTTAACTCTGACTGGTCAAGGCTCTTCGTTGCAAGTGGAAGGCAACGAGGAAATTGATGATTGATTAGTGAGGACCTGTACAAATATCTTGGTTTTAAGGGTGATTTATGGATTTTATGCCAACTAAATTGATGATTGATTAATGAAGGCTCGTGCAAGTTAAGAATGAAACCTGGAATGAGTGTTTCTGACCAGTAGAGGTCTGAGGATAAATATCAAATAAATAAGGAAATCCATCACCATGGAATGTCTAGCTGGCTGATTATGCCTACTGTGGCCTTCCTAACTATGATTTTAGAATGGCATCTGATCTTTATAGATTAGCCAGCCACGTTTTTGGAGTTGGTAAAAGAGGGGCATTATGTTGCCTTCTTGTCATTGCCATGATTTGTGGAGACCCTTTTTAGAAGGTAGCTTCATTTTTAGGCGTGACCAGTTTGTTTTAATTAGTAGCAAATTCAAGTAGAATAATATTTTTTTTTTCTTAGGCAAAAAGCTAACAGTGACCCGGGCATTTACTATACTCTTTTTGTTGATGGATTATGTAAAGAAATAAAATCAATCTTCTAATTATATATATTAAATAAATTATTTTAGATGTTGATGGAAAATTTCTAATTTTTCAAAATATATTTCAGACTCAATAGAGAAGGTAAAGGAACTGTTAACAAGTTGCAATTGCTAGTCTACTCAAACAAAATTGTATCATGGACTATCTTCCAAACATTTCTCTTCCCCTCTAAGCATGCTTCAAGTAATTATACACTGTGCACTTGAGGTCGTGGCCTAGCGGGGGAAGGGACTTATTTCCTTCCTCTGCACCCGGGTTCGATCCTCTTTGTGCATGTCTGTCACCCCCGCGGTATCTTACATGCCTACTGGGCTTGCAGGATGTTCAGTGGACCCGATGATTAGTTGTGCTGCGCGTAAGTTAGCCTGGACACTCGAGTTATATATATATATATAAAGTAATTATGCACTGTATATAAATATTATTGAACTTTTATTATGAGCTATGCCAAAATAATATTGATGAGCTAGTTTATCCTTAAGGAATTAGGTTACTGAGGAAAGTTTCGTAAAAAGGAAAGTTAAGTTAAACTAAATTGAAAGTCAAGTGACTCAATTGTATCTCCCTGTCTACCTCCCTATGTTAGCATACACCAGATAATTATCTGCGCTATGCTGCAAAAAAATATTCTATGTATTGTTAACATATTTTTTTAAATAAATAAATAAATTATATGAAGGTTAATTTAAAGTGATATAATCAATCTTTTAAGTCTAAAAACAATTTTAACGACCGATAAAAATGTAGCTTAACTAAAAAAAATCAAGATAATATTATTTTTTTAATATTGAGACGACAACATATTAGGTCTACATGGATTCACTCGGATCAACTCAGGTTAACCTATCAAATCTCTAACTCAAGTCATGAGATCCTAAAAACCTTGTAGAAACCAAAAAAACAAAAATCATTAAAACCATTTTCAAATCAATTCAATATTGAAGGATGAAATTGAAATCAAATTCAATTAGAAAAATGAGTCAAGCCAACCCGGATTAACCTATAAAAACTTAGTCATGAGACTGGGATAACCGCCTAGAAAGAAAATTGAAATAAGTTATGAAGCTTAATTCTCATTTAACTTAATGTTAAAGATGAAATTAACAAAAAATTAATTAAAAAAAGAACATGAAAAAACCACCTTAGTCAACTTGAGTTAACCGACTTAATCCATAACTCGAGTTATGAGATCGTGATAACCCCATATAAAACAAATAAAAAAAATGAAGTCAAATTCTCAATCAATCCAATGCTGATGGATGAAGTTGAAAAAAAATGACCCGAGTCAACCTGTGTTAACTTGTCAAACCCGGGTCATAAGATTGAGCTAACTACATAAAAAATAAATCGAAACAAATTATAAAATTAAATACCTATTAAACCTAACATTGAAAGATGAATTTGAAAAAAAAACATTGAGGATTAAATTGTAAAAGGCCAAAGTATTTTACTGCCCTTTGCTATAGTGAAATGCCAAAGGCCTTTTAGTAAACCTTGAGGTTCAAATTGTAAAAGGCTAAAGCTTTTCACTATTCATCGCTACAATGAAATGCTAAGGTTTTGTAGTATATGTTTATAATAGTTATTAAATGGATGTGGTGTAAATTTAGTCCTTCCAATTTAAATGAAATTATAACTTATACCTTTATTTTTATAACCAGTATTGTAATGCTTCTTTTATTAAATAATGCTTTTAGTTTACTAATAAATATCCAAAATGCCTTCTAATCCTTATATTGTCACTTTGTCTCATCACCAACATAGTTTCATAATGTTGTTGCCTTCGACAATAATATCAAATATAAAAATTATTTTAAATAAAGATATTTTTTCCAACAAAAAAGATTTTATACACAGGTTTTTTTGACATATTTTTGTAGTTAAAAAAATTCTAATGTAAACCAAAACATTTATGCATACATATAATAAAAGTAATTGAAAACTATGTGTGTTAATAAATGAAAAAAAAAATTCATAAATGATAACAAAAAATAAACCAGGAAAAATTAGATCAAGATATTAAATCTCGCAAGACAAGATATTTATCTAGTTTTGTTTGCTAATTTTTTTTAATTAAATTAATTTTTTATTCGATCAAACAATAATAGAAATAGATGGATACTTTAAATTGATTGATAAAATAAAAAGAAAAAAAAACTACAATGCAAAACTGCACATATTAGAATAATCATTTGAGAATAAATATTTTTATTTTTAAAAATAAAGTCCATCTATACAAAAGATTAAAAACAAAATATAGATGGACTAGAAAAATCTCTTAAAAAACTAAATGCATACAAAATAACAAAAAATAATTGTCATTTAAAAGAGTCTCTATAAACAAAATAAAAAAGAAAAGGGACATTAATCTAAATATAAATAAAAGTTATTTGAACATATCTTGAAATTAACATCTGGGAAATATAAAAGTGGTTACTAATCATTTATTATAATATTTTTGTATGTTTTGCAGGTCCATTACATATCACTTAACATGGCTGGTATTGATATTAGGAATAATTTCGTTAATTAGGTATATTATTATTCATATTCACTTCTTATGTATATTTAGTAGAATCTCTTATTTTGTTTTGTAATTAATTATTTTATAATCACTTAAACTTAGTTCTTTTATGCTTACTTTTCCAATCATTTACAATGTATATACATATATAAGTATTTGTGAACCACATGTTTAATGTAAATTGGTAAATGATGAATTATGTGTTATTATGAAATGTTGATATAAAGATTATTTATTAATAATGAGATGAAGATTTAATAAAGTGGAGGTATGCTTGAGGCTACCGTGTGAAAATATGGTAATGTGTTATATGTAGGTTATAGTGAGATAAAATTTTATATAGAGTTCTGTATAGAAAAAACTCTGTCGAAATTTCATAAAATCTGTTAAAGCTGATAATTAGTTTGATGTAAAAATAATATGAAATATGACATAGATATTGTTAAGACTAGAAATTATAGAATGAAAAATCTAGTAGCATTGTAGATAAAATCAAGTAATGTAAACATGTAAAAAAACCATGTTGAAAATGTTACGTATATTGGTTTGCAATCAATACCAAATATATTCAGATTGTTGTAATAAGTATTAAGACATATTAGATAACAAAATGTCATAGGGAAAGAAAATAATATTAGGGTTATATATAAATATATGGCCTTACTTTTTTTTCGACTAATCTTACGGGCCCTAAAGTTAACAACCATGTAAGCTTTCAGTGAGACTTGAACTGGTGATCTTTATGGAGCAAACCTAAGAATTGATCAATTGAGCTACACCTCTCAGGATTTAAATGATCTTACTTTTCATTTATATACTATTAGTATTTGGTTATAATTAGTGTGTATCAAATAGTGGGTTGTTACAGGAATGTTATTTTGTGATCTTGGAGTCTTTATACTCTCTTCTTCTATTTTATGGTGTGACAATGTTAGTGTGATTACCGTTGCTTCAAATTCATTTTTTGATGCTTATTTAATGCTTACACCAAGTATAATAAAGTTGATAATCATTTCATTCGAGAAAAAATAATTAATAAAGATATTTTGGTTTGCCATATTTCCATAGAAGATCAACAACTAACTAGTTGATGTCTTTAATTATAAGGGACAAACATCACCACACTTTACACTAATTATGCGTTCCAAATTAATGGTATTTGATCTCTTATTCATTTATAGGGTGTTATTGTATCTGTTTCTTTACCTACATAGTATCTTGATGCTTACTCTACTCAACAACCAACTGCAAAAATCTCCTTTAATTACACAACAAAATATATAGTTCTCAAGTGTATATATTCCATATTTTATCTCCTTGGATTACTCTCATTTGTTACATTGCATGCCTATTTATTTCGATCAATATAACATTACATTTCATGTTGGCGAAACCTCTTAAATTTTTTATCTATCTTTCACGGTATTCACCCTTATGCCTTGTCCTGTAAACTGAGAACCGAACCACGACGACAGTTGCTTGGTTGGGATTGGGAGTGGAAATATTGGAAATAGCATCAGGATACGTTTCATGTAATTGGGCTAAACATTATTTAAATAATGGCCATTTAACATTACACTGTCGAGCTTGCTTGGATAATAAATAATAAGCTTAAAAGCTGATGGGACAAAGCCTAACCAGGGATGCAATGCAACAAAGACAATAACACTAGCTAGCTTCTTAGTTTCTGCTATATCTGAGATCATTTGGAGCATTCACTGCATGTGCTTGTCTACGCTTAATTAGCTCCAGAGAGAAAGGTAAACTGCAAGACACAAAGCCAGCAAAAGCGAAAGCTGAGAGGATTCTCCTTGTTTTGCAGGGGGGGAAAAGGGTTTACGCACTGGAGAGCTGGTATCTCCCTATTCTATGGACTGTAGTTGTCTTGACCGTTGACTCTTTCTTGAGGTGGATCCCATCTTCTCCTATTTGACAACTTTTTTTGTTTTTTTCGTAAATGGTTTCCTTTTGGGAACTTGATTAACTTCATGCGTGTTAGGATCATGTTTGAGAGAAAACTATGGTTATGCACCAGCGCTTATGGTGTGTTTGGTATGATAGATAGAATGAGAGGGGTGAAACTAGACTTTGACTCGATCTGAT
>Ga0307517_10015754_pt1 | contig 10013 bp, 7 predicted proteins | sample 23_EM_MG_FD_194515 | JGI IMG/M metagenome (GOLD analysis project Ga0307517, IMG submission 194515) | Populus trichocarpa ectomycorrhiza microbial communities from riparian zone in the Pacific Northwest, United States - 23_EM | ecosystem: Host-associated > Plants > Roots > Unclassified | place...
CCGAGTTTATTCCCGTGTCGTCGACCGGGCACCTGATCCTGGCGAGCGCGCTGCTCAAATACGACCCGTCCTATTGGGCGCTGTTCAACATCGTCATCCAGTTGGGCGCGATCCTGGCGATCGTCGTGCTGTATTGGCGGACGTTCTGGGCGGTGGGCATGGGGCTGCTGAAGTTCGATCCGACCGCGATCCGATTCGTCCGCAACCTGCTTGTCGCGTTCATTCCGGCTGCGCTGCTCGGCGTGCTGCTTCATAAGCAGATCGAGGCGATGCTGGGATCGCCCGTCACGGTCGCGGTCGCGCTGATCGTCGGGGGCGTCGCGATCCTGGGGATCGAGCGCTTCGTCAAGGAAGGCAACGTCAAGGGCGTTGCCGACATTCCGCTGCCTAAAGTGGTCGGGATCGGACTCATCCAGTGCCTAGCGATGGTGCCGGGCGTGAGCCGGTCGGGCGCGACGATCCTCGGTGCGCTGGGCCTTGGGGTCGAGCGGCGCACGGCGGCGGAGTTCAGCTTCTTCCTCGCCATTCCCACTATGCTCGGCGCGACGGTGCTGGAACTGGTCAGCAAGCGGCACGAGCTAGCCGCGGGCAATGCTGTCGGGTTTGGCTTGATCGCGATCGGCTTTGTCGTCGCGTTCCTCGTCGCACTGGTCGTGGTGCGTTGGTTCGTCGGGTTGGTTGGGCGCACCGGGTTCAGTCCGTTCGGATGGTATCGAATCGCTGTTGGGGCGCTCGCCCTGGTATTGCTGCTCAAGTAGGTCCGGATCGGTATAGAAATTAGAAAGTTTCAACGCTTTTCTCGCTCGGCATATCGAAATCGCTAAAAAAATAGACAGCTATGCTGTCCTATTGAGCTGAATCCGCGTGACGTGCGCCGCAGAACGCGATACCGGCCGTTTCGAAAGGAACGGGCGATGGCCGGGAATATGCTTAAGTTCGTGGCTGTGGCGCAGGCCTATCCGGCCAAGCGCGAGGCCGACGTGCGCGCGGACGACTTCCGCGAGATCGCCGACCGCTACGCCATTCCGACCGCTGAAGAACAGTCCGCGCGTTGCTCGCAATGCGGCGTGCCGTATTGCGCGGTGCATTGCCCGCTGCACAACCACATCCCCGACTGGCTGCAACTGACCGCCGAAGGGCGGCTGCGCGAGGCCTATGAGCTGTCGAGCGCCACATCGACCATGCCCGAAATTTGCGGCCGTATCTGCCCGCAGGATCGGCTATGCGAGGGCAATTGCGTGATCGAATTCTCTGGCCATGGCGCGGTGACGATCGGGTCGGTCGAGAAGTTCATTACCGACACCGCATGGGAGGAAGGCTGGGTCGAGCCGCTCGCGCCCGGTCGTCCGCGCGGGCAATCGGTCGGCATCGTGGGTGCTGGGCCCGGCGGACTGACCGCCGCCGAACTGCTCCGCGTCGCGGGGTATGACGTGCATGTCTACGATCGCCACGACCGCGCGGGCGGACTGCTGACCTACGGCATCCCCGGCTTCAAGCTCGAAAAGCCGATCGTGATGCGCCGCGTCGACCGGCTGAAGGCGGGCGGGATCGTGTTCCACGAAGGCTTCGAGGTCGGGCGCGACGCGAGCCTCGAGGATTTACGCGCCAGCCACGACGCATTGCTGATCGCGACCGGCGTCTACAAGGCGCGCAACCTTACCGCACCGGGTGCCGGCAATAACGGCGTAGTCGAGGCGCTCGATTACCTGATCGCGTCGAACCGCAAGGGGTTCGGCGACGCCGTACCCGATTTCGACAGCGGCGCGCTCGACGCGGCAGGCAAGAACGTCGTCGTGGTCGGCGGCGGCGACACCGCGATGGACTGCGTGCGCACCGCGGTTCGCCAGGGCGCCACGTCGGTTGCCTGCCTCTATCGCCGCGACCGCGACAACATGCCCGGATCGCAGCGCGAGGTCGGCCATGCCGAGGAGGAAGGCGTCGAATTCGCCTGGCTCTCCGCGCCGCAAGCGTTCGGCGGCCAGGACTCGGTCGAGAGCGTGCTGATCGGCCGCATGCGGCTCGGCGCTCCCGACGCCAGCGGTCGCCGCACCCCCGAGCCCGACGGCGCCCCGGCCGAAGTGCGCAATGCCGACCTCGTCATCAAGGCACTTGGCTTCGACGCCGAGGATTTGCCGCAGCTGTTCGGCGCACCCGAGCTCGGCGTAACGCGTTGGGGCACGGTGCTGGTCGACAATGCCACGCTGATGACCAGCCTCGACGGCGTGTTCGCCGCCGGCGACATCGTGCGGGGTGCGAGCCTGGTCGTGTGGGCGGTCCGCGACGGGCGTGACGTCGCCGCAAATATCGATAAATATCTGCGCTCCAAGGCTAAACCGGAGAGGAAAGCAGCATGAAATTTCTCGCAACGATGGCCGCTTGTGTCGCGCTGATGCCAGTGGGTGCGATAGCTCAATCCAGCGCCCCAACGGATGTGGCGGCGGGCGTTGATCCTGCCCGCATCGAAACGGCGCGGAAGATGCTCAATCGAATGCTAGCGCCGGAAAAACGCGTTGCGATGGTCGAGACGATCATTCGACCAATGATGGCGAACATGCGCCAATCGTTCGAGCAGTCGCCCGAGTTCAAGAAGCTGTTTGCTGCCAACCCGGAAGCACGCAAGCAGATGCTCGCCTTTATCGATCAGGAAACCGAGCGATCGTTGCGGATCGCGCGCGACTCGATGCCCGCGATGTATGATGCGATGGCGATTGCCTATGCGCGGCAGTTCACGCCTGAGCAGCTTGCCGACATCGAGCGCTTCTACGAGTCGCCGACCGGTCGGGTGTTCCTTGATCGGACCCCGGCCGTCATGTCCGACCCAGCATTGATGGCCGCTCAGCGCGCTATGATGCAAAAGGCGCTGGACGGACTGCAGGATCGTGCGAAGGCGATGGCCCAGAAGCTGGAGCAGGCTAGCGCCAAGGGCGGGTCGTCGTGACAGGTCTTTTTGCCGACCAACGCGCCCGCCTTGCTGCCGAGGGCATGTATCGCCCCGAATTCGAATCCGATGCCTGCGGTGTCGGGCTCGTCGCTGCGACCGACGGGCTCGCGTCGCGTCGCGTCGTGCAGTCGGCGATCGATGCGCTGAAGGCGGTGTGGCACCGCGGCGCGGTCGATGCCGACGGCAAGACCGGCGACGGCGCCGGGTTGCACATCGACCTGCCGCTCAAGTTTTTCGACGAGGCGATCCAGGCGTCGGGGCACAAGGTAGCCGATAACCGGCTGGCCGTCGGGATGATCTTTCTGCCACGCACCGATCTCGGTGCGCAGGAAGCGTGCCGGACGATCGTCGAGAGCGCGATCATCGAGGGGGGCTATACGATCTACGGGTGGCGCCAGGTGCCGGCCGACGTGTCGGTGATCGGCCGCAAGGCGCAGGAGACTCGCCCCGAGATCGAGCAGATCATGATCGCGGGGCCCTTACCCGACGCGCAATCCGCCGAGGAGTTCGAAAAGGACCTCTACCTCGTCCGCCGCCGGATCGAGAAGCGGGTGATCGCCGCCCAGATCCAGGGTTTCTACATCTGCTCGCTGTCATGCCGGTCGATCATCTACAAGGGGCTGTTCCTCGCGGAATCGCTGTCGGTCTTCTATCCCGACCTCAAGGATGCGCGGTTCGAAAGCCGAGTCGCGATCTTCCATCAGCGTTATTCGACCAACACCTTCCCGCAATGGTGGCTGGCGCAGCCATTTCGCTGCCTCGCGCACAATGGCGAGATCAACACTATCCGCGGCAACAAGAATTGGATGCTCAGCCACGAGATCAAGATGGCGGCGAATTCGTTCGGCGAAGCGTCTGAGGACATCAAGCCAGTGATCCCGGCAGGCGCGTCGGACACGGCGGCGCTCGATGCCGTGTTCGAAGCGATTTGCCGCTCCGGCCGCGACGCGCCGACCGCCAAGCTTATGCTCGTCCCCGAGGCATGGGGCGGCAAGGGCGAGATGCCTAAGGCACATCTCGACATGTTCAAATACCTCGGCAGCGTGATGGAGCCGTGGGACGGTCCCGCGGCGCTGGCGATGACCGACGGCCGCTGGGCGGTGGCGGGGATGGACCGCAACGCGCTTCGCCCGTTGCGCTACACGCATACGTCGGACGGATTGCTGATCGTCGGGTCGGAAAGTGGCATGGTCGTCGTGCCGGAAACGATGATCGTCGAGAAGGGCCGGCTCGGTCCCGGCCAGATGATCGCGGTCGATCTCGACGAGGGTAAGCTGTTCCACGACCGCGAAGTCAAGGACCGCATCGCCGGCGAGCACGATTATGCCGCGATGATCGGCAAGTTCCTGACGCTCGACGAGATCAAGGTTCCGAAAGGCGATCACGTGACGCGGTTCGACCGCGCCGAGCTGATGCGCCGCCAGGTCGCCGCCGGCCAGACGATCGAGGACATGGAGCTGATCCTGTCGCCGATGGTCGAGACCGCCAAGGAAGCGATCGGATCGATGGGCGACGACACGCCGCTCGCGGTCATTTCCGACAAGCCGCGGCTGATCAGCCAGTTCTTCCGGCAGAATTTCAGCCAGGTCACCAACCCGCCGATCGACAGTCTGCGTGAGCGGCACGTCATGTCGCTCAAGACGCGCTTCTCGAACCTCGCCAATATACTCGATACCGGTCAAGCGCAGGACGGCGTGCTGGTGCTCGAAAGCCCGGTGCTCGACGGCAAGGATTGGGCGCGGCTCAAGGCGCATTTCGGGAGCGCCGCGGCGGAGATCGACTGCACCTTCGCGCCGGGCGGCGACCCGGAGACGTTGCGCGCCGCGATCCAGCGCATCCGCAACCAGGCCGAGCAAGCCGTGCGCGAGGGCAAGAGCGAGCTGTTCCTGTCCGACCGCGCGATCAACGGCGAGAAGGTCGGCATCGCGGGCGTGCTGGCGGCGGCGGCGGTGCATACGCACCTCGTCCGCCGGGGGCTTCGTTCCTATTGCTCGATCAACATCGAGACCGCCGAATGCCTCGACACGCATTATTATGCGGTGCTGATTGGGGTCGGCGCGACCACGGTCTACGCCTATCTGGCCGAAGCCGCGATCGCCGACCGGCATGCGCGCGGGCTGTTCGGCGAGACGAGCCTCGATAAGTGCCTCGCCAACCATCGTAAGGCGGTCGACGAAGGCTTGCTCAAGATTATGTCGAAGATGGGGATCGCGGTGATCTCCAGCTATCGCGGCGGGTATAATTTCGAAGCGGTCGGGCTGTCGCGCAGTCTCGTCAACGATCTGTTCCCCGGCATGCCGGCGAAGATTTCGGGCGAAGGCTACGCCTCGCTCCATCTCAACGCCGAGCTGCGGCACCAGGCGGCGTTCGACCCGGCGGTCGCGACGCTACCGATCGGCGGCTTCTATCGCCAGCGGCACACCGGCGAGACGCACGCCTATTCGGCGCAGCTGATGCATCTGCTGCAGACCGCGGTCGCGACCGACAGCTATTCGACCTATCAGAAATTCTCGCGCGGCGTCGCCGACCTGCCGCCGGTCTATCTGCGCGACTTGCTCCAGTTCAACTTCCCGGATGAGGGCGTGCCGGTCGACCAGGTCGAGGCGATCACCGAAATCCGCAAGCGCTTCGTCACGCCGGGGATGTCGCTCGGCGCGCTGTCGCCCGAGGCGCACGAGACGCTCGCGATCGCGATGAACCGGATCGGCGCGCGCGCGGTGTCGGGCGAAGGCGGCGAGGATAAGGTCCGCTATTCCCCGTACGAAAACGGCGACAACGCCAATTCGGGGGTCAAGCAGATAGCCAGCGGGCGGTTTGGCGTGACCGCCGAATATCTCAACGCCTGCGACGAGATCGAGATCAAGGTGGCCCAAGGCGCCAAGCCCGGCGAGGGCGGACAATTGCCCGGCTTCAAGGTCACCGAATTCATCGCCAAGCTGCGCCACGCGACGCCGGGCGTGACGCTCATCTCGCCGCCGCCGCACCACGACATCTATTCGATCGAGGATCTCGCGCAGCTCATCTACGACCTCAAGCAGATCAACCCGCGCGCCCGTGTGTGCGTGAAGCTGGTCAGTTCGGCCGGGATCGGCACCGTCGCGGCGGGCGTGGCCAAGGCGCATGCCGACGTCATCCTGGTCGCCGGACATGTCGGCGGCACCGGCGCCTCGCCCCAGACGAGCATCAAATATGCCGGCACGCCGTGGGAAATGGGCTTGTCGGAGGTCAACCAGACGCTGACGCTCAACGGCTTGCGCGGCCGCGTGAAGCTGCGGACCGACGGCGGGCTCAAGACCGGGCGCGACATCGTCGTCGCCGCAATCCTGGGCGCCGAGGAATTCGGCATCGGCACGCTCAGCCTCGTCGCGATGGGTTGCATCATGGTGCGGCAATGCCATTCGAACACCTGCCCGGTCGGCGTCTGCACGCAGGACGAGCGGCTGCGCGACAAATTCACCGGATCGCCCGAAAAGGTCATCAACCTGATGACCTTCATCGCCGAGGAAGTCCGCGACATCCTCGCGCGGCTGGGGTTCCGCAGTCTCGACGAAGTGATCGGGCGCACCGAATTGCTCCGCCAGGTCAGCCGCGGCGCCGAGCATCTCGACGATCTCGACCTCAACCCGATCCTCGCCAAGGTCGACGCCGACGACGACCAGCGCCGCTTCAGCCTGTCGACGTGGCGCAACGCCGTGCCCGACAGCCTCGACGCGCAAATGATCAAGGACGCCGCCGCGGTTTTCTCGCGCGGCGAGAAGATGCAGCTGACCTATTCGGTGCGGAACACGCATCGCGCGGTCGGCACGCGCCTGTCGTCGGAGATCACGCGGACTTTCGGGATGGACAAGTTGAACGACGGCCACGTCCATGTCCGCTTGCGCGGGTCGGCAGGCCAGAGCCTCGGCGCGTTCCTGTGCAAGGGGATCACGCTCGAAGTGTTCGGCGACGCCAACGATTATGTCGGCAAGGGACTGTCGGGCGGCACGATCGTCGTGCGCCCGGTCGTCTCGTCGCCGCTGCTTAGCCAGGAAAATACGATCATCGGCAACACCGTGCTCTACGGCGCGACCAGCGGGCGGTTGTTCGCGGCGGGGCAGGCCGGCGAGCGGTTCGCGGTGCGCAATTCGGGCGCGACGGTCGTGGTCGAAGGCTGCGGCGCGAACGGCTGCGAATATATGACCAACGGCGCCGCGGTCGTGCTGGGCCCGGTGGGGGCCAATTTCGGCGCGGGCATGACCGGCGGGATGGCGTTCGTTTACGATGCCAGCCAGAGCTTCGAGCGCCGCGCCAATGGCGAATCGATCATCTGGCAGCGGCTGTCGTCGGCGCATTGGGAGGCGGTGCTCAAGAATCTGGTCCGCGCGCATGCCGCCGCGACCGACAGCGCCTGGTCGCAATCTTTGCTCGACGACTGGAACCGGTCGCTCGGCGCGTTCTGGCAAGTCGTCCCCAAGGAGATGCTCGATCGCCTCGCTTACCCGCTCGACGACAGCGTCGAATTGGTCGCGGCCGAGTAACCGCTTCAAGTCGCCACGCTAAAGTGGTATGGCGCGCCGTCACCGATAACTGAATCGGATGTGTGTCATGCGTAAGATCACCCTGTTCCTCCTCGCCGCAACCGTGGCGACTCCGGCCCTCGCCCGCGATCGTTACGACGCCCCGACGCCGCGCGACGATGCGCGCGCGACTGCCCGCGCGCTGAGCGATCCGCGCGTCCAGGCGGGCGTCGCGGTGCTGCTCGATCAACTCACGACCGCGGTGCTCGACACGCGCGTCGGCCCGCTTGGCGACCTCGCGCCCAATTCGGACATTCGCCCCAACGACACGTTGGGCGATGTTCAGGCGCGTCGCGACCCCGCATTCCGTAACAAGCTGCGGATGGGAACCTTCGGCGCCGTCGCGGTCGCTGGCCGCGCCGCGGGTGACGCCGCCGCGATGACCGACTCGATCGACGCCACGGCCGCGCGGCTCGAGCGGATTATCGACGCCTATCGCCGCTAAAGACTCCGCAGGTCGTTGCGCTACAAAGCGCGAAACGACCGGGAGAGAGGGATGCGACTGACCAAAGCGCGAATCGCGCCACTAGCCGACAGCGAGTTCAACGACGAGCAGCGCGACGTGCTGAGCGGGTTCGGCGGGCACGTCCTCAACATCTTCCGCACGATGGCCCGCGCGCCCAAGGCGCTCAAACGGTTCAACGTGTGGGGCGGCTATGTCCTGAGCGACAAGAATTCGCTGGGGCCCCGCGAGCGCGAATTGCTGATCCTGCGCACCGGGTGGCTGTGCCGGTCGGGCTATGAATGGGTCCAGCACACCCGGATCGGGCTGCAATCGGGGCTGACGCGTGAGGAAATCGACCGCGTCAAGCTTGGCCCCGACGCAGCGGGGTGGAGCGCGAGTGACGCTGCGCTGTTGCTGGTCGCGGACGATCTGGTCGGCGATTTCTTCGTCAGCGACGCGACCTGGGCGGGCCTCGCCGACCTGAGCGAGAAGCAGCGCATGGATGCGGTCTTTACCGTCGGCCAATACACCCAGGTGTCGATGTTCCTGAACAGCTTCGGGGTGCAACTCGACGAAGGACAAGCGCTCGACGCGGATTTTCCGCGATGAAGGTGGCGGGCAAGACCGCGCTGGTGATGGGCGCGGGGCAATCGCCCGGCGAGACGATCGGCAACGGCCGCGCGATCGCTACGTTGCTGGCCCGCGAAGGCGCGCTCGTATGGTGCGCCGACCGTGATGTTGCGCGCGCTAAGGAGACGGTCGCAGCGATTCGCGCCGAGGGCGGGCAGGCGGAAGCCATCGCGTGCGACGTGACCGAGCGCGCTGAATGCGATACGGCAGTGGCAGCGGCGGGCGTGCTCGACATCCTGGTCAACAATGTCGGGATCGGCGGCAATGACGGCCCGGCGCACATGATCGCGGAGGAGGCGTTCGACCGCATCTTGTCGGTCAATCTCAAGGGTGTGCTCAACGGCATCGCCGCCGCGGTGCCCGGGATGCGCGAGCACAAGTCGGGCGCGATCGTCAGCATCTCGTCGCTCGCCGGGATCGCGGGCTATCACATGGTCGCCTACGAAACGTCGAAGGCCGCGGTGAACCGGCTGACGCAATCGACCGCGCTCGCCAACGCCAAATACGGCATCCGCGTCAACGCCGTCGCGCCGGGGCTGATGGACACGCCGATGGCGATCGACGGCATCGCCCGCGCACGTGGGCTCGACCGCGAGACCGTCCGCGCCGAACGCGCCCAGCGCGTGCCGTTGCTCGCGCAGATGGGCGACGCCTGGGACACCGCCTACGCGACGCTTTTCCTGTGCTCGGACGAGGCGAAGTTCATCACCGGCGTGATCCTGCCGGTCGACGGCGGGATGGGCGCGCGGATCGGCTAGCTGCCGCCGGCCATCATCCCTTGCGGCCCTTGCGCGCGGCGTAGCGCGCGTCGCGCGCCGCTTTCAGGTCGGCCGCGCTTGGCACCATCACGGGCGTCCGCTCGGGCATGACCTTCTCCGCAACCGGCGCCACGGCCGCCGCTTTCTTGTCGGCTTTGGCCTGATCGGCCGCTGCTCGGCGGGCGGTGCGACGCTCGGCTTCGGCGGCTTCCTTGGCCTCGCGTGCCGCTTGCCGCGCGGCGACCGCTGCCTGATCGGGCGCGGGTTTGTCGCGCAAGAGTTCAAGCGCGCGTTGCTTGGCGGCGCGGGCGGCCGCCGCGCGCTCGGTGAAATCGGGGGCTTTGTAGGCTACCATTTAATATCCGTTGTTGGGCGATCCGGAATGCACGCCAAACGTCGTCTTAGCGCAACGCTGCCCCGGTTTCGAACATTGTTTCAGATTGATCACGACCGTTGCCGATCATGAGTCCGGACCCTAACACTGGCCGCATGTGGCAGCTCTATCAATTCCCGCTTTGTCCGTTTTCGCGCAAGGTCCGGCTGCTGCTGGGGGAGAAAGGCGTCGGCTACACGCTGGTGCGCGAAAATCCGTGGGAGCGGCGCGACGAGTTCATCGACATGAACCCGGCCGGGCAGACCCCGGTCATCGCCGACGCCGAGCGCGACATCCGGCTGATCGATTC
>Ga0307517_10015755_pt1 | contig 10013 bp, 8 predicted proteins | sample 23_EM_MG_FD_194515 | JGI IMG/M metagenome (GOLD analysis project Ga0307517, IMG submission 194515) | Populus trichocarpa ectomycorrhiza microbial communities from riparian zone in the Pacific Northwest, United States - 23_EM | ecosystem: Host-associated > Plants > Roots > Unclassified | place...
GTTTGATTTAAGATTCGTGTCATAAGTTTATTTATTCAAATCAATTATTTTTTTAAAATTAAAACTATATTTTGTAAAATAAATTAATAATAAGTCATGTTAAGTTTTAATTGGCTCGACTAGATCACTAGTTGACCCATCATCTAAATAAGATTGATTCAAAGTTGACTTTTTTTAATACTTGACTAGAAATACAAGATGTTAGTTAAGTTTCAAGTTTACCTATCAAATTAAGTTTGATAGAGTTGTTTTTTTTAGAAATATGTTTGTATTGATTTAAAACATATTTATTTTTTATTGAATTTTTTTAATAATCTTAATTTGTAGGCAATAAAAACAAAAATAAAATCTAAAAAATATTCTTATAAAAACATGATGCACGCACAGACTTTAGGTCCACATGCATTTATGCAATAAACTGCCTTACATGTTTCATGACATTTGATTCAAAGGCGAGAGAATCTCCACGTAAGAAGTGTCTTCTGTTCCCCGCACAAATACACCCATTATTGTTAACTATGGATCCCACAGAATAGTAATGGTGCGTGACCACTCCTTTTCAAACGGTTAAAAATAGTCGGTAATTGTGAATGTTTTTTATTTAAAAATATATTAAAATAAGATATATTTTTTTAATATTAATATATTAAAATAATATTGGTATATTTTAATATTCTTAACACGGGATTTACCCCTAAGACACGATTCGTTCTTACAAAATCTAGCATACGAACAAAAACTGAAATTGCCTTGTCTGGTAAGGATAAAATAAAGTACAATGTATTAAAAGTAAATACTACGTGTATTCGGAGATAAAATACACGAAAATATAGAGATATAAGAACATGTTTTATGTACATTTTATATTTGAAAAATATAAAAATTATTTCAAAATCATCTTAAAGATATTTTCATTTTATACCACTTTTTTTAACCAAATATATTGTTAACTCTCCTTCATGTATCATTTTTATTGTAAAATACTAACCAAACCTATCGTAAATATTTCCTCGTATCCCAATATTAAATTCACATTTTTACCATGGTAAAAGAAATTATTTACAGCAAAACTAGAAAAATAATGAGGATTTTATTTATTATAATTGGAGGTTTGAAACGTATAAATGGCTACGCGTTATTGTTTTTTATGAATAAAATGTAATTGTTAGCCCTGTCAAAATTATTTTAAAAAATAAAATAAATATAAGTTTAATAACTATTGAATAATTTTTTTTTATTTAAAAAGGGCTATTCTGATACTAATCCTCAACTCGGGCTAAAAAATTAAAAAATAAAATTGAAGGATAGAATAATTAAGCTTAAAAAATTGAGAGTGGAAGAAATATTTTCATTACAAAATCACCTGGCATGGAAGGCCAACGGCACAACCTCAGCCAGAGGAGTAGCAACAGGCGTGGAATCCTTCGACGGAGCTGGGGAATTCCTACACAACGGACACGTGGCATTCATCTTAAGCCATCCATCAATACAGTCAGCATGGAAACAGTGATTACAATATGGAATACACCGTATGGTATCCTTGGGCAGGTAATCAGACAAGCATATGGAGCATGGGCCTTCATTGGGCTTGGGTAACCTCCGGCTGTCGCCTAACACCATCTTAGGGTACGACTCTATAATGGGCTCATCTAGGCCCACCACAACCACCGGCATAAGCTCTATCGAATCCCTGGTGGTGAAATGCCGGTGAGGCCCATAACCATCACTGACACCACTATCGCTACTGCTGTTACGGCCGAAACCATTACCTTTAACCTTTATGCAAGCATAAGAAGCAAGCATTATAGTAGAAATCAGGACGAGGATGCTAACAGCTATGGCAATACCATAACCGAGGCCACTACCCGCCACGGCCGGCGCTGGTGGATCAGCTATGGACATGACTCCTGAGAGAGTGAAGAAAGAGAAGATTAAACGAGTCTGGGAAGAACTAGAACAAGCTTAGAAAAATCGGATGTGTTAGATTTGAAAAGAAAGGAGAGAAGAAGGGCCAACGGGGTCCGCGGGAAGAAATTAATAGCATGAGAGCTTTGGAGTTAATGTTCAACGACTACTGCCTTAAAGAAAATTTTAAAAAAGTAGGCAAACATTTATGACAAACATTGAATTCAGTTGATTCCTTACTTTGGAATTGTTTACTGTGATGGGCACGTTATGTTATATTGTATTCTTATATTTAATCTATTAAGATGATCCATAGTTTATGTACTTTCTACTTTCTAAATAAGTCATCAAACCCCAAAAAGGATTGGTGCGATTCGAGAAGATGGCCTTGAAAATGCAGGCAAGATCTTTGGAAATACCTGGAGGTTGTCAGAGCCGTTGACGAGGCATATGATAATAAAGATAGCTCTATTTATCACCATGGACTTGATATTGTTCAGCATATTGCAAGATCTGGTATCTTTTGGTTTTTAATCATGACCACACTAGATATGTGTTTGATTCTTGTCCATGTAGATGAAGTCCTTTGATCTGAGGATTATGATGGGCTGGACATGCTTGTTATTATGATGTGTCTGTGTTATTGAAGTTCAAAGTTCCAAAAAACTTTAGCCTGTGTTGCAAATTCCATTTCCTGTTCGTTCTGCGTTGGATTTCTGCTCTTTTTACCTGTTCTACGTTGTATTTAAAGTGCTGTAACTTCGGGAGATGGGATGTCGCCTCACAAAAAGCTACACAGTGACCAGGGCCAGGCGACAGTTTACCAAAAACATAGGTCTCTGTATGGGGGCTTACGCTTACACAATCATGACATACGCATGAGGACAATATTCATTCAGCTTTACGCTCCATTTATGTAGAATACTTGTCGTGAGGTTTTGGGGATATGAGGGTTGATCTTGAACTACTTGTTACATTTTGTTTTGTGATGACTGTGTACTTTTCAGCCGAGAGATGTTTGCTGGTGACTTACTATCACCAGTCCAAGGATGATTCTGGATCATCTATCGTGTTCTTGATCCTGGACCACTTATTGTACTGGTCTACGTGTTTTAGTCCTCCTTAGTTCTTCCTGCTTGTCTTTCAAAGATAAGCAGTCACATATCGATCGAATGGTGGTGTATGGTAGCCACACCTTTGTGAGCTATAGCCTGTTTTCTGAAGAGTAAAAGCCGCTGAAAGCTACCAAGGGAGGCCTTATTAATGGATTTAAGAGATGGAAGGAATGGTGAGGAGGTGATCTCCCTAATTCGCTATTGATACTATTGCCTTTACTTTTGAGGCATTAGCTGTCTAAGAAAGAGCATGCTGTGCTGTGCAAAGCTTCCTATATATTTGATGTTTCTTTTCCCATCCCTTGTTGAATTGCTTGTTGATCGAAAGAGATCCAAATGAAGTTCTTATGGGAAGATATGGATGAGGCCCGCAAATCTCATTTGCTGAAGTGGGGTGCAGCCATGAACAAGTAAATCAAGAATTTCCGATGCAGGGATGGTAGCATAGAACCAGAGCTGGAACATTCAAACAGATAACAGAGCAACCATGTAGTTCCTTCAAGGTTATCGTGATATTAGATCAAATTGATAGTGAATACAGAAGACAAAGATAATAAATCTATTGACAATAAGATGGATAGCATGATATTATTTTTGGTTACTGCAAACAAAACCATAATACCATTTGATGTCTTCCTTCATGCTATAAAATACTAAATATAGCTCCTTGTTAACAGCCTTTTCATTGTTTTCCGAGTATACATCAGCAGTATAGAAGAAAAAAATTTGTGTTTCTACAGTTGAAGAAACTGAGCCAGTTTAATTTGCCAAATTAGCACTGCTCACACTTGAAGTTAAAGGCTCAGGTTCATATTGAGATTGAACCGGTACCTCAGAAACTTCTGGTGCAGATTGAACCTGTATCTCGGGGACTTCTGGCATGGAGCTGTCTGCCTGTATGGATGAGGGGGACTCTGTTTGGCTTGGCACTGCAGCTTGGATGATTTCTGCTGGCTTAAATTTGTTGATATAGTAACTGAGAGATGGTCCTTTGTATTCCGCCGTTGTTATGTTAGATGGGTTCTTACCAACTAGGAGGAGAATAAATGAAGCTACAGCTACAGAAGCGAGTCCAAGGCCAGCAACAAGTGCTACTGTGCCTTCAGAACCTTCAGAAGTACCTGCAGTTCCCGAACTTATTGCACTTTCTGCTACATAAACTGCAGGCTGAAAATATTTGAAGTTATAAGATGTTGGTTGTACAGCTCCGCACCAGAAAGAAATGCGATGGAAAAATCAAAATAACAAGCCAGTTATATCATTGTTTAGACATGAAGCCACAGTAAAGTGAACTAAAGATGAGTAACATCTGCCATTCCATGACCATGTTTTGTTGAGAAATAAGCTAGGAAATAAACCATTCTAAAAAAAAGGACATCGATAAAATCTTCCAGAAAAATCAAATCACAGTGGAGCACCATACTATTCAATGTTGTTGTTGTGTCAGAGATGAGAAAGCAGTTTGGTGTATTGATGAATCAACCATTTCCTCGCACACTTCCAAAGAAAATGCAGGAAGACATTCATAGAGGCACTCATGTTTACTATGAATTTGGTTCCACCAACGAATTTTGACATATATGGAAGATGGGTTTGGAGCATACTATAGTATCGGTGATCGCTTTGGGATTGGTTTTTGGTACAATCGGACTCCCATCTCCCGCCACAACTAGAGGCGGTAGGTTTCCATAGAAAATCCATATCTTGACTACTATGATACATTTAAACTTGTGACAAGAGGAAGCAAGAGCCAACTAATATCAGGACTACAGTACAAGCAACCCAACTCAGAGGATAGACAATCCTTCCCAGATAAGGCTGTCCATGGATAGTTATCAACTCTCCAGTGTAATACAATCACCACCACGGACCACTTAAAGGATGAAAACTGATTCATTTGAAACAGATGTTAAGATATAGAGTTAACTCATTACCCTTGGAACATTACCATTTTCCTAGCTAATTGAGGCACACTTATGATTTCAATCTTTGGGTCGTTCAGCTTCTGCCAGGATTGATTCTAGACAGTTAATATGCTTGAAAGGCAATAAGATTAATGTGCTTTGCCGAGAGCAGCCATAACTGCTCTGAGTTGTTGATTAACGAGTAACATATATCGTGATCAAAGTTAACAAAAAAGTGAAGATTGATTATAAGAAAACCTGAAGATTACTAACCTCAACTGAATAGATATTTGTCTGTCCAGCAGTGTCTTTCTCAACATACCCTGTCCAACCGCGTTTACTCGGAGGGAATGTCCCAACGACTTTGGTTTTCTCCCCAGCCAACCACTCCATGCTCACCTTCCCAACCTATTTGACAATAGCAATCCATCATTTCTCTGCATAATGCAATGTTGTACAAACATATGCTTACAGGCCTCAATTAATGCACAGATACTGAAATATAAACTGAAACAAGCCAGACTCTCCTTTCAACTAAATTGTAAGAGCAATGAATCAATTAAAACTATCTGAAGAGATCAATAAAACAAAACCCAAAATCTAACTTCCTGACATAGCTGAGTTGCAAAAACACCAAGACCGGATCAACATATAAAGATAAAGATAAGGTAACCATGAAGAGTGAATAATTCTTTTGAAATGACCTCTTTTTCCGGGGCACATTCTTCAGTATTACATTCAGCGTCATCAGAGGACGCTTTGATAGTGAAAAGCTTCGAGTTTCTCTTATTTCCATTCGTGTATTTCTTCAAAAGTCTTGGTGAAGTGAGCGCGCAAGTGTTTGCTGATATCATTGCCTGTGAGGCACAAGCCATTAGCAGAGATGACCTCAAAAAGAACAGCACTCGAGTTAGCACTCAGGAACTTGTGGCTTTCTGTGCCTTGAAGGGGTTTCAGGGTTGGAGCTGAGTGAGAAGACAAGAGCCAGACAGTGGGAGACGAGACAGATTTTGGTGGGGGTGTAAGAGATATATTTTAGGATGGGTTTTTTGTGGTGGATTTTGAGGGGGTAACGTGGAGCATTTTTTGCTGGGCTTATTGAGTGGCCGATGCCTTAGAAAACAAAAGCATTATTTCCCCTCAAATCCTATCTATCGTACCAGCTATTCAAAGGTTAATTTTGAACATCCTATGTTCGGACACTTTTTTTAAAATTGTTTAAAATTTATAATAAATACAAGGTTTAAGATTCAATTGGAAAAAAACATATTGATGTGTAAGAGTTTTTGGAAAAAAGAAGGCTGAAAGTTATGATTAGTTGGAGGTCTGAAAAACTATTAAATTAAGGAAGCTTTTGCGAATGCGGTTCAACCCGCGTTTTCAAAAAAATTGAATTTTTTTTTGTTAAAATTTAATATGGTTTGTACGTTTTGGATCGTTTTGATGTGCTGATGTCAAAAATAATTTTAAAAAAATAAAAAAACATCATTGACATGCATTTTAATACGAAAAGTTATTTGAAAAGCACCCGCAACCACACTGCCAAACACGCTCTAAATATGAAAGATATTGTTTCTACTATTTTAATTATTTGTCTAATTAAATTTTAATTTTGATTATTTTTCCAACTTATATTTAAATTTCATTTGGCTAGACGGGTTTTAACATTTAAATAAACAGTTGGCGTGTTATTTTTTTGATTATATGTATTTTTTTAAAATAAATATGATAGTTTTCTCTTTATTTCTATACAAAATTTACAATTCAACAAGGTCTATTGAATTTACAATCAACGTCTAAACGAAGCTAGGCACTGGCTGCCTAAAGCTAAGCAACCTAAATGAAGGCATGAAGATTTTCCATGCATAATATGATTTTATTATCCCATAATGATTAAAATGGACCGTCCATTTCCTTGAGTTGGTACATCAGATGCTGCAGGAAGTCGCAGGAAAGACAATAGCTATGCATCAACATTGCTTCTGTTTTGCAGCAAGGGGACTTTTTGAGAGGATGAGGCAGGGCCAAAACTCTCCTCGTCTTCAACCTTCTTGGTCGCTTCTTGGGCCTTCCCCCAAATCACTGCATAAAATCCTGAGGCTATTATTACAGCTCCAATCACACTGCAAAGGCAGGAAAGAAGGATTTAATTGGGTTTCACTTGCTAGAATTATATAAAGAATTTACATAATTTCAACAACTCAATCATAAACATAATCCAAAAGATCAGAAGAACCTCACATTCCCAGATTCAGAGCATCCCCGAAGAAGACGACGCTCGCTGTAGCTGTAATGACAATCCCCAGGGGTGCGAATATAGAAACAAACACAGGACCTGTCTTCTGCAGACACCATGTTGTGACACCAACTTGGAAAGCATGGCCCAGGATTCCCTGCTTGTTTAAAATCTCAGGTCACTGGTTGCGTATTGCAACAATATCAAGCTAACGTTTGAAGTCTAAAGAAGCTGGAATACGAGATGGGTTTTATCTACGTACCGAGAAGAGGACGGAAACCAATCTTGTATTAGATTTTAAGCTCCAAGCAGAGGGGTCTTTTACCATGACCAGACAAACTATTGAAGACAGTACGGTGGAAAAGAAGAAGTAAAAGAAGACTACAATCAACTTTGCTGGGTATTTTTTGAGGATTAATGCCTGAAACATGAAATATGGATACGAAATTAGAATTTGTTGGTACTTTTTTTAGAGATTTTGTAACAGGCTTGTTTTTTTTATTTTGATCAGGGTTTGGTAAATCTCACCTGTACAATAAGCCATGAAGAAGCCATAGTACAATCAACTGCAAGAAGCAATCCTCCAAGAACCCAGTTTGAGTGTTGCGAGAGCACCTGGTGAGATGAATTTGAAGCTGAAGGTAGTGCTTTCAGAAGTAGAGGACCCTTGTAGTAAGTAACAACGAATGCCCCTCCCATCGATATTATGGTCCCCATAGATTTAGCTAGGGTGCTGTAACTTCTACAGTCAACCTTCTCCATCCTGAAACAACCCAGTGAGACTATTTTAGGCCTGTCCATGTTAGTATTTTGAGCAAAAACAAGAAAGGAAAATGAAAGAATCAAGTCAACCACTAAAGAACTGGTAGTAACATAACCTGAAAATAACAGCAAGTACGAAGGTAAGACCAGGAACAGTGTTGAGCATGGCAGTACCAAGTGCAGGAGAACTGAGGTTAATTCCAGCATAACCAAAACTCTGCCCCAAGCAACTGAAAAAAACCATGACAAATCAAACCCAGGATAACAAACAGGACCCAAGAAAGCTACAGGGTCTGAAATCAATTCTAACAAGTAGTACGAACCCGAAAAGACCAAGCAAGAAGAACCCAAAGACAATTGACAAGGTGAGTGGAGGCCTCTCTTGTGGTCTGCCAGAACAAGGAAATTAAACAGAGAGAAAAGAGTGACAGAGTTACGTAAGTTGTGCATATACAGTTCTTTTATGGTACGAGTGCTGTCTGCTAAGAGATAGAGATGAGGACCTGTGGAAGATTAAAGAAGATGGGAGTAGAATGATGGAGGCAATGGTATTAGAGTAAAGAACAAAGACGAAACTACTCATGCCATTTGACATGGCTGCCTTGCCTGCTATCATACGCCCAGCTTGTGCACACTCTGCCATTATCATCCCCACGATTGGCAGTACTGCAACTTTCACCCCCATTTTCGCCCCCTTCGTTGCTTGATTACTAGTACTGGTATAAGATCTCACAGAGGAAACATTCACTGTAAATTATGGGAATGATGTCTTTTGCTAATTTGCTTCCGGTAGCTGGGATGGGACTTGGGAGTGTTTATCACACCAGCTACCAACTGGAATCTCTGACTACTTATTTACCGGAGCAACCCTTGACCTAGTGCTGTCACCTTTGTAACATATTTAAGGATTTTTTTTTAAAAAAAAATGGATAAAAAATTTGATAAAATAAGGCAGGTTAAAAAAATATTTAAAAAATAATATATTTTTAATTAAAAAATTATTATATTTTTAATTAAAAAATTATTATATTTAGCTAAGAATTTATTTTGAGGGTTGTTAATTAGTGTTTGTCTTTAGAATTAGTGACAAGTGCTAGTGTTTAGGTTTAGGTTTTGAAATAAAGAGTTATGATTTAGGATTAGAATATTGTTTAAGGATTGTATTTAAAATTAATTTGAAATTAAAATTAAAGTTAGTTTGTGATTTGATTTTTTCATCAAAATATTTATTCTTGATTATGTTTTTTTATTATTATTAAATCAATGTTATTTTTTAAATAATTTTTTAACCCGTACTTATTTTGCCAAATCTTTGACCAAGTTTACAAGAATTATGGATACGGCGGTCTCAATCTTTCTCATTATAAATATATAAAGGATACAATATTCGTTATCAGGTGGGTGGTCAATTTCTTCACGCGTGTCGCCTAAGAAAAAAGCTAGCTGTGGGGTCATTTCCAAGTGATGATGATATTCCACGTAATTTTATAAGAAAAGGTGCGTCATTCGAATACAGAAACAATTTTCAATTTACATTTATTCATGGGATTATTCCTGATTTCTTCAAGGAATTCTCCTCGTTAAAAAATTATAAAGAAAGGAAGAGGAATCGTTGTATTTTAGAAATTTAATTTCAAGTTAGGTGGACTTATTTTTTTGTTTATTTTGTTGGTTGGAGTAATAGTATGGTTGTATTAAATACGTGTTTGGCATGTGATGTATGATAATTTTTATTAAAAAATATATAAAATATTTTTATACACATGAGAATCATTGAAAAACATTAAAAAAATATTAATCTAATATATTTTTAATATAAAATAACTTTTAAAACACAAGTGAAAATATGAAAATAAAAAGGTAGTGACGAGTATAGTTAAAGTTTTTCATTTCAAAAAATTTATTGAATTACTGGAATTATCTTCAAATTCCTGCACTTGAAATAGTTCTTGATGAATGCTTTTAAAATTATATTTTGAGAAATCCAATTTGAATCCAATTTGAATTTTATAGATCCAATGTCAAAATATGCTTTAAAGAATTTGAGCTGAAGACAAGTATTGATTATTCTTTATAAAATCCTTCACCCAT
>Ga0307517_10015756_pt1 | contig 10013 bp, 7 predicted proteins | sample 23_EM_MG_FD_194515 | JGI IMG/M metagenome (GOLD analysis project Ga0307517, IMG submission 194515) | Populus trichocarpa ectomycorrhiza microbial communities from riparian zone in the Pacific Northwest, United States - 23_EM | ecosystem: Host-associated > Plants > Roots > Unclassified | place...
AGCTTTTTCTGCAGAAGCACAGTAGACGGATGTGTTATGGATCAGCAAGCGCCTTGGAGAGGCAAAAATCACTTTGTTGGGCTAGGAGGAAACTGCAAAAATAAATACTCTGCTAAAAGAGCTCTTGAGTGTATGCATAAACAGTGGTCGGAAAAAGCTAGTGATGGTTTTGATCTGAGCCATAGCAAGCATCCACCATCAGAAACGCTCGATCCATGCATGCCAAATTGGCAATGGCGCCATGGCTCCATATGTTTGTCTGCGATAATTTCAAGAGTATAGTATCATGTCAGCTTCACTCTTCTTATCTCATGCCACCAAGTTCTCATTGTTTAGTTAGCGTTACAGGAGCTGCAAATATTGATGTGTAACAGCTCAAACTTTCAATGATATATAGCCCATGATTTACAGTGCATGTAAGTCATTAGCCGGAGAAGTATACTGCACGATATATAGACCATTGCCATGTATGGAAGGATATCCAGAAATGTTCATTGCTCACAACCCATTAACATCTTCCAAACTTGATCCTCAATTTTGATTATTGGCACAGCCAAGCCTTCTCCTTCATCAAGTATGACCCTGTACACTTCGAGTTCCCGATTTCCAATCATGCGCCTTTAATCTCAGCCTGGAAAGACAAACATGATGTAAGCATTTCCTTTGGAGGAAGAACAATATATAAGCAATAATTGCAGGCAAACCAACAGTTTCAGCAATAATGCATAGTGGAGTTCAAAAATCAATCTATATCATCTCATCTCATCTAATGCTTCAAAGTTATTGATTTGAAAAGGACAAAGTGATAAGACTATCTAGCTTATTTAGGGTGTACTCAGTATTTTACGGTTTAAAGTGTTTTTTATTTGAAAATATATTAAAATTATTTTTTTTTATTTTTTAAAAATTATTTTTAACATTAGCGCATCAAAACGATCCGAAAACATAAAAAAAATTATTTTAAACAAAAACAACTTCAAAATTTAAAGGAACACGGAGCATCCAAAGACACCTTTAGTATGGTTTAAATTATTAAATAAAATTTTAAAATATAATTTATTTTTTTATTCCTCAAGGAAAAGTTTTTTTAAAAAAATCTAATAACATATTAAATAATTAATTCAACACACTAATTTAAATTATTAAATAAAATTTATATATATGATTGATATTATTTTTTAATATTTTATAAATAGCTAATTACCGACAAAATATATTAAGCATTTTTGTAGCAAGAGTGATGTCATGAAAAACAAGTGGCTGACCCTTGCCAGATAACTCTACAAGATTCGCCACTAACAGCTCAGTATCGACTATCAACTATCAAGATCACGGTGAGAAGAAGAGAAGGAAAAAGATTTTGTTTTTTATATATATAAAAAATAGGGTTTGTTGTTAAGGTATTTTTAAAATGTTGTTTTTAATGTGAATTTCAATAGGAATTACTGTTAGAGAATCTGCCTTCTGTTTGCGTTTACATATCTTTTAAAAATCAAATTTCATTTAAAATTCAAATTTATATCCTCAAAAAAAATTCCAAACACAAAAATTAATTAAACCTTGTGAATTAAATTAAATTCAAAGAATTCCAAATACCTTGTACATCTTCCAAAGCATGGAAGAGAGATGTTGGGGCATAGAACTCAATAACTCGTAATCTTGCTGCTCATGGTCATGGCCAAGAAGAGGCTTTCGTTATTTTTTCAGACATGTTGAGGTCAAATATTCTACCAGATGCCATAAAATTTCTCGGTTTATTGAGCACATGTCGCCATTTGGGGCTTGTTGATGAACGAAAAAGGTTTTTTCAACTTGTTAGTGAAGAAAATGACATGGTGCGACATTGTGGTTGTTTAGTTGATCTTCGCCGCCGCGCAGATCTTTTAGAAGAAGCTAGGGATTTGATAGACTCCTCACAGGCTTCGGGGGATTTGATAACATCTCACAGGCTGCAAAAAATCTCTTGCAATTGGACCCTTTCGATGGCAGATGTTATACAGCTTCATCCAACTTGTACTCAGCAGCAGGCTTATATGAGAAAGCCATGGAAGAAAGGAATGAGATGAAGAAACAAGGACTGGAGAAGATCCCAGGCAGAAGGCTTATATTAGGCATTAGTTCAATAGAAATAGATGGGTTCTAGTTCTCTTGAGTAATGCCTTCTTTTCTCTCCGACTGCTTGTGGAACCTAATTGCCTCAGCATCTAAAAATGAGAAGTGATACCTTAGCAAGACAGGAAAAGAAACAAGAAAAAAGTGTAATGATAATTGACCATCCACTTTCCATCCTTGAGCACATAGCGAATACCATGAATTGGATTAACAAAGAAATAAAAACTCCGACTAGATGAGGAATTCATTCAACATGGGTCCTCTGTCAACGAGAGAGATCCATGATACTTTTGATAAGATTTCAGAGAACTTGCAAAACACATAATGGCTAAAAAATCAAGCTTCGACTAACAATGCCTTCCATTCAAGAAAATAAAATGGCGCTTCAACCCAAGATCCTCAGCAAAATCTATTAAAGGAATTTGGCCTCCAGGACCAGCAAAATATCTTTCAAGTGCAGTAACTACTACATATATAAGAGAAACGATAAGAAAATCATCGCTTTCCACCGCCGCCACCAAGCTTAGGGCCCTTAGGTCCAGCGCCCTTAGGCCCACCCTTGGTTTGTGTCTTCTGTGTCTTTGCCATCGACTCTGCTTTCTTCGCCTTCTTTTCATCCTTGGTTTTCTTGATTCTCTCCTTGATTTCACTGAAAATAACAAAAACCACCATTACAATGGAAAGCAAAGAATCCACCTTCACCACCTTACTATATGAAAACCATGAATAATGCCTCCCATTTCACATGCCATAAAAGAGTTAAAAGTGAAAGTGTACCGTAGAGCAGCTTCACGAGCTGCATCACGGACCTCAGGCTTCTCAGCTCTCCTCTTCTGTATGACTTCCAAAGTAGCACCAACTATAGATCTCGAGTAGGGCTTCTTAGTGGTTCGGCGCTTCTTCTTAACAGCCTCAGCAGCAATGTCCTAGGAACAAACAACCAAATTATAAGTAGATTGAAAAAGAGAGCCCCACAGATAATGAACCATCTGAGACATACTATACCTTCTTGTGCTGTTTCCTGTACATGGCTGTCCAGGTAAGCTTGGAAGGCTTAAGGCGATTGTGGAAATACCTCTTGCATTTCGAGTTGGCAAAGAGGAAAACCTTCATGAATCAAATAGCAATACATTATTTCAGTAAACAAAAAAAAACTACTAAAAATAAATAAGAACCACCTAAAAAAAAAAAAAAATAAGAATCCGGAAAACATATATTATTCACCTGAGAATCGGAACGAATAAATCTGATACCCTTACCAGGGTAAATCTTGGCACCACTGAAGCGGCAAAGCTCAGTCCTGGATATTCCAAAAATTTAGTTCTAAACTTTTTACTAATCCACAATAAAAAACTAGAACAGCCATGCCTAACAATAACTTCACTGTACAGGCAAATGCAATAAAATTAGGGAGCAACATCATTTAACAATAAAATCCGAGGGTATTTATTAAGGGGATAAAAGTAAAATTAAAAATCTGAGATCTACTAAGTCAATTCAATCGAATGGAATACAGATAGAAGGAGAAGGGATATGCTTACTTGAGAACCATGGTAATATGAAAGTGCTGACGCCGCTCTGCTGCTGAGGAAATGGTCCTCTTCGTATTACAAACCCTAACTGGTTAGCAACCTCTCCAATTTAACTAGCGAAAAAACCCTTCTTCGTAGTGTCTTTGGGCCTTTTCCTCTTGCTTGTTAGGGCAGAAAAGGCCCAAACATCGGAAGTAAAGTCAAAAACCCATCCGGCCTTGCAGCATGTCAGATACATCTTTCTGTTTTTGGCGAGGAGGTTAAATTTTAAAATTTAATTCATAAAGAGCACTTGCTAATACAACAATAAAAAGGGCCATGATCTCGTAAAAAAATAAAAAATCAATGGTATCGAATAATAAATTCTCAAATTAATTTTTTAACCGATCTATTTGAATTGACTTAAGAGTAAAATGTAGGGGGGGAAAACAAAATAGGCTATGTGAGCGGAATTGCATACGTGGCCTATTTAAAGGAGGTCTAACCCCTAACCACCGTGCCATGCCTCTCTCTCTCTCTTTAATATCTGATGATGGATTTTTTTCAAAATAAATAAACAAAGATAAGGCGTTACGTGTTGCCCCAAATTCTAGCAATTATAGGATTGTTGAAAAGTCAAGGTAAAGATGTTTTATATCTAAAAAACTTATTTTAAATCTAAAAACATCATGACCTCAAAGAAAAACTCAAAATCAACTAAAATTATAATAATAATAATAATAATAATAATACAAGTCCCTTGATCCTTCCTTCCCTCCTCTTAATTTTGCTAGGGACCCGAGTGTTGGGCTTCTAAAATGTAGGGTTTTGGGACACGCCCGCTGGCAGCGACCCATTTCCACCCAAATAATCCTTTCATAACAAAACAGCAGATGATCATTTGATTGATTGATTATGCTATTACGTTCACTCTAAATACGACTCAGTAATTGCAGGGTTTCGGAGACGATAATTGATTAAAAAATTAACAAGAAACAAGCTTGATAAGCTATCGAGGAAAAACAACAAAAATGGACATGCAGCAATTATAGCTTCTAACGTCAATCCTGCCAATACTATTTTTATCAATTCGGCGACATCAGGCATCAGCTGAAAGGAGAACGGTTTAGGATACTGTGTGTGAAGAGATAGCTCCCACCATTAAGTTCAGTTTCTCATAACAAAACATGTTTCTGGAACATTTAAACAAGGATGATCTCCGCATCAACTTAGCCCATCATATTACCAGAATAGAGCTACTATTTACTTATGCTGCTCTGGCTGTGTCACGAACTAAGGCAAGCTTGGCCAACAGGCCACAGAGCTGAAGATACGAACCAACACCATCGCAGATTCTCATATGGGCAAACCCAGTTTCCTGAAAGCTCATAATGTCATAGAAAAGTGTGATAAATAGATTAGATAGATGGAAGGAAATGCTAGGCAAGCAATGATGTTTTACCTTCATGAACTCCAATTTCATATATTCAGCCATATCATAATTCTTTATGATTCGGAAAAGGGTTGTAATTATGTCAGTGGGGGAATAGCCCATATCATAGAGATGCTTCAGACCAGAACAAGCATCATCAAATTTTCCCTCAAGCACCTGGCGCACCATATTCTTCACATGCAATGGATGAGGCTGATCACAGACCTGAAAAACAACTGACAACCTAAGATTCTCTAAATGCGTAGCGACAATAAATACCAAGGTTATGCACCAATTTTGGGTTGTAACCTTGAAAACATTTTCCTGGTTGACAAAATGGAATCCACTATGTGTGGCTTGCAAGTTGTTCAAGGCCTGCCTCATATCTCCATCAGCAGTAAATATAATAGCTTCAAGACCTTCAGGAACGTAAGGGACCTTCATCGAGACAAATAAAGGTCAATATGATGGTTGCATCAGGTTTATAAACACGGTCTACTATCAAAGGTTCATTGAGATTTTAATCTTGGGGAGCCATGCCAAAGAGTCCCCATCAAGTTTAACTGTACTTATAAACTTTCATGAGAAAATTCAGGCGTCATCCACTCATGTAATCTCCCAATCAAGATGTATTTGAATCTCAACCTAGTTTCACAAAAAAGTCATTAAATAGAATTAGACAGTGTTGCTTCATACCCAGTTCATCTACCATGTTTTCAGGGATAAAATATCCTGCATATTTAAATGGTGATTGACCCATTAAAATTTGCAAGGAGGTAAATGCCAGTTTTCCGCCTCATTCTCGCTTGTTTCAATTTTCACAGCTTAGAACTACCTTCAAAAGTCAAGGCATGCTCATTCTGTGGAGTAATAGCTCATTTACATGTTCCCTCACCAGAAAGGTAGTTTAATTGATAAAGAAGTTTGTTGATAGCAGCACAGGCTCCATCACTTTAGGTTTAAGGCACTGATGCAGTGAACAACTGGGAGGAGTTTTTAGAACAGGCATGAGAAAGTAAACAAAAAACTGGCAGATGATGAAAATTGAAATTACCAATCTTAACAGTCAAGTTAAATTCAGAAACAATAAAAGAACATAGATGAGAATAATGGCTGCTGGTATTAAGCTTTAAATGGTACTGATGTGTTCAGTATCATGCAAAATTAAAAATCCTTCACCTGTTCTGCTCCAACTACAACCATGAGACGACCAAGTATCTCTTGATCAGATAATCTTGAAAATCGAACAATGGCACATCTACTTTGAATAGGCTCAATAATTTTAGAAGATGTGTTGCATGCAAGAGCAAACCGAGTGGAATTTGAATATATTTCCATGGTTCGTCTCAAGGCTTGTTGTGCTCCAGATGTCATGCTGGAAAGGGGTTGATGAAAAGTGAATAAATACCAGAAAAAAATGTATAAAAATAAATTTGTTAACTAGAACTGCTTGTTGCTGGATGGAACAAAATGCATCTGGAATAGGAAAGTAAAATTCTAAAGCACGTGAATAAGATAAAAAAACAATAATATAGAGTTTGGCCATCAACCAAATGAGAGATAATCATTGGATACCTATCAGCTTCATCAAGAATTACAATTTTGTGTTGTCCAGGAGGCAGTGTCACTTTCTTTTGTGCAAACATCTTAATTTTGTTCCTCACAACATCTATACCCCTGGAAAGCAATAAGGAGGTGATAATGAGACAAGAAGGCAAGCAAGGAAAAGTACTGGAAAGTCTTTAGCACCCTGAAGCATGTCATCTATGCTAACCTGTCATCTGATGCATTCAGCTCCAAGACAGCCTCCTTTGAATTTGGTCCCAGAAGCTCATGTGCAAGAGCCAAGATACTTGTAGTTTTGCCAGTTCCAGGAGGACCCTGAAAATATGAAGGGATATAAGTATCAACTAAGCAACAATGAAAAGCACATAAATACAAATCTTCATGTAAAACTTCACTATGGTATTGAAGCCACCCTTTTAATTTTCAAAAGATTTTTCTATCTAAACCTTTTTAAAGTAAATTAGCAGATGAAAGTTTACCCAATTAGAAATCTAAAGTGGGTTGTGAGCTATAACCAAGAGTCAACCGCAGTGTTTGCAATTTTAATTTTTTGCCTGAATATTCGTAATAGTTAAAATATGGATTTAAAACTCCATTCCATCCCTGAAATTTTCATTTTTCCAAGCATCTATCCACTGGATAATTTGAGGCTCAATAGGAGATGCTTTTGGACCAAAATCTCAGTCCCTGGTGATCTCAATTCTAGATTCGACTTCATCCCAAGAATAGCAAAACCACTCATTAGAACACCTTAAACCCGGAATATGCAAAATTCATCGGTATGGGTATATTTCACAAAATCCATTGCAATGCACATTATAGCTTAAATATTTCCTTTATCACCAAAATTTTCACTCAAACCCAGTAAACAATTCATCCAAATTAGTATAAATATCACATTATCATGTTGATAATCAATACCCCGCGACCACATAAAAAATACATTCGATCTAGAACTGTTGCAACGGTAGAGAATAAATAAAAGAAGGAAGGGAAGCAGAAGCAAAATAAAGATTGGAACGTAACATACGGCTAAAATGAGATTAGGCATGTTTCCATCGCGAGCAATGACTTGGAGGCGAGAGACGGCGTCTTGGTTGCCCACGATGTCAGCGACTTTGTTGGGCCTGTATTTCTCTACCCATGGAATGTCGTAGTTACTGCTGTTGCTCGATGATGCCATCGGTTAGAGAGTTGATTGATTTGATTTTTATATTTTCTTTTTTTTGGTTACAAGAAAGAAACCCTTTGCTCTCTCTCGCTGCTTGCGCTATCCCTAGATAGAACCTCTTTCAGTCTTTCGACTTGGAGGGAAATTGCCAGAGTGAAGCGGAGGGAGAGGATTTTATTTTTCCTTTTTCTTTTAATATATTTTTGGGTAAGCAGAACGAGTCCAATTTTCAAATAAATAAATAAATAATGAGGAAGGGAAAATTACAGACTCAAATTATTAATCACAGTGTAATTACCATTTTGTGCTTAAAAAAAAAATGCATGGGTGTTGTGGGTAATTTTATTTTTTACATGTACTATTAGTCATTAAAAAATTAATCAGGATATATGTATTTTTTATAATTTTTTTAACAATAAAAAACTTAATTATCTTCAAAATCAAAATTTTTAAAACTAACAGACAATAATATTCCTTGTTTTTTTATTTTTTAAAACACAATAAAATAATAATTTTACTTTTAAAACAAAAAATATTAAAACTAGTGTTTAGGGACTTTTTAGTATTTTTACTATGGTTTTTTTTGTTATCATTTTCATGAATGACAATTTAATCTTTTTACATGGATTGGATGTTATTTTAATGGAAAAAGGCTACTAATGCACGGTAACTTAGTTCTTTTTATTGTTAATATTTAAACTTCAATTGAGCTTTATAATTTTTTTTTATATATTTTAATGACTCAAGTCACGTGTTTAAAAAGTTAATGGAGTTGACATTATTTTTTGGTTTTTTTTTAATTTCATCATTTAACATTACTAATTTTTTTAAAAAATAGCTTTGTGGTTTTATTTTATTTTATTTTTACCAGGTTATCTAGACCCCATGACTTGCGATGTGAGTTTGGCGGGTTAATCTGGACTGACTCGACTTTTATTGCTCAAATTACATATCTATTATACTAACTCGGGTTAACTTGGGCTTTTTTTTTGTTATTTTTTTCTAATTTCAGCTTTTCATATTTAAACAGCTGGAAATTGAATTACATCATTTTTTTATTATTGAAAAAATATTTATTTTCCAAGTTATTATGATCATTTTATTTTCTGTTTGCTATATTATTTATTTATTTATTTATCATGTAATTAAAATACAACTAATTTATTTGACCGATCAAACTATAACTTCGAGTAGTAAAGTTTTCTCCGTGCTTATAACACCAAAATATTATTTTCTTATAAAAAAATAACATATACCCACAGCGTAGCACAAGCATTGTCTAATAACTAAAAATGCTTTTGGGAACGCGGTGCAAACCGTGTTCCCAAAAAATTTAAAAAAAAATTAATTAAAATTTAATATGATTTGTATGTTTTAGATCGTTTTGATATGCTGATATCAAAAATGATTTTTAAAAAATAAAAAAATATTATTGACATACATTTCGACATGAAAAGTTATTTAAAAAGCAACCACTACCACACTGTCAAGTACTCTCTAAAAAATCTATAATGATTTCATCCAAATGAATATGCACCCAGTCCACTGTGAATAGTTGGGTTCGGATATTGATGGTGAAAAACAAAGTTCACTTACATTCATAAATTTATTCTTAGGGTAAAGTTTTACATCAATCCAAAACTTTACCCATACCTAGTTCAAAATTAATTTACATTCATCATATTAATAAAAATTAGAAGAGATAATTACCCTGACCATTATGTAGTTTAATCATTTTTTTTTATTTTGCCTTGATTTTTTAAAAATTATGGTTTACATATTGGATTCAAATAATTTTTAAAGTTATAAAACACTTTACATTATTATAAAAAAAGTCAACAAAATAATTCAAAGTAATTATAAAATTGTTATTATATTTTAATTAATAACTAAAAAGCCTTAAGTGTTAAAATTATAAAATTATAAGATTGCTATCATAAAATTACAATATTGCCCTCTCTTCTCTCCTACCCCTCTCCCCCTGCTACAATTATTGTGAAAAATATAGGCAATCAACAACCAGATAATTTTTAAAAAGTATTATGGTTTCAAGTCTGGTCAAGTGACACATAAAAAGAATAAGGGATAAAGAGGTTTGTTATAAATTAAAATTCTTGAAAATCATAAAAAAAAAAAAAACATAACTATAAGGAGACTTTCAAAATAATTAAATTTATTCATTCATGTCTCACTTGTTAAAATGTTATTATAACCCTTCATA
>Ga0307517_10015757_pt1 | contig 10012 bp, 9 predicted proteins | sample 23_EM_MG_FD_194515 | JGI IMG/M metagenome (GOLD analysis project Ga0307517, IMG submission 194515) | Populus trichocarpa ectomycorrhiza microbial communities from riparian zone in the Pacific Northwest, United States - 23_EM | ecosystem: Host-associated > Plants > Roots > Unclassified | place...
ATCCGCTTCCTGTGGTCGGGCGACACGGCCGGGCAGGGCTGGGGCATCGACGAGAGCTTCGGCGGCATGAAGATCTACGAGGCGATGCGCCAGTGCAACCCCGACTTCTTCATCCACAGCGGCGACACCATCTACGCCGACGGCCCGATCCAGGCCGAGGTCAAGCTGGCCGATGGCAGCATATGGCGCAACCTCGTCACCGAGGAGAAAAGCAAGGTCGCCGAAACGCTGAAGGAGTTCCGCGGCGCCTACCGCTACAACATGCTCGACGCGAACGTGCGCCGCTTCAATGCCGAGGTCACGCAGATCTGGCAATGGGACGACCACGAGGTGTTGAACAACTGGTCGAGCAGCAAGGACCTGAGCGGCGACGCGCGCTATTCGGAAAAGAACGTGCCCTTGCTGACCGCGCGCGGTGCACGCGCCTTCCTCGAGAACGCGCCGATGCGGTGGCACGGCGCGGACGAGGACGAGCGTGTCTATCGCAAGATCCCCTACGGCCCGCTGCTCGAGGTGTTCGTGATCGACATGCGCAGCTACCGCGGCCCGAACTCCTACAACCGGCAGAGCGAACGCAACGCCGAATCGCAGTACCTCGGTGCGGTGCAGCTCGAATGGCTGCAGCGTTCGCTGAAGGAGTCGAAGGCGGTCTGGAAGGTCATCGCCTCCGACATGCCGATCGGCCTGCAGGTGCCCGACGGCAAGGACGCGCAGGGCCGCGCGATGTTCGAGGCCGTGGCCAATGGCGACGGCCCGCCGCTCGGCCGCGAGCTCGAGATCGCGCAGCTGCTGTCGTTCATCAAGCACCAGCGCGTGCACAACGTGGTCTGGCTGACGGCCGACGTGCACTACACCGCAGCGCACTACTACGATCCGAACAAGGCGACGTTCCAGGACTTCGAACCCTTCTGGGAATTCGTCAGCGGCCCGCTGCACGCGGGCACCTTCGGGCCGAACGAGCTCGACCACACCTTCGGAATCGACGTGCGCTATGTCAAGGCACCCGCCGCCGGTCAGGTGAACCTGCCGCCGAGCGCGGGCATGCAGTTCTTCGGCGACGTGCAGATCGATGCGCGATCAGCGGCGATGACCGTGCACCTGCGCGACATCAAGGGCGACTCGCTGTGGCACACGAGCCTGTCGCCGCGCCGCGGCTAGACCAGTTCTTCTCAGCGACGCGGGGTGCGTGCGTGCTCGGCTTCGCCCTGCATCGCATCGCGCATGTCCGGGTCGTCCAGGCCGGCATCGGGATCCTCCTCACCGGCCGATGAGTCGCCGGTCGCGCTGCCGCGCGGGCTGGAGAGGTCCGACGCCGGGTCGACACCTTCGATCGGCGCGTTCTGAAGATCCGCCCCGATCTCGACGACCTTGTCGTCCGCCTCGGCGTCCTTGGAGTTTCCCGGTTGCCGCTCGGAACGCCGCAGTGACTCGTGCTGGGCCTCGGGGGATGGATTCTGGATTCGGGTGGCCATGGTGGAGTCTCCTGTGGTGATCTTCGCGCGCGGAAGCGGGCCGGAGATTTCAATGTAGCCACGCTGAGCTCGGCCGCTGTAGGACGCCTCCGGCGCCTGCGGCAGGACGGCAGCGCGTCCATCGACCAAGCCGCAACCTCCGGCGGTGCGCGTGCCAGAATCTTCGCGATGAAGATCACCACGCCGCAGACACCCGGGATTCGCACGCGGTGCCACGGCCCGCACGCCGCGCCGGTCGCGGGCGCCCGACCGTGAGCCAGCGCCCGCCGGTGCGCGTGGCCGATCTGCCGGCCTTCGACACGCTGATCGACGCGCGCTCGCCGGCCGAGTTCGCGCTCGACCACATCCCCGGCGCGATCAACTGCCCGGTGCTCGACGACGACGAGCGCCGCATCGTCGGCACGCTCTACAAGCAGACCGGCGCGTTCGAGGCGCGGCGGCTGGGCGGCGCGATGGTCGCGGCGAATTTGGCGCGGCATTTGCGCGAGCGCTTCGACACCCGGCCGCCGCAATGGAAGCCGCTGGTGTATTGCTGGCGTGGCGGCTTGCGCAGCGGCTCGATGGTGACCTGGCTGCGCCTGGTCGGCTGGGATGCGCAGCAGCTCGCCGGCGGCTACAAGAGCTACCGCCATCATGTGATCGAGCAGATCGCGACGATCAGCCCGGTGCTGCAGCTGCGCGTGATCTGCGGCGCCACCGGCAGCGCGAAGACCCGCGTGCTGCAGGCCCTGGCGGCGCGCGGCGCGCAGGTGCTGGATCTGGAGCACTGCGCGAGCCACAAGGGTTCGCTGCTCGGCGCGCTGCCGGGCATCGCGCAGCCCTCGCAGAAGCAGTTCGAGACCCGCATCGCGTCGGTGCTCGGCGCGATCGATCCGGCGCGGCCGCTGTTCGTCGAAGGCGAGAGTGCCCGCATCGGCCGCTTGTCGCTGCCCATCCCGCTGGTGGTGCGGCTGCGCGCCAGCCCGTGCATCGAGATCGACGCCACGCCCGAGGCGCGACTCGCCTACCTGCTGCGCGACTACGCCTACCTGGGCGACGACCGCGAGGCGCTCGCGACCAAGCTGGGCCTGCTGAAGGAGATGCAGGGCAAGGAAACGGTGCAGCGCTGGCAGGACTGGGCCCGCGCCGGCGAGCTCGCGCCGCTGTTCGCCGAGCTGATGGCGCTGCACTACGACCCGCACTACGACCGTTCGCAGGCGCGCCACTTCGAGGCCTGGGCGCAGCGCCGCGTCGTGCTCGCGACCGACCTGTCGGACGCGGGCATCGCGGCGCTGGCCGATGCCGCGCTGGCGGGTTGAAGGGATCAGCACCTCGCCGATCTCGGTCGCGGCACCGCAGCCCGTGCCCCGGTTCCCGCGCTTCATCCCTCGGGGGCCGGCGGCGATCTTGACCGTCTCGTGCACCACGCATACCTTCGCGCGATGATGACGACCACAACGCCCTCCGCCTCGACGCCAGCCCCCGGCCACTGGGAGCGCAGCCGGCTCGTGCCCTCCCGCCGCCAGCTCGCGTTCACCGTGGCCCTGTCGGTGGCCGGCGCGGTGGCGCTCAACCCCATCACCCTGAATCCCTTCGTCGAGGTTCTTGGCGAGGCGCTGTTTGTCGGCATGGTGCTGCTGTTCGGCTTCAAGGTGGCGGGGGCGTGGCGCCAGACCGTGTTGCCGCGCTGGGTGGCGCAGGTGCTCGCGGTGACGCTGGGCGCGGCGCTCTCGCCCTTCATCGTGCAGATGCTCTCGGTGGGCGGCGACTTCTCGGCGTTCGCGGCGTCGCGCCCGATGGTGCGCGGCTATGTGCTGGTGACGCTCAGCGCCGGCCTGATCGGCTCGCTGTTCGCGCTCGGCGCGCTCTACCGCGAGCGCGACGCGCAGGCGCGTGCCGAGGCGCTGCAGTTCGCGCTCGAACGCGAAACGCTGCAGCGCCAGGCGGCGGACGCGCGGCTGCGCCTGATGACGGCGCAGATCGAGCCGCACTTCCTGCTCAACACGCTGGCCAACGTGCAGCAGCTCGTCGAGAGCGGTTCGCCGAATGCCGCGCCGGTGTTCCGCAGCCTGATCGCGTACCTGCGCGCCGCGATGCCGCAGCTGCACCAGCAGACCGCGACGCTCGGTGACGAAGAGCGGCTGGTGCGCGCCTACCTCGAGCTGATGCTGATGCGCATGCCGGACCGGCTCACGTTCTCGATCGACATCGAACCGGCGCTGCGCGCGCTGCCGTTCCCGCAGATGGGCTTGCTGACCTTGGTCGAGAACGCGATCCGCCATGGCATCGACCCGGGTTGCGACGGCGGCCGCATCGAGGTCGGCGCGCGGCGCGACGCCGGCCGCGAAATCCGGCTGTGGGTCGCCGACACCGGCGTCGGCCTGTCGGAAGGCGCGGGTACCGGCACCGGCCTGCGCAACCTGCAGGATCGCCTGCAGGCATTCTTCGGCCCTGATTCGGGCGTCACGCTGCTCGAGCAGGCGCCGCACGGCGTGCGCGCCGAGATCCGCGTCGTGGCGCCCACCGCGGCATGATCCCGTCCATGGCCGCCACGACGCCCACCGCCCTGATCGCCGACGACGAACCGCTGTTGCGCGAGCAGCTCGTCGGGCACCTCGCGCGGCTGTGGCCCGAGCTGCAGGTGGTCGCGCAGGCGCGCAACGGCCGCGAGGCGGTCGAGCGCTTCGACGAGCTGAGGCCGCAGGTCGTGTTCCTCGACGTGCACATGCCGGGCATGAACGGCGTCGAAGCGGCGCGCTGCATCGGGCGGCGTGCCGAGGTGGTGTTCGTGACCGCGTTCGACCAGTACGCGGTCGAGGCGTTTCGTCAGGGCGCGATCGACTACGTCGTCAAGCCGATCGAAGAGGAGCGCCTGCTCGACTCGGTGCAGCGGCTGCAGGCGCGGCTGCGCGTCGCGGACGATGCGCAGCGGCCGGAGTTCGGCGCGCTGCTCGAGCGCATGGCGCAGGAGCTGCGCCAGCGCGGCGGTGCACGCTCGTATCTGCAGTGGATCAAGGCCTCGGTGGGCAACGCGGTGCGCATGATCCGCATCGAGCAGGTCCTGTACCTGCGCTCGGACGCCAAGTACACGGTGGTCGCCTGGGAAGGCGGCGAGGCGTTGATCCGCACCACGCTGCGCGAGCTCGCGGACGCGCTCGACCCCGAGTGTTTCGTGCAGGTGCACCGCTCGGCGATCGTCAACCTGATGCACGTGGACCGTTTCTCGCACGGCCCGGGCGACTCGGGCGAGGTGCATCTGAAGGGCCGCAACGAACGTCTCGCGGTGAGCCGCAGCTACGTGCATCTGTTCCGCCAGATGTGACGCGCGGTCCGGGCGGCCTGCAAGGGCGTGTCGTGTACCGCCTGCCATCGCGGCACTTTTTCACACGAGTGGCCGGCGTAACACGCTGCGCCATCGCTGTGTGGCCTCGCGCACGGACTGTTACACCACACTCCCGCTACAACACCTGTCGTGCTTGTCCGAGACGCGTGCCGTCAGCGCGTCCATCGTTTCCAAGAATCGCCCGAATGTCCGACATCCCCCACTGGTCGACGACCGCGCCACTGCCGCTGGAGGCGGGTGCGGTGTCGGCGCTTCCCGAGGCGCACGACGCCTTGCTGCCCGGCACGCGCCTCGACGAGTTCGAGATCGTGCGCGTGCTCGGCGCGGGAGGGTTCGGGATCGTCTACCTGGCGCTCGACCACGTGCTGTTGCGCCATGTCGCGATCAAGGAGTACATGCCGACCGCGCTGGCGGGGCGAGGCCGCGGCGCGATGGTGTCGGTGCGCTCGGCCACGCTCGCGCCGACCTTCGCGCTCGGGCTCGATTCCTTCTTCAGCGAAGCCCGCATGCTGGCCAGCTTCGACCACCCGTCGCTGGTCAAGGTGCATCGTTTCTGGAAGGCCAACGGCACCGCGTACATGGTGATGCCGTACTACGCCGGGCAGACGCTCAAGGAAGCGCGGCGCGTGATGGGCGCGGCGCCCGACGAGGCCTGGCTGCGCGCCTTCGTCGAGCCCTTGCTGAGCGCCCTCGAGCTGCTGCACGGCGCGGGCGTGTACCACCGCGACATCGCGCCCGACAACATCCTGCTGCTGCCCGACGGCCGACCGGTGCTGCTGGACTTCGGTTCGGCGCGCCGCGTGATCGGCGACCGCACGCAGACGCTGACCGCGATCCTCAAGCCCAACTTCGCACCGCTGGAGCAATACGCCGACGAGGCCGGCATGCGGCAAGGCCCGTGGACCGACCTCTACGCGCTCGGCGCGACCGTGCATTTCGTGCTGACCGGGCAGGCCCCGACGCCGGCGGTGCTGCGGGCGGTGCGTGACGCGCTGCCGGCACTCTCGGCCGCGGACGGCCTGCTGTTCCCCGGCATCCCGGCGAACTTTCTCGCGACGATCGACTGGGCCCTGGCGCTCGCGCCCGACGACCGGCCCCAAAGCGTGGCCGCGGTGCGGCGGGCGTTCAGCGGCGAGATCGTGCCGCCGCGGCCGTCGCCACGCCACGCGTTGGTGCCGCGCCTGCCACGGCCGGAATCGGGCATCGAGCCCAGCTCGGCCGTGGTGATCGACCTCGACCCCGAGATCGTTTCGAGCGCGCCGCACGCGCCAGCGCCCGCGGTGCGAACCCGCCGCAGCGGGGGTGCCGCGCTGGCGCTGCTGGCGTTGGCCGGCGTCGGCGCGATCGGCTTGGGCGCCTGGGCGCTGAACGCGCCGGTCGCCGCGCCGACGGTGAGCGCGACATCGGTCGTCGTGCCGCCGCAGGCGGCCGCCTCCGCGGCTCCCGCATTCGCGGCGGCCGTTGCCGACGTCGAGCGCACGCCGCCAACCCCGGCCGCGCCGGCGCCACGGCGCACGCATTCGGCGGAAGCAGCGCCTACCGGAACCAAGCTGGCGACAGTCGATCCGGCGCAGCACTCCCCGCGGGACGCCTGCCCGGACCGCGGCTTCTTCGCGCTCGCGATGTGCGTCAGCCGCCAATGCGCGCTGCCACGCTGGCAGGCGCATCCGCAGTGCGTCGAGGCCCGGCGCGTCGCGGAGCAGCGCCAGCAGCGCATGGAACAGTGAGACGGCGATGCCTGGAGGAGTGATGTGACTGCGCGCACCGTCTACCGCGGCCACGTGCTGAGCTGCCAGCCGATGCGCCAGGACGATGGCCGCTACCAGGCGCGCGTCGTGATCACGTCGCTGGGGGGCGACCAGACCCGCTCGCAGCGCTTCCTCGACCTGCAGGTGTTCGCCTCCGAGGAGGCGGCGATCGAACACGCGCGCCGCGCCGGCATGGAGTGGATCGACATCAACCACCCGCTGAGCTGAGCCCGGCACCGGCGCGTGTCGGCGACCCGGCGCCGTGCGTGGCCGCGGAGGCCGCGCGCCAGGCCAGCGGCAGGGCCACCAGCGAGACGACGAGGCCGAGTGCCGCTGCGGCCGTCCATCCGCCGGCCTGCACGCAGGCGGCCATCGTCGGCGGCCCGAGCAGCGAACCCGACGCCCCGCATTGCGCGAGCAGGCCGTTGGCCCGCACCATCTGGCCCGGCGCGCCGGCGAGCCGCGGCAGCAGCGCGAACGCGAGGCTGGCGAACACGCCGCCCAGCATGTTCAGCAGCACCGCGAGGCCGATCGCGACGCCGGCCTGCGGCGCCGGCATGAAGACGCCGAACAGGAGCAGCGGCGGCAACCCGAGCGACACCATGATCGGCCAGCGCAGCCCCAGGCCGTGACGCAGCAGCCAGGCCGACGCGGCACTGCCGCCTACCGCCGACACCGACGCCACGGCGGTCCACTGCCCGGCCGCGGACGCGCTCAGCCCCACCTCGCGCACCAGCAGCGTCGGCAGCAGGCCGAGGATGCCGACCTCGAACAGCGCGAACGCCCCGAACCCGAGGACCAGGCACCAGACGGCCGGTGTCAACGCCGGCGCGGCGGGGGCCGGCGGTTCGGTGCGCGCGATCGGCGCCTCGGCATGTTCGGGCAAGCGGGCGCGCCACAGCACGGCCCACAAGAGCACCCCGACGAGGCCGCCGGCCGTCACCGCGCCGCGCCAGCCCAGAGTCGCCGCCGCCCCCGCGCTGGCCCAGGCGCCCAGTGCCAGGCCCACCGGCACGAAGGTGCTCCACAGCGTCAACGCCAGGCCCTGCACGCGGGCACCGGCCATGCCGGCATGGTGGGCGATCAGTACCGGCGCGCTGACGATCACGCCCAGGTAGCCGGCGGCCTCGAGCAGCCGCCAGCCGATCAACCCGGTGGCGCCCTGGGCCCAGGCACCGCCCAGGCCGGCCAGCGCCAGGAAGCCGACGCCCCAGCGCAGCGTGCGCCGCAGGCCGAGGCGGTGCGCCAGCAGGCCGGCCACCGCGCCCAGTGTTGCGCCGCCGAGCTCGATCAGCGAGATCGCGAGCGCGACCGTGGTCAGGCTTAAGCCCAGCGCGCCCGCGATCAGCGGCGCCAGCGCCGACATCTTGCCGAGCTGGGCCGCGGCCAGCAGGCCGCTGAGGTAGAGCAGCCCCACCAGCGGCCAGGGTGAGCGCGGGCCGGTCATCGAGTGCCTCGAGCCGCGGCGCTAACATCGCCGACAGCATGTCCACGCTCCTCCAGATCAGCAGCGGCGACGAGCGTGCGCTCGGCCGCTCCCTGCGCACCTGGCGCGCATTGCGACGCATCAAGCAGTTGCACGCGGCGCAGTTGCTGGGCGTGTCGCAGGCCACCGTGTCGCGCTGGGAAAACGGCCAGAGCCCGCCCTCGCCCGACGAGGCCGAACGTCTGCGCATGCTGATGGCCGCGCGGCTGGACAGCGCCGCCGATCGCGTGCTGGCGCGGCTGGTGTGGCAGTCGGCGGCACCGGTGCACCTGGTCTGCGACCTGACCCACCGGCTGCTCGCCGTGTCGCCGGCGCGCGAGGCCCAGTTCAAGGTGCCGACCAGCCAGCTGATGGGCACGTCGCTGTGGCGTTATGCGAGCGAGGACATCGTCGCTGCCGAAGGCCGGCTCGCCGACCACGGCTGGTTCGGCCCGACGCCGCCGGCGATCGAATTCCATACCCGCGCACGCGACAGCGATGCGCTCGTGATCCGCGCGTGCGACATGCGCTGGGTGCGTTTCCAGTTGTCGGACGGCAGCTTCGCGCGCCTGGTCGAGACCGTCGCGGACGGCGGCGGTATCCCGGCGCCGGGTGTCCCAGATCACGCGGCTCCGCCGAGCCAGTCGGCCAGCGCCGCGATCGAGTCGCACTGCCGATAGCGTGGGTGGTCGGCCGGTGCGTGGGCGTCCTCGTGGGCCCACACCAGCGGGTACGGGATCAGCACCGCGGCGCAGCCGGCCTCGAGCGCGGGCAGGATGTCCGAGCGCACCGAGTTGCCGGCCATCAATGCGTCTTGCGGCGGCGCGCCATGGCGTGCGAAGGCGCGGCGATACGTGTCGGCGGTCTTCTCGCTGACGATCTCGACACCCGAGAAGAACGCGCCCAGGCCCGAGGCGGCGAGCTTGCTCTCCTGGTGGAACATGTCGCCCTTCGTGATCAGCACCAGCGGCGCGATCTCGGCCAGGCGCTGCAGCGCGTCGGCCACGCCGGGCAGCGGCTCGACCGGATGGCGCATCAGGCCCCGGCCGGCCTCGAGGATCTCGGCCAGCACCGCGGCGGGCGCACGCGCGTCGCTGAGCTGCAAGGCCGTCTCCAGCATCGACAGCGTGAAGCCCTTCGCGCCGTAGCCATAGGTGCCGAGATTGCGCCGCTCGACCGCGGCGAGCGCGTCCTCCACCGTGGCCGCATCGGCCCAGGGCGCGAGCAGTGTGTTGAAGCGCGCGTGGGTCAGCCGGAAGTGGGTCTCGTTGTGCCAGAGCGTGTCGTCCGCATCCAGGCCGATGATTTTCGGAGTCGTCATGGTGGTGCCAGCTTAAAGGCGACGCCGGCCGCCGCGCTGAATGAATTATTCAGCGACCTGCCGGTTCAGCGCCTGGCGCAGCCGCCGCGTGCTGTCGAAGCCGGCGAGCTGCGCCGCATCGGCGCTCGACGCACCGCCGGCGAGCGCGTGCTGCGCGAGGCCGCGCCGCACATGCTCCACGTACGCACGCGGGCTCAGGCGCACATGCGTGTGGAACAGCCGCGCCAGATGGCGTGGCGTGACGTGCGCGGCGGCCGCGAGGCGCTGCGCCGTCCAGGCGGTGCCGGGCGCGGCGCAGACCGCGTCCTGCACGCGGTGCACCGCCGGGTGCAGGTGGTCGCGGTGGGCGAGCAGCGGCGAACGCTGCGTGTCCTGCGGGCCGCGGCGCGTGAACGCGACCATCACCTGCGCGACCGCCGACGCGATCGCCGGCCCGCATTCGCGCGTGATCAGGTGCAGCGCGAGGTCGATGCCGGCCGTGATGCCGGCGCTCGACAGCAGCGGTCCGTCCTCGACGAACACGCGGTTCGCCTGCACCGTTGCTGCCGGCGCGAGCTGTGCCAGCTCGTCGAGCAGCTCGTGGTGCGTCGTGACGCAGCGCGTGCCGACCAGGCCCGCATCGGCCGCAAGCAGGGCGCCGACGCAGACGGTCAGCAGCGTCGTGTCGCCGTCGGCCAGCCGCGG
>Ga0307517_10015758_pt1 | contig 10012 bp, 11 predicted proteins | sample 23_EM_MG_FD_194515 | JGI IMG/M metagenome (GOLD analysis project Ga0307517, IMG submission 194515) | Populus trichocarpa ectomycorrhiza microbial communities from riparian zone in the Pacific Northwest, United States - 23_EM | ecosystem: Host-associated > Plants > Roots > Unclassified | place...
AAGGTGACGCGTGGATTCGGAAAAGCTCGAAGCCCTTGTTGACTTAGAAAAAGTCAACGAAAACGGAGGCGGTGCCGACTGGAACACCTTCCTAAGGTGATGCGTGGATTTGGAACCGCTCGCGGCCCATGTTGACTCAGAAAAGGTAAACAAAACAACTTCCAAAGGCGACGCGTGGATTCGGAAGAGCTCGATGTCCCTGCTGACTCAGACAAAGTCAATGAAAACAGATGCGGTGACGACTGGGAAATCATCACCGAAATATCTTCCAAAGGTGACGCCAGGATTCGAAAGCGCTCGCCGCCCCTATTGACTCAGAAAAGTCAACGCAACACCTTTCAAAGGTGACGCGTGGATTCGGAAGAGCTCGAAGCCCCTATTGACTTAGAAAAAGTCACAAAAACAGAGTCGGTGCCGACTGGGAAATCGTATAAAGAAGAAAAAAGTCAACGAAACAACTTCAAAAGGGGACGTGTGGATTCGGAAAAGCTCGAAGCCCCTGTTGACTCTGAAAAAGTCAACAAAACAACTTCAGAATGTGACGCGTGGATTCGGAAGAGCTCGAAGCCCCTGTTGACTTTGAAAAAGTCAACAAAAAGGGACTCGGAGCCGACTGGGAAATCATCATCGAAACACCTTCCAAAGGCGACGCGTGGATTCGGAAGAGCTCGTAGCCCTTGTTGACTTAGAAATATTCAACGAAAACAGAGACGATGCCGCCTCCGAAATCATCACCGAAACAGCTTCCAAAGGTGACGCGTGGATTCAGAAGCGCTCGCAGCCCCTTTTGACTAACAAAAGGTCAACGAAAACGGAGTCGGTGCCGACTCGGAAATCGTCAACGAAACACCTTCCATAGGTGACGCCTGGATTCATGGGAGCACACAACCCCTTTTGATTCAGAAATAGTCAACAAAAACAAAGCCACAACCGAATCAGAAATATTTAACGAAACCGCTTCCACAGGTGACCCGTGGGTTCATCAGCGCCCACAACCCCTGTTTGCTCCGAAAAAGTCAACGAAAACTGAGTCGGTGCCGACTAGGAAATCATCACAGAAGCACCTTCCAAAGGGGACGCGTGGATTTGGAAGCGTTGCAGCCCCTGTTGACTAAGAAAAAGTCAACGTAACAACTTCCAAAGGTGACGCGTGGATTCGGAAGAGCTCGCAGCCCCTGTTGACTTAGAAATAGTCAACAGAAACAGAGTCGGTGCCGACTCAGAAATCGTCAACGAAAAAGCTTCCATAGGTGACGCGTGGATTCTTCAGCGCTCGCAGCCCCTGTTTACTCAGAAAAAGTCAACGAAAATGGAGTCGGTGTCGACTGGTAAATCGTCAAAGAAACAACTTCCAAAGGTTACACGTGGATTTGTCACCGTGCCCATCCCATTTAAACTTAGAAACTGTTAATGAAAGCTGAGCCACAAATGTCTCCGAAATCATCAACGAAACTTACAAAGGTGACGCGTGGATTCGTCAGCGCCCACAGCCCTTGTTGACTCAGAAATAGTCAACACCAACGAGGTCGCTACCGACTGAGAAATCATAACCGAAACACCTTGCAAAGGTGACGCGTGGATTCGGAAGAGCTGGCAACCACTCTTGACTTAGAAAATTTCAACGAAAACGGGGTCAGTGCCGACTGGAAATTCATCACCGAAACAATTTCAAAAGGTGACGCTTGGATTCGAAAGCACTCGCAGCCCCTGTTTACTCAGAAAAAGTCAACGAAACAACTTCCAAAGCTTACGCATGGATTCATCAGCGCGCCCAGCCCCTATTGACTTAGAAACAATCAATGAAAAATGAGCCCCTGCCGACTCTAAAATCATCAGCGAAACCGATTCCAAAAATGACGCGTGGATTCCTTAGCGCCCACATCCCCTGTTGACTTAGAAATAGTCAACGAAAACTGAGTCGCTGCAGCCTCAGAAATCGTCAATGAAACACCTTCCAGAGGTGACGGCTGGATTCGTGAGAGCACATAGCCCCTTTTGATTCAGAAATAGTCAACAAAAACTAAGCCACTGCCTAATCAGAAATAGTCAACGAAACCGCTTCCACAGGTGACGCGTGGCTTCATCAGCTCTCGCAACCCCTGTTTACTCAGAAAAAATCATCTAAAACTTGTCGGTGCCGACTGGGAAATCGTCAATGAAACAAAATCCAAAGGTGATGCGTGGATTCGTCAGCGTGCCAAGCCCTTGTTGACTTAGCTGTTGATTCAGAAATAGTCAACGAAAACTAGGTCACTGCCGCCTCAGAAATCATCACCGAAACACCTTTCAAAGGTGATGCGTGGATTCAGAAGAGCCCGCAGCCCCTCTTGTCTCAGAAAAAGTCAACTAAAACGGATTCGGTGCCGGCTGGGAAACGTCACCAAAACACATTTCAAAGGTGACGCGTGGATTTGGAAGCGTTCTCAGCCCTTGTTGACTCAGAAAAAGTCAACGAAACAACTTTCAAAGGTGACGCGTGGATTAGGAAGAGCTCGCAGCCCTTGTTGGCTAAGAAAACGTCAACAAAAAGGGAGTCGGTGGCGACTGGGAAATCGTCACCGAAACACCTTCCTAAGATGACGCGTGGATTCAGAAGAGCTCGCAGTCCCTGTTGACTCCGAAAAAGTCAACGAAAACAGAGTCTGTGCCGACTGGGAAATCATCACCGAAACACCTTCCAAAGGTGACGCATGGATTTGGATGCGCTCGCCGCCCCTGTCGACTCTGAAAAACTCAACGAAACAACTTTCAAAGGGGACGCGTGGATTCGACAGATCTCGAAGCCCCTGTTGACACAGAAAAGTCAACAAAAACTAGGTCGCAGCCGACTGAGAAATCATCACCGAAAGACCTTGCAAAAGTGATGTGTGGATTCGGAAGAGCTCGCAACCCCTCTTGACTCAGAAAATGTCAACGAAAACGGAATCGGTGCCGACTGGGAAATCATCAATGAACCAACTTCCAAAGGTGACGCGTGGATTCGTCAGCGTGCCAGCCCTTGTTGACTTAGAAACTTTTAAGGAAAACTGAGCAATAGTCGTCTCCGAAATTGTTAACGAAACCAATTACAAAGGTGACACGTGAATTCGTCAGCGCCCACAGCCCCTGTTGACTCAGAAATAGTCAATGAAAACTAGGTCGTTGCCACCTCAGAAATAATTACCGAAACACCTTTCAAAGGTGACGCGTGGATTTAGAAGAGCCGGCAGCCCCTCTTGACTTAGTCGACTGGGAAATCGTCACCGAAACACCTTCCAAAGGTGACACGTGGATTTGAAAGCGTCGCACCCCCTGTTGACTATGAAAAAGTGAGCGAAACAACTTTCAAAGGTGACGAGTGGATTCGGAAGTGCTCGTAGCCCCTGTTGACTCAGGCATATTCAACGAAAACAGAGTCGGTGTCGAGTCAAAAATCATCGCCGAAACAGCTTCCAAAGGTAACGCGTGGATTCGGAAGCGCTCGCAGCCCCTTTTGACTTAGAAATGGTCAATAAAAACGGAGTCGGTGCCGACTCAGAAATCATCAACGAAACACCTTCCATAGGTGACGCCTGGATTCGTGGGAGCACAGAGCCCCTTTAGGGTCAGAAATAGTCAACAAAAACTAAGCCACTGCCGAATAAGAAATATTTAACGAAATCGCTTCCACAGGTGACCCGTGGATTCATTAGCGCTCGCAGCCCCTGTTTACTCAGAAAAAGTCAAAGAAAACGAAGTCGGTGCCGACTGGGAAATCGTCAACGAAACAACTTGCAAAGGTGACGCATTGATTCGTCAGCTTGCCCAGCCCTTGGTGACTTAGAAACTGTTAAGGAAAAATGAGCCCCAGTCGTCTCCAAAATCATCAACGAAATCGATTACAAAGGTGACACGTGGATTTGTCAGCGCCCACAGCCCTGTTGACTTAGAAATAGTCAATGAAAACTAGGTCGCTGCCGACTGAGAAATCTTCTCCGAAACACCTTTCAAAGGTGACGCGTGGATTCATAAGAGCCTGCGGCCCCTCTTGGCTTAGAAAAAGTCAACGAAAACGGAGTCGGTGCCGGCTGGGAAATCTTCAACGAAGAACCTTCCAAAGTGACGCGTGGATTTGGAAGCGCTGCAGCCCCTGTTGACTATGAAAAAGTGAGTGAAACAACTTCCAAAGGTGACGCGTGGATTCAGAAGAGGTCGCAGCCGCTGTTGAGTCAGAAATATTCAACGAAAACAGAGTCGCTCCCGACTTAGAAATCATCACCGAAACACCTTCCAATGGTGATGCCTGGATTCGTGAGAGCACACAACCCCTTTTGATTCAAAAATTGTCAACAAAAACTAAGCCCCTACCAAATCAGAAATAGTCAACGAAACAGCTTCCACAGGTGACGCGTGGATTTATCAGCGCTCGCAACCCCTGTTTTCTCAGAAACGTCAACTAATACTTGTCCATGCCAATTGGGAAATCATCAACGAAACAACATCCAAAGGTGATGCGTGGATTCGTCAGCGTGCCCAGCCCTTTTTGACTTAGAAACTGTTAAGAAAAACTGAGCCACAACCGTCTCTAAAATCGTCAAAGAAACCGATTACAAAGGTGACACGTGAATTCAGCAGCGCTCACAGCCATAGTTTACTCAGCAAAAACTAAGTCGGTGCCGACTGGAAATCGTCAACGAAACAACTTCCAAAGGCGACGTGTGGATTCGTCAGCGTGCCCAGCCCTTGCTGACTTAGAAATTGTTAAGGAAAACTGAGCCACAGCCATCTCCAAAATCATCAACGAAACCGATTACAAAGGTGACGCGTGGATTCGTGAGCACCCATAGCCCCTGTTGACTCAGACATAGTCAACGACACCTAGGTCGCTTTCGACTGAGAGATCATCACCGAAACACCTTTCAAAGGTGAAGCGTGGATTCAGAAGAACCCGCAGCTCCTCTTGACTCAGAAAATGTCAACGAAAACGGAGTCGATACCAACTGGGAAATAGTCACCGAAACACCATCCAAAGGTGATGCGTGGATTCGGAAGAGCTCGCAGCCCCTGTTGACCCAGAAAAAGTCAATGAAAATGGAGTCGGTGGCGACTGGGAAATCATCACCGAAAAACCTTCCTATGGTGACGCGTGGATTCCGAAGAGCTCGCAGTCCCTGTAGACTCAGAAAAAGTCAACGAAAACAGAGTCGGTGGCGACTGGGAAATCGTCAATGAAACACCTTCCTAAGGTGACGCGTGGATTCGGAAAAGCTCGAAGCCCTTGTTGACTTAGAAAAAGTCAACGAAAACGGAGGCGGTGCCGAATGCGAAATCGTCAATGAAACAACTTCCAAAGGTGACGTGTGGATTCGTCAGCGTGCCCAGCCCTTGTTGACTTAGAAATAGTTAATGAAAACTGAGCCACAGCCGTCTACGAAATCATCAACGAAACCGATTACAAAGGTGACGCGTGGATTCGTTACCGAAATAGTCAATGAAAACTATGTCGCTGCCGACAAAGAAATCATCACCGAAACACCTTTCAAAGTGACCCGTGGATTCAGAAGAGCCCGCAACCCCTCTTGACATCGAAAAAGTCAATGAAAACAGAGTCGGTGCTGACTCAGAAATCATCACCGAAACAGCTTCCAAAGGTGACGCGTGGATTCAGAAGCGCTCGCAGCCCCTTTTGACTAAGAAAAGGTCAACGAAAACGGAGTCGGTGACGACTCAGAAATCATCAACGAAAAACCTTCCATAGGTGACACCTAGAATCGTGAGAGCACACAGCCCCTTTTGATTCACAAATAGTCAACAAAAACTGAGCCACTACCGAATCAGAAATATTTAACGAAACCGCTTCCACAGGTAACGAGTGGATTCATCAGCCATCTCTGAACTCGTCAACCAAATCGATTACAAAGGTGACGCGTTGATTCGTTAGAGCCCACAGCCCCTAGTGACTCAGAAATAGTCAACGAAAACTAGGTCGTTGCCGACTTAGAAATCATTACCGAAACACCTTTCAAAGTGACGCATGGATTCCGAAGAGCCCGCAGCCCCTCTTGACTCAGAAAAAGTCAACGAAAACAGAGTCGGTGCCGGCTGGGAAACGTCACCGAAAAACCTTCCAAAGGTGACACGTGGATTTGGAAGCGCTCGCCGCCCCTATTTACTCAGAAAACATCAACGAAACAACTTCCAAAGGTGATGCGTGGATTTGGAAGAGCTCGCAGTCCCTGTTGACTAAGAAAAAGTCAACGAAAACGGAGTTGGTGGCGACTGGAAAATCATCACTGAAACTCCTTCCAAAGGTGACGCGTGGATTTTGGAAGTTGCACAACTGCTGTTGACTAAGAAAAAGTCAACAAAACAACTTCCAAAGGTGACGCGTGGATTCGGAAGAGCTCGCAGCCCCTGTTGACTCATAATAGTCAATGAAAACGGAGTCGGTGTCGACTTAGAAATCGTCAACGAAATAGCTTCCATAAGTGACGCGTGCATCCTTCTACGCTCGCAACCCCTGTTTACTCAGAAAAAGTCAATGAAAACGAAGTCGGTGCCGACTGGTAAATCGTCAAAGAAACAACTTCCAAATGTGACGCGTGGATTCGTCACAGTTCCCAGCCCTTTTTGACTTAGAAACTATTAATGAAAGCTGAGCCATAGCTGTCTCCGAAATCATCAACGAAACCGATTACAAAGGTGACGCGTGGATTCGTGAGCGCCCACTGCCCCTGTTGACTCAGAAATAGTCAACAACAACGAGGTCGCTACCGACAGAGAAATCATAACCGAAACACCTTGCAAAGGTGACGCGTGGATTCGGAAGAGCTGGCAGTCCCTCTTGACTTAGAAAATTTCAACGAAAACGGGGTCGGTGCCGACTGGTGACGCTTGGATTCGAAAGCACTCGCAGCCCCTGTTGACTGAGAAAACATCAACGAAACAACTTCCAAAGCTTACGCGTGGATTCCTTAGCGCCCACATCCCCTGTTGACTCAGAAATAGTCAACGAAAACTGAGTTGCTGCAACATCATAAATCATCACCGAAACATATTTCAAATGTGACGCGTGGATTTGGAATCGCTCGCAGCCCCTTTTGACTTAGAAAATGTCAACGAAAACGGAGTCGGTGTCGACTGTGAAATCATCAACGAAACACCTTCCATAGGTGACGCCTGGATACGTGAGAGCACACAGCCCCTTTGATTCAGAAATAATCAACAAAAACTAAGCCACTGCCAAATCAGAAATAGTTAAAGAAACTGCTTTCACAGGTGACGCGTGGATTCATCAGCGCTCGCAGCCCCTGTTTACTTAGAAAAAGTCAACGAAAACTGAGTCGGTGTCGAATGCGAAATCGTCAATGAAACAACTTCCAAAGGTGACGCGTGGATTAGTCAACGTGCCCAGCCCTTGTTGACTTAGAAACTGTTAAAGAAAACTAAGCCACAGCCGCCTCCGAAATCTTCAACAAAACCGATTACAAAGGTGACGCATGGATTCGTCAGCACCCACAGCCCATGTGGACTCAGAAATAGTCAACGAAAACTAGGTCAGTGCCGCCTCAGAAATCATCACCGAAACACCTTTCAAAGGTGACTAGTGGATTCCGTAGAGCTGGCAGCCCCTTTTGACTTAGAAAAAGTCAACGAAAACGGAGTCCGTGGCGACTGGGAAATCTTCACCAAAACACCTTCTAAAGGTGACGCTTGGATTCGGAAGAGCTCGCAGTCCCTATTGACACAGAAAAAGTCAACGAAAACAGAGTCGGTGCTGACTGGGAAATCATCACGGAAACACCTTCCAAAGGTGACGCGTGGATTTGGAAGCGCTCGCAGCCCCTGTTGACTCTGAAAAAGTCAACGAAACAACTTCCAAAGGTGACATGTGGATTAGGAAGAGCTCGCAGCCCCTGTGACTCAGAAATAGTCAACGAAAACAGAGTCGCTGTAGACTACGAAATCATCACCGAAATAGCTTCCAAAGGTGATGAGTGGATTCGGAAGCGCTTGCAGCCCCTGTTGACGAAGAAATGGTCAATGAAAACGGAGTCACTACCAACTCAGAAATCATCACCGAAACACCTTTCAAAGGTGACACGTGGATTCAGGAGAGCTCGCGGCCCCTATTGACTTAGAAAAAGTCAACCAAAATGGAGTCGGTGCCGACTGGGAAATATCACCGAAATATTTTTCCAAAGGTGACGCGTGGATTCGGAAGCGCTTGTAGCCCCTGTTGACTAAGAAAAAGTCAAGGAAACAATGTCCAAAGGTTACGCGTGGATTCATCAGCGCGCCCAGCCCCTGTTCACTTAGAAACAGTAATGAAAATTGGGCCCCTGCCGACTCCGAAATCATCACCGAAACCGATTCCAAAGATTTGTGGATTCCTTAGCGCCCACAACCCCTGTTGACTCAGAAATAGTCAACAAAAACTGAGTCGCTGTAGCGTCATAAATCATCATCGAACCAGATTTCAAAGGTGACGCGTGGATTTGGAAGCGCTCGCAACCCCTATTGACTTAGAAAAGGTAAACGAAAATGGAGTCGGTACCAACTCAGAAATTGTCAACGGAACACCTTCCATAGGTGAGGCCTGGATTCGTGAGAGCACGCCCCTTTTGATTCAGAAATAGTCAACAAAAACTAAGCCACTGCCGAATCAGAAATAGTCAACGAAACCGCTTCCACAGGTGACGCGTTGATTCATCAGCGCTCGCAGCCCCTGTTTACTCAGAAAAAGTCAATGAAAATGGAGTCGGTGCCGACTGGGAAATCGTCAACGAAACAACTTCCAAAGGTGATGCATGGATTCGTCAGCGTGCCAAGCCCTTGTTGACTTAGAAACAGTTAATGAAAACTGAGCCACGGCTGTCTTCAAAATCATCAATGAAACCGATTACAAAGGTGACACGTGGATTCGTTAGCGCCCACACCACTGTTGACTTAGAAATAGTCAGTGAAAACTAGGTCGATGCCGACTCAGAAATCATCACCGAAACACCGTCCAAAGGTGACGTGTGGATTCAGAAGAGCCGGTAGCCCCTCTTGACTCAGAAAAAATGAACGAAAACGGAGTCGGTGGCGACTAGGAAATCATCACTGAAACACCTTCCCAAGGTGACGCATTGACTCATAAACAGTCAAGGAAAACTGAGTCGTTGCCCACTCATAAACAGCCCCCGAAACTGCTTTCACAAGTGACGAATGGATTCGTCAGCCCACACAGCCCCTGTGGACTCATAAACAGTCAAGGAAAACTGAATCGCTGCCCACTCAGAAAGAGCCCCTGAAACTGCTTTCACAGGTGACGAATGGATTCGTCAGCCCACACAGCCCCTGTGGACTCATAAATAGTCAAGGAAAACTGAGTCGCTGCTCACTATGAAAGAACCCCTCAAACAGCTTTCACAGTTGATGAATGGATTCGTCAGCCCACACAGCCCCTTTCGACTCATAAACAGTAAAGGAAAACTAAGTCGCTGCCCACTCATAAACAGCCCCCAAAATTGCTTTCACAGGTGACCCATGAATTCAGCATCCCACACAAACCCCTGTTGACTCACAAAGAGTCAAGGAAAACTGAGTCGTTGCCCACTCAAAAATAGCCCCCGAAACTGCTTTCACGGGTGACGAATGGATTCGTCAGACCACACAGCCCCTGTGGACTCATAAACAGTCAACGAAAAGTGAGTCGCTGCCCACTCATCAACAGCCCCCAAAACGGCTTTCACAAGTGACCCATGGATTCGTCAGCCCACACAACTCATGTTGACTCAGAAAGAGTCAAGGAAAACTGAGTCGCTGCTCACTAAGAAATAGCCCCCAAAACTGCTTTCACAGGTTACGAATGGATTCGTCAGCCCATACAGCCCCTGTTTACTCATAAACAGTCAAGGAAAACTGAGTCGCTGCCCACTCAGAAATAGCCCCCGAAAGTACTTTCATAGGTGACTGATTTGTAATTAAAAGTGCATTTTTATCAAGGTTTTATATCATTATTTTGCACTTGAAGTATCAATAACTCCTTAACTAAAGCATATTTTATAAT
>Ga0307517_10015759_pt1 | contig 10012 bp, 2 predicted proteins | sample 23_EM_MG_FD_194515 | JGI IMG/M metagenome (GOLD analysis project Ga0307517, IMG submission 194515) | Populus trichocarpa ectomycorrhiza microbial communities from riparian zone in the Pacific Northwest, United States - 23_EM | ecosystem: Host-associated > Plants > Roots > Unclassified | place...
ATAGTTCTTTAACAACAATTCCTTCAATATTGTTCTCAAGATTTCAATCTAAACAGAAAAGGTACTGTGTAATTGAAATATTATTAATTTCTTATAGTTTTTTTTAAAAAATCTTGGTCCATATATAATCTACTTTTCTTTAAATTGAAATATCAAAGGATTTCATTCCTATCCGCCAAAATTGATATGACAATAGAATGGGTCCAAGTACTAAAATAACTAGTCAAATTTAAGCACTCATAATAATTCTTCACACTTTATTAAAAAAAAATATATTTTTACACCGAGATTCTATTACAAGAAGAACTTTCAACTAAATTACGTGTAAGAAGATACGTGTAAATAGTGAATCATAGGTCATCCTAACACACACACACACACACACACACACACAGAGAGTTGTGGAAAAGGGTTTGGTTCTTATAATAGCTTGAACATGGATGTAAGATATATACAATACAAAACCACCGACGATATATATATATATATATAAAAACCACCGACGATATATATACACATGGTGTCTTAATAGAAACTTACTCGATCGACTAGCCATTAACGCGGTAGAGAGAAGAATTCCGGGAGGGAAATATAGAAAATGTTAAAATATTAATGTCATCTTCCACTGCGTCTCGCAACTAGGATAAAGGAGTCACATATTAGGCAGACAAAATATTTATCCACCGACATGTGTTTGCTAATTTATGACTTTATTCTTTGCTTTGTCAGCGCCATTCATCCATATTATATGCTTTTCTTTATCTCTTGCACACTCTAGAGAATCTGATAGAAGCTGGAAAGAAGCTGCTAATCAATGTGATACCATTGATTTCTGTACACAGTAAGTTGTGATTCTGAGTTTTTCCGACTATTATATTCTAATAATGTCAGTCTATTAGATTCATACACTAATTGATACGTCCTTAGTACTGTATATTCTACAATTATTAACCTACTACGATGACTTGCTCAGACAATTAACTAGCTAGGTCAACTCGCCGACAATTAAAACCGGCATCTCTTTTACAGGGAAACTATATTTCTCCTTAATTTTGAATTAAATCAAATCACAATTAAAATTTAATTTAATTGATAACCCATCATAATTTTTATACTTAAAATAAAATATTAATTATACTATTTGAAATAACTATGGTAATAAATTGAATTAACAATCTTAACTATTTAACCCTTATATCATTTTGTTTTTTACAAAATAAGTTTTTGATAATTGAATAAATAAGTTTGTCAAAACTATATAACAATTAATTCTAATTTTCATACTTAACTTCAATTCCTCAATAACATATTATCATCCTATCTTTTTTTTAAACCATTCAAAGTATAGCTCTTTTATACATCTGAAAAATATTCCAATAAAATTAGAATAATCTAAAAACTATTTAACTGCTTTAAAAATCTCTTCCATCCTAATTTTTTTATTATTTTAATTATCTCGATTGACTTTCAAACTTAATGATTTGTGTTTATAATAGCTTGTGCAATATTATTCATTACACTAGTCATCTTTTAAATTTTCAAAGAATAATCACTTGTAGATGATAATGTAACAGGTTAGAACACCAAGTAAACACAGCTTGAAATGTCTTTTTCTTGTGCATGTGACATGATGAGATATGAATCCAAAAATATGTAGTCCCAAAAACTGAAAAAGCAATATGTACGTGTTTTATTATAAATGTCAGCTGATAATATATATGAAGTAATGTTGGTAAATGTAGCCGTAGACCAGGCCAAGATTTTTCATCTTAGCATTCCTTCAAACTATTCAAAATTCTAATTCATTAATACAGCACAATTGGTGGAATATATTATCAAACTACAAAAGCCTTCACCAAAAAGAAAAGAAGCTAAGGTAAATGAAATGTGCACCTTCAGAGTTCACAGTCTTGATTTACTCCATCCTATAATTTTGATGGGTCTCTAAGAGATGAAACATAACTTTCTTCACCTCCAATGCCTTTAACAAGTGCACTTTTCCACTAGCTGATTGAGATCAAAGGTATGATACTGACTACATCCATGTGTTAAGGCTTTTGCCCTTAACAAATTGTTGATAAAGAAGAATTTGAAGAGAGAATAGAGAGAAAAGAAGATTAGCAGATTAAGAAAGAACAGAGGAAGAGAATGATTTTTTTCGTGTTTTACATTTCCATTCCCTACCTTTTTTTTTTTTTGTCTTTCTACCTTAATTTCAAGCTTAACCTCATCTAATTAGAGCTAAAAGGGTTTAGTTGAAAGGAAAATAAAAATTAGAGGACAAAAAGAAAAACTTCTGGCAAAAAATGAAAAAAACAAAAAAAGCAGATGGAGCAGCTAGCATCAATGTTCATATGATCAGTGATACCAACTTCATCTATTTTAGTTGTTTTAGTAATATTACTTGTAGGGTAGAGTTTCACAGAAGGAAAAAAAAAAAGAAGAAGCAATCACCATCAAGAATTTTGGGTATTTTGCTTAATTTTAAATGTCTATAAATTCGAGTGAAATCAAGTTACTGAGAGCAATTATGAATCATCCAAGCAACTGGCAAATACATATATTCATGCATGAGGGTATGTTTTTTTATATTTAATAAAGCTTTTTCCCCCCTAAGAAATTAAAAAGAATTTTCAGAACATTTCGAACAGTAGGATTGATTTTTTGGCTTTTTTGTGGTCCTTTGGATTTGGATATGTCTTCACGTAATATTGGATGCAAAGTATGGTGCAAATACAAGACTCCCACGAACCAATAATTCGTGATTTATCCAGCCACAATTTGCTTCTAGAAAAAAGCCAGAGGCTCAGGTTTATAGGGAGATATCAAATAATTATTCGATGGTTTTTACTTGGAGGATTAAGTTTTCTTTGAAAAATAATATCCAATAATTGAAGTATCGGAATGAGAACAAAAAGGAAAATATTTTAACGGACAAATCTTAATCATATAACCGCTTAATTTCAGTATATATTAATTTTGGTGTAGATGAAGATAAATAATAAACGTAATAATTGAGTTTAAGTTTCATTTAAAAAACTTATACTTCAAATTAAATAACCATTTCTAATATATAAAACATTAATTAAAGTTTAATTTTTATATTTAATTTTCATCCTCATTCAATTGCTAATTTATTTATTTTTAATTCCATCTCTAATTATTTTTTTTATTTAGTTTTTATATCAGATTTGATTCTCATTGTTTAGATTACTATTTGTTTTGTTTTTTAATTTTTATGATTGAGAATTTTACTTTGTTATTTTTATATTTCCGTCTTCAACGGGTCAATCTCGGTCTCATGATTCAGTTTACTGGTTTTGAATATTAGCCCGGTTTAAGTTCAATATATTTTTTAGATTTTTTTTTAAAAATTGATGTTTTTTTTTCAATTTTATCACTTGACATTGAGTTATTGGTCCTTGAGCTTCATAATTTGTTTTATTTTTTTTATTTATGGGGTTATTTTGATCTCATGTAGCAGGTTAGTCGAGTTAACCCGAGTTGATTTTGTTTTTTCTCGATATTTTTTTAATTTATTATTTTCTTTTATCATTTGAAATTAAATTATTAACCCTTGAGCTTTGTAACTTTTTAAGTTTTTTTTTTTACATGGAGTTATCCTGGGTTCGGGTTGGTCAAGTTAACCCGGGTAAACTCAAATTTTTTCTCTCAATTTTTTTTTATTGATTTAACTTTGTTTTTTTTTTCTATCTCTTTTATAAAAAAATATATATATATAATCTTTTTATCCCAATCTCATTTTGTATGTAGCGGGTTAGTCAAATTAACTTGGGTTAACTTGGTTTTTTCTTTGAATTTTTTTTTAAATTTCATCATTTAACATTAAATTATTAAGTTTTAAACTTTGTGATTTTATTTTGCTTTTTTTTTATAGGATTATTCTGATTTCATATCTTAAATTATGTTAATTAATACGTTTTTTTATGTAGCTTCGTAAGAAATAAATATGTGGTTTAAAAAACTATAAACTCAACCTCATATTCTTACGAGAGTTTGTGATGAATCATCGTTGCTAGATTCAAATACAGGCCGGCTTTGAAAGGAAATAAAAAAGAAAGACCGCTTTTCATAGTACAGTAGTGCCCCCATCATCAATAGCCTGTCTTGGGCCTCTTGGCACATGCCAGTAGGACAAAAAAAGAAAGAAAGATGATAGAATGCAATGGGCGTAGAGCTACGAGCCTACGACTCGTTATCCTTTTAAATTAAAAAGATATTATTTTTATTATTTTAAATTAAAATATTTAAATTAAAAATATTTTATATTTTATATTAAAAAATATAATTTTTTTCTACGTATTAAAAGACTTTAAATTTCATATAAAAAATAATATTTTTATGTGAATATATAGTGTATATAGATTAAATAACTTCAAATCTCATATTAAATAAATAAAATATTTTTTTAGTATTTATATAGTGAATTTTAAAAAAGATTAATAAGCTATTAAAATATATATATATATAAAAACAGATCTCTGGTTATGAGAAAAAATACATTTAAATAAGAAAAAAATCTCTATCAGGTTTTGCCAAGTCATCCGGATCATAAATCAATCATGTTTTACTGGATTTTTTGTTTAATTTAATCCTTATCTTATCTAAACTAGTTCAGCCATCAAATCAACTCATCAGCCGATACTTATGACTCCGACCACGAGTACTATTTATATATATATACACGAGACAGAATGGTTGCGGGTAGTTTGAATCAGAAAAGGCAAGGCTGTTCCTATCGAAGGTGTCGGCTACAACGAAAGTAATATATACCAATGCATACACGTATCTTACTTATTTCTTCAACATGACATTAATGGTGTTTTTCTCAACAAAATTGACCACGCACCTTGACAACTCAAACTTTGATCCTGACATCCAACCAAAACTCTTGTATATATAGTTTTGATATGTATCCACTCCTACAGCTACCAAACCAATCACGTACGTTGCATTATCTGCCACGTTCAACGTATATATAAATATATAGACACCGTTTTTAATCGAAAAAAAAAAATGAGTGAGATTTTTCACATGCAGCTCATATTGAGTATACCTCGACAGATGCATATCATCTTTATCCACGTTACTGCAACAAAAGAAACTGAGTAGTCTTTTTAAGAGTGCTCATCTAGCTAAGAGCTCGATCGTATTTGTCCTCTAGCTCTTTACTTGGCCATGAATTCAGATAGCAACCATGAAAGCTAGTTTGCACCTTCTTTTCATACTCATCTTAACTAGGATAGTATCGTTAGCTATACAAACACCATCCACTAGTTGAAAAGATTTGCACTAGAGAGTAGAGAGTCACTAGCTCGGGCTTGCAAAAGATCCTACATAGTCACGACGACTATATATATATATGAATGAACATCATCTTTAATAAAAATTTAGATTGGTGAGTTGTGAGTTCATTCTTGTATATATACAATTAGTCATCCACTTTTTCTTGTTCATATGTTTTCACAACTCATAAGCAAGGAAAATAAAGAAACTATTTCTATAGGCGTTATTACAAATTAATACTACTCTAGCATGTAGCGTTGGATATATAAACTTTTTTTTATTTTTTTTATTTTATATATTTATTCACATACCAAATTGCCTTAATAATAATAATAATAAAAAAAAACCTATTGTGAAAAAATAAAAAACCCCTTAATTAAGTCCAGTTTTTTTGTTCGGATGACATTTTGGTTGTTTTGCTTTTATTTTTGATATTTATTCAAATACTAAATTATCTTTTAGCTAATATGATATTAATGAAAAAACCATTGTGAAAATACTAAAAAGCTCATTGGTAGTTGTTTTAAAATTTTGGATTTTAAGAATATTTTAGTTGTTTTATTATACTTTTAAAATATAAAAAGATTTATTTGCTCCTAATTAATTTGGTAATGGCTAACACATCCTGTGAAAAGATCTCAATGTACCTGATTGAAAGTATTAAGTTTTTTTGGTGTGAAGTTGCACGGGAAAAAAGAGGGCAATAACTGAAAAGGAGACAGATTTAAAGTTCCAAGTTATCAAGGACCGTTATGAATTTTCTGAGAAGCCTCGTTCCCTTATGCATAAGCTCGCCCCTGCTCAAGAGGACGTCCCAACAAACAAAAACGTGAGAGTTCTATATCGCTACTAGAAAATTAATAAATACAAACAGAAATATCGAGGGAGTATTTCTATCGGTAAATTTTCGAGGAATTTTACCAACGGAAATTTCCGTCGGTATATACTAAGGGAATTACAGTGAAAAAAAAATTAATGATTTACCAACGGAATTACCGACGGAATAAATTCCGTCAGTAAATTTATTGGTAAAACTGTGAACACTGTTCATCATGTCAATTACAAAAAGAATCACCAACGAAATTTTCCATCGGTGTTGTCCAGAGAGCTCCAGAACTGTTCACTTTCCAATTGCACTGTTAATTGTTGTTCTTTACGGACAAAATCACCGACGGATTGAAAAGTCATCGGTGTTATTTGGTGGTTTTCTAAAAAAATTCAATTAATTTAAAATTTTCATTTAAATATTACAGACGGAATCACCAACGGATTGAAAAATCGTCAGTAATTGTTGGCGGTTTTTGAAAACTTTTTACGAAATTGAAAATTTAAATTAAATATTACCGATGGAATTACAGACGGAATAATTAAAAAATATTAATATTCAATTATCTGTCGGTAAATCCGTCGCTAACGAATTTTTTTTTTCATATGAGATCAATTTTTAGTTGATTTATTTATAGGGATTTTTAAATTTTTAGCAATTGCACCCCAATAAAAAGTCTGGATCCCCTTATTTCATAAGAGATAAACTCATTTCTTCTTCTTCTTCACTATATGTAAAAAACATCAATATCTATTTCTTTCTCTTCTTTTCTCTCCTCATCTCCTTCTCTTTCCCTCCATGCTCGGGGTATGTCTTCTTCTTCTTTCTTCTTTTATCTTCTTAGTTTTTTTAATTAATATGCTTTACGATTTTTTTTCTCTCCTTAGCTTCACTTGCAACTACATTAAGATAAAAAAAAAATTTCTTCTTCTTTTTTCTTGATTTTTTCACTATATTTGTTTTTTTATTTTATTTTTTATTTTTTTTGTTCTTTATAATTGTATAAATGTTGTTGTGAGAATTTTTTTTTCATATGAGATCAATTTTTAGTTGATTTATTTATAGGGATTTTTAAATTTTTAGCAATTGCAACTTTATTTTTTTCATATGAATTTTTTTAGTTGAATTTATTTTTTCGTTTTATTTATTTGTTGCAAAATTTGTTTGAGTTGATTTTCTTATTCTTTTTTCCAAGCATTTTGAGTATATACTATAGAGTGATGATTTACGTTAATTTAATTATTTTATAATTTTATAAAATAATTTTTTTAAAATGTTTTTATATAGTAATAAAAAATATTATTACCGACGCGTCTGTTCCGTTAGTAAATCTTTCGGTAATAATATACCAACGGATTTACTGACGAAAAAAACATTACCGACGAACGATTCACCGACAGATTATTTCCGTCTGTGATTCCGTCGGTAATGTAATTACCGATGAAATATGTGTCTTACACCGACAAAAAAATTCCATCAGTAAACTATTAAATCTTGTAGTGTATTATGAATTTCATAATTCAAATATGGGAAAAGATGGAACGAGGATATCTAATTTTAATTAATGATAATTGCAGAGTATAATAATGAAGACATGAGGGAGATGGCCTGAGGGCATTAATGAATTAGTACCAAGGATGAGAAATTAATAAAGGAAAAGGAAAATTATAAAGAGGTGTGGATCAGAGAAAATTGACCGATACGTACGTAGAGAATTGCGTATCATGTCAACCCTAGCTAGTAATCTTTCAATTTATTTGTCTGTAAAGATCCATTTAGACAGGCAGATTACAAAAGGGAGATGTAAGAATCTCAAAACTTTCTGTAAGAAAAAGGAGACATGCATTCCATTCAGCCAAATTAAGGTTGCTTGACGACGTTAACGTAGCTAATCATCTGCAATCATAGCTTGGATAGAAACTTATGAAAGCAGTAATTAAGCATTAATGTCTAAAGTTATTGCTCTAACTATTATGCTCATAATAATTTATAGAAACGTGCTCCACAAACCAAGCACCTAGCGAGCTATATATATTCAATACTATTTTATTCTCTTTATGTAAAAGCAGTGATGTAATTTTCCCTCTTTATAAGCTTCTTCTTCAATTATAATCATGCAGCAACCACTTTCGGCCATTTTCCTCGAGTACCTCTACATTTTTCTGAATTTTCCATTAAATCTAGCTAGGCCCTCTAACCTTTAACTGGTATTGGTCCTTTACAAAAATAAAAACCACTGCGCACTAACGGTATATTGAGAAAAATTTAAATTTTTTTTGCTTAAAATTTATTTTTATATATATTTTTAGATTGTTTTGATGTATTGATATTAAAAATAAATTTTTTAAATATAAAAAATTATTATTTTAATGTATTTTTAAGTAAAAAACAACCGCTACTATATTTACAAACACACCATTAAAGTTTATTGTTATTGTAGTTACCGTGATAGTTAAAATAAATATATATAAAACATGCTTTTGTGGTTCTTATAGCTTTTGAAATTGTTGATATAGAACTCCTCTAGACTCTATCCAGATATGGCTTCTGGTTATCAAATACGATCGGGTTGGTTTATTGGGAGGAAAAACCAGCCCCATCCTTTAACACCTTTTTTTTTTTTTTTTGTCTAGATCTTGGTATTTAGAAATCTATTAGATCCCAACTAATTCGATCGAGCCGAAGATAAAACTCTCTTAATAATAATGTATTTTATTCACGAGACTCGACCTTAAAATCTTATTTAAAAAGAATACACATCGAAGTACTTAAACCAATCACCGGTTATCCTCAACACTGAAAAGCTATGAAGCTATGAAACCTCTTTTCTTTGGACTCAATCAATAAACCATATTGTTTATGGAAAAAATTGATACAGCCATGCAGCATAGTACGGACTACGGTGTCCGGTGTGTGTGTAATGGATAGAAGATTAATTGTTTTGATTTTAATTAAAAATAAGCTATTCTTTAAAATAATGAGAGGAAAAAACACTCATGGAGTAAGATTATTCTTGCAAGGAAAAGGAACACTGAGTGATCGGCACGACATCACCTTACAGAAAGTAAATTACTACTTGTTATTTTACTGAAATGATTTCGTGAACTGATAATGCACCTTACAAAAAAATAAGTTTAAAAAACTCTTGAGCTCTTTCAAGACAAAATAATGAGAGGAAAAAAAAACTCATTAATTAATTAATAAAACCCATCATGTAATGACAGAATCTCAAAGAGAGATTGAATGACATCACATGATCTAGGGAGGGTTGGACTGTTGACGCTGAAGTCAACACGTTATTAGAGACACGCGTTAGGCTAAGAAAGTGATTAGGCGCTTTTGTTTTTTACCTTTTTTCTTTTTTTTTTTTTGAAAAAATTTATATTTTTTTAGATTAATATATTTTTTTGATATTTTTTAATTATTTTGATATACTAATATTAAAAAATAGATGGAACATGGCACCAACAATCCCCACATGTCATGAGCACATCCATGTGAAAGAACCCTAACAATTTATCAAATGGCAGCTTTTTGTTGACTTGAGCCATGGTTCGTCCGGCAAGGAAGGTGAGAAGGAACTTGCCGATGCATAATACATTTCCCCTAATACATCTCACCTTACTCCTGTAACATGCAAGGATGAATGGTGGCACGAAAATATGCAAGGCAATCGGATAAAAATAATAAAGTAAATTTTTTAAACATAAAACAATTTAAAATTTAAATAATAAAGATCAAATATGGTATAAAAAAAATTAGAGGTTAAATTAAAAAATAAATTAAATTTTAAAAATGATAAAAAAAAACATAATTGAAAGAATGAGGCCTAAAATTGAATAAAAAAATAAAATAAAATATTGAGGGATAAAATTAAAA
>Ga0307517_10015760_pt1 | contig 10011 bp, 13 predicted proteins | sample 23_EM_MG_FD_194515 | JGI IMG/M metagenome (GOLD analysis project Ga0307517, IMG submission 194515) | Populus trichocarpa ectomycorrhiza microbial communities from riparian zone in the Pacific Northwest, United States - 23_EM | ecosystem: Host-associated > Plants > Roots > Unclassified | place...
TAGCTTCCCGGCCAACGCCCAAAAGACCGGCTTCCGCTCCCAAAGTTCTCCCAGCTTGTGAAGCGGATGGTTGTGGAGATTGACCGGAATCCGGGGGCATATCCAGACGGCAACGTTGCTGAGGTACGGTTCTGGAGTTGAGACTCGGAGGTGAAGTCATTGACGGTCTACCTCAGTGGCCCAGAGCGCAGACACAAACACCACCCATGGACGGTTTCACATTACGCAAAACTGGTGACGCACCTGCCAGGATTCGAATTCTCCTCTACCTCAATCACCAGCCTTCCCAGTACAAACTTCATCCCGACCTTGGTGGGTCCTGTTCTTGACCGTCGCTTTCGTTCTAGCTAACACGGACCAGCCAATCTGCTCTGCTTGAAGGAGGACTCACGGATAAACGTAATCCACGCTTTATGGAACTACATCAAAATCAACGGTCTTCAGGACAAAGTTGAGCGAAGAATAGTCAGAACGAATGACGAACTCCGCGCCGTGAGTTCTCCCGAAAGCGCGATCTTATTCTGGGGTGCTGACAATGACTTGCGCAGCTTCTGGGTGCCGAAACCGTCCATTTCACACAATTACCTGAGATCGTAAACCGGTTCCTCATGCCTCCGGATCCCATCATGCTTCATTATATGATAAACCCCGCAACTGCGCCGCCCGAGCGACCCACTGCTTGGGATGTTGAAGTCAAGCTGGAGGACCTGTCTCTCAAACACCGTATGAAGAGCGTTACACTTGACGCAAATCCAGCCACGCTGAAGACGCTTGGTGATATCGATGACGAGGTCCGTCGCGCTCGCGTACTACTTACTTAGTCAGCGCAGTTTCTTATACCCTGACAGATCGCAGTGCACATCCAGTCATTACACAATTCAGCCAACAAATCCACGTTCCTCCGCTCGTTCTCACAGGAACCCGCAGAGTTCATTCAGACGTGGCTGGCGTCACAGTCTCGGGATTTGGAGACCGTTCTGGGAAGTGGGATTTCGGATGGTGCAACGATTAGGCTGGAGGATCTGAAGAGGAGTGAATTCTTCAAGCTACCTTGGGTAGAGGAGGCGGTTGCGATTCAACACGGGTTCGAACTTTCGCAAAAGAACTCGTGATTTTTCGGTAGTCCCGGTTTATATTGTACTCCCCTGTTCCACACTCCTCGCGAGCAATAGACGTGTTGCCGCTTGCCGTTATTGTACCAAGCCTTCATCGGGTTCGGGTGCCGGTAGGACCGATCAAGTGTAAGGCCAAGCGGCCCTGGCTGATCAGGCCACTCAGTCATTTATTACCCCGCTTCTTCACCCCACGGTCTACCCTTATCCGAAACCTTCGTTTACCACCCTTGGACTCCCCCCGGGCTTTTAAGTGATGGCCAGCAAAAAAGTGCGTGCATCCGACCTCCTTTGCTGGTTGCAGGTGGCTGACAAAATGCCGGTCTCAGCTGGACAAGCTGCGTCAGGTCCGTCGCTTCATCCCAGAACCATGACTCGCACTCATTTTCGTTCAGTGGGCTGGAGAAGTCATTTCTTCAAAAGACAAGTCAACCGTCAACGACGAGTTCAGGGCACTGGAGAATGATATCGAACTTCGGCGTAAAGGAATTTCTAGGTCCGTTCCCGAGTCGAACTCTGACCTCGCATCAAGTTACCGAGCTTGGGGATGTGCGTTCGTTGGTTTTTAGGCTCCAAGTTGTATCGGACAACTATTACCGATTCTTGTCCAAAAAGAAAGCGCTCGAAGTCACTCCAGAAGAGCCCGGTAAACTGTCCGCCCGCGATGCGTTCGGGATCGTCATGATTTCTCATGGGGAAGAGTTTGGCGAAGATTCCGCCTTCGGTGCGCCATTTCACTCATTTGTTCGTTGATATTGTGCCGGTGCTTATGGACAACCAATCGATAGGAACATCTCTTGTGAAATTCGGCCAAGGGATGTGCAAAATCGCTACACTGCAGGAAACACAAGCTTTGACATTCAAAGACACTTTCTCTGCTTCACTAAAAATGTACCACGACGAGATTAAGGAATACCATATCCAAAGGAAGAAGCTTGAGAGCCGAAGGTGTGCAGGTGACATCTCTACAATAAATTTACTGTCGCTCACTATCCTCCACAGATTGAACTATGACGCTGCAGCCAGCAAAGTCGACCGGTTGAAGGGCTCAAAGAAAGACAAGGACAAGGAAGAAGCTGACGTCGAGTTGGACATATGCAAGAGCAAGTAGTGAGTGTTTTCTACTGCCCCCGGGTCATAGCTGAGCCAGCCTCGAAGTGAGGAGACATCAGAAGACGTTCGAGCTCGAATGCACGCTATCCAGGAAAACGAGATCGATCAACTTCGGGAACTCTCAAAATTCCTTGAGATGGAGATCAGATTTGCAGAGCAGCACCTGGACGTTCTCAGGGTTATTAAAGATGACTGGATCGATGAGTTCGTGATCACCTTCACTACCCGAAATGTTCCTAACTCCAGTGTAGCGTAACCCTAGAACGCGTCGCTGCTTCAAGGCCCTCTTCCCGCCCATTCGCACCTGCACATCCTACCCCCGATAATAGAAAAGGTTCTGTGAGATCCCATCGGTCAACACGGTCGCAGGTGATAGAATCTTCTGAGGAGGAAAATGTGGTTCCACCACAAAAGCTTACCAGGAGAAGATCTTCGGGCGCTAGACGCAAGTCCGATGCCGACAAGGGGTCATCTCGTCCTTCTTCAAGGACATCTAGAAGAAGGACTGACAGTACCGCGACGGTTGGAGGTAGCGAGAAGGAAAAGGAAAAGGACAAGGACAAGGATAGATCCTCCGTCCGAACGAGCGTTGCTGGGTGGGCGTCTTCCGCAATCGACTCGATGATGAACGGACGCGGGAAGAAGGATAAAGAGAACTTTGCCACTCTAGAAGACGGGGAGGGTGGTGTAGATGGCGAAGACAAGAGCTCAACCACAAGGCCACCGCTCCTCCGTAGACAATCTTCCAAATCACAACCCGGCAGCAAGAAAAACACGCCTTTGAACTCCCCTTCAAGCGCCTTCAGGAGCTTAAAGGCACTCACAGTCACCTCTACGAGCACCCCAAAGATGGTACGGGCCATCGACGACTTCTCCGGGTCCCCAGACGAACTGTCATTCAGGGCTGGAGATGAGATCGTCTTGTTGAACGAGGTGATCGAGGGCTGGTGGATGGGCGAGTTAAGGGGCAAGAAAGGGCTATTCCCTATCTCGCATACTGAACCGATGCATCATTCACCTTCTCCCGCGATGATTCAACGGCTTCCCAGTTGGAAAAGGGGATCGGTTCCTTCGGGCCCGGCATCCGACGAAGAGATGAGCAAGACAACTTTGGTCAACCAAGGCGACTCGGACACCGTCTCTCATCTCATGACGAGTGACGACGACGATCACCCATTCAGCGACTCCAACTACCCCGCCTCTGGCAGCGCGATAACCCCATCCTACCCGTCGTCCTACATCGGCCACCGTCCTCCAGACAGCGCCACGGAGGATGAGAACGATTACAACCCTCTGTTAAAGAACGATTCCTATGGGGACATTCACTCCCAGAACGAGCCTCCTCCTCTGGTTAGGCAGCCTTCGTTCGGAAGGAAACCACCCCCTCCTCCCCCTCCTCCGAGAAGGAATCCAGCCCCAGGTCTGGCGCCTCCACCGATACCACAGAGAAATCGGGCTAGTTCCTCGATATCCTCCTTTAATTCTACCCCCTCCAACTCGTCACCGTTTGATAGCCCAATGCGGTCGACGTTCAGCGTAAACGATATCGGCACCGGCACGAACCCATTCGATAAAAAGTAGCGGGCCCTGATGTTAGCATCGAGACTACGCTTTCCCAGGGTTCAACAAATTGGGCTGAGCTTTAGACGTGATTTTTGGCCGTGCTTGTTTATTTATTTATCCTCCCTGCTCCTTCACATCGCTAAACATCCCCGTTGTATATATCTAGTGCGCTTATTATGCAGTTGCTGGTATGGTCATAATCTGCGTGTTATAAACAGGTTCCTGTGCTCTGCTCAGCTCCAAGTCTCTTCGATGAGTCTCCCACTGCGTTCCATCAAGCACAGGAAATCGTCAGCTTCCTCGTCTGACATGTCACCGACCTTGATCGCTGCATTTTTTATGGCCGCTTTTACGGCAATTGGCATCTTGTTCGAAGACCTGGCGAAAATGTTTCAGTCAATGGGGGGGGGCCATTTGTCCACTGGTGGAGATGTTGATTACCCTGAGATATACACCCATCCATTCCTCTTCCCGACCACATCCCAGATGTGCTCTGCGTCTCGTTCGATGAGGTGTTGCACATATGTCCTTCGGACGCCTTCTGGACCGTCACGGGATGCGGCAAGTTGGTAATTGAGATTATCAGACTTGGCATGATTTTCCCATTCGACGGCGTAGTGCTGGTCTTTTGTGGCGGATCTGCAGCCAAAATAGAGCGTGTTGTCTTTCCGGGGAGATAAACTTTTAATGATGCGTGTAATGGTTGGTGTATGCCGGAATACTCACCTTCGGCACCGAGTTTCAGACGGTGTTGAATTATGGCTCGCATAGGAGCTACACCTGTCCCCGGGCCGACACATATGATTGGGGTTCCGGGATTGTCCGGAAGGGTAATAAATCCTTTCGAGACCGTAGCCAAGATGGTATCACCTTTCGGCGAGATCAGTAGGTACAAGACACTACCAGAGAAAAACTCAGGAAAAATCGAAACTTACCAGGGACCAGCATTGACAAGTAAGACGTGCATATTCCTTTCCGTGGGACTTTCAGGCGAGTCCTGTAGTTTACCATCGCAACGCAAAGGTGTATTTCCTTCGGGTAACTCTAGCGTTTTCCTCAGTTCCTGGATAGACCCGAACCGTTTAGACCCTTACCTTTACCGAACTCGCAATCGAGAACTCTCGAGCTCGCAGTGGGGGAAAAACGTCAAAGATATAATCGAGGGGTATCCGCACGGAACGAAATTCCTCCAAGACTTCTTTGATTGTCCTACGCACCATCTGCGCGTACTCGTAGAGATCATCCTGCGATGAGGCGAATAATTATCACTCAGGTCAACTTGGGGAATTGTACGAGACGCACCGCTCCTTCGGGAGTAATAAACTCCTCCAATTTCTCCTTTTCCAAGGAGTTCTGAGCGAAATGGTGGAGAATCTCGAAGAATCCATATCTTGGAACAGCGTTTATGTTCAAGTATCGAGTGAAAATCGTCCTCAATGTAGCGGAGGGTGGGAGGTGATCGGGAAGCGTTTGGTCTGGAAGTCCGTCGACGGGTGTAATATCCACCGGAACGGCCTGGACTCACCCCTTAGTGAAATATCAATGGTATACAGGGAATCGGCGATGTTTGACCAGCCCATCGTCGATAGGAAAGCGTCAACATCCTGAGATGGAATTTCCGGGTGTATGACTGCGACATCCCCAGGGTCATAACTGACAGGATTACTGAATACTTTGCCGGCATTCGGATGAGGAGATGGATCGTACCTAATTTCGTCATCAAACGAGAGTTCTATGTGCCGGACATCTTGGTACCAGTCTGGAGACGTTATTCGTAGGTTACATTGTATCTTCGCCTGATGATATTGTTTGTCCAGTGACAATGGGTCAGGGATGCCGAGATTCACCCCGTCCTCCAATGTCACTGTAACACGTGGCGGCGGCAAACCTGAGCCCGTAGCTAGAATAACGCCATCCGGCAGTGGATACATCTCCAGGAGTGCCGAAGATAGCTGGTCTAGCCATGGATTTAAAGCCCCGTCAATCCTAAGGGGAAATCAGCAAAAAATAAGCAACCAACACGGAATTGTCTGCGTCGACACTAACCCGAAATGATGTTGATCATCTCCCTCTCCTCTGTGACATATCTGTGTCGCACCCAGACTAACCAGTCGACGAGACAACTTCTTTGCTGGCCAACAAAATTTCTCGTACGATGAGTCACCCAAGCCGAAAACGGCAAAATGAAGGTCCTCAAGGATATCGTTTGGTAAATCCGACCGGAGAAGCATATTCCAAAGTGTAGTCATCGACCTTGGTTCTTGTCCTGAACCCGTAGTCGAAATGATGAATATTATCAGAGTTTCGTGGATGAGGCCAGACTAAACATTTCCGTTATCTGATAATGAGACCGGGTTCTGCCGAGGACCTCCAATGGAACGAGAGAAAAAAGTATTCTCACCAAGGGATAATCTCGAACGTTGATATTCTGACATTTGAAACTGAGATCCCGGCAACGACGTGAGATTTTGTCGGCTGCATCCTGAGCACCACCGGACTCGGTGGCGTACAGGATCGTGAGGGTTCTTTCGTGGTCGTGATCGTCCATCAGACGGAGGAGTCCCGTCGGCTTTCCCACGCCTGGCGGAGGTTTTTTCCTGCTTCCGCATCTTCCCAAGCACCTCACTCCGATCTTGCACTCATCTCCCCCAGCCTTTGTTGGAGGGGCACCGGCTTGTTGCAGTCGCCCTAGTTTCGCTTCTGTACCTTTTTTGTGCGTTTTTAGCCTCCCAGCGTTATCTGGGGACTTTCCCGGTCGTTGGGAACTTGATGACTAAGGCCGAGGCAACCTCATGCCGCTCAATTCTGACGGCAGCACTGGGTGTCGATCCTACCCTACCCAAACCACGCTAGTTTGGCTCCCCCCCTGAGTCTGCACCTCATTAGTTGGTGCTTTCATCATTCAGAGGTCTAGACCTCGCTCCAACTTCCAGTTTCCACGTTTCGTGGATGCGTGGAGAGGCCTGATAACTGCGGCTTACAAATACTGACATAGCGCTCTCCCTCGTTCTGTCAAAATCACGTTAGATTCACCCTCCGCTCCGGTGTTTTTTCGAGTCATCTCGCTCCCCGCGTTGGTGGTAATGTAACCTTGTCTGGTCCATTGGTCCCACTTCGGCGTCACAGCCTCGGAGGCGAAGCGCACAAGGACGTGCCCTGACCTGTCAGGAATCCTTGTATGACTCGAAACTACTACTCAACCTTCTTCTTCCACTCTCTGTGTATGCGTACACTTGACTCAGGATCCACGTACACGACTTCGATTCTTGACAATCACCGCCTATCTTACAATGGTTTCGTTCGGAAGCATCAAACCTCAAACGAAGGTCTCGACCAAACCTACTTGGTCGATAGACCAAATGCCAGAGTTGGAGGGTAAGGTGGTGATCGTCACCGGAGGGAGTTCAGGTACTTCCCATACTTCCCAACGTATGTAAATCACTCACCAGTTTCGTCTGAAAGGCGTGGGGAGAGATATATGCAAGCAGCTTCTCTTGAAAAACGCAAAGGTCTACATGGCCGACGAGTCACAGGACCGCGCGACCGTGGCTATCGCAGAGATGGCCATTGAAACTGACGGTAAGTATGCTCGACTACACCACTTAGACCTTGCAGACCTGGATGCCGTCAACCAGTCCGCTGAAGAGTTCCTGAAGTAAGCCGGTCATCATTCACTGCATTCAATTCATTAACTCTCCCGGTTCATGCGACCGCAGGAAGGAAACCTCCCTTCATGTGCTCTTTTGTATCGCCGATACCGCATATATCGTCAAGGACAAATACACAGCACAGGGCTACGACATGCAATTTGGAGCCAACACCCTCGGTCATCTCCTCTTTATTCGAAAGCTCTACCACCTCCTAGTCTCGAGCACGACTCCCGAGTGCCCCACAAGAGTTATATGGGCATCCTCTTCACTTCACTCCCGTTGCGCCTCTCCGTTCAACTATGATGCACTCAGGGATACTCCCGCGAGGAGCCAGAAGTTCATCACACCTCAGACTTTGTACGAATCGAGCAAGTTTGCAATTGTCCAGCTTGGGTTATACATGTCGCGAACGACGTTCAACGATGACGGCGTTGTGATGATAGTTGTTGACCCCTGCGTGCAAGTTGAGAACCCTTCATCAAGAAACGCCGTGACGAAACTTGTGAGTAAGGTCTCAACTCCCACTTCTTAATCCTTTCTTACCCAAAGGTTCTGCGGTTATAGTTTAAAAAACCGTCTCGCCCATCCGAGTGCAGAGTCCTCACTACCTACCTCTATGCAGGGGCATACACCTCGTCCAAACCCCTTGAATTACAGGGAAAGTACTTTATTCCACTACTGCAAGTCGGTAAACCCTCTCCGGCCGCTGAAGATGAGATGACCCAACAGGAGATGTGGAACTACTGCGAGAAAATCATCTGTGGTTACCTGGCCTGGGAGTGAGTAGTTTAAGGGTTCTAATGTTGTATGTACGAAGGGAATGGTTTAATCCGATTCTATGCTCACGTACGAATGTTCGAGAAAAAAGGTTTCTCATCACCTTCGGTGAAGTGTTTAGTTTGATCGTTGGAATTTTCTAGGTTTTGGAGGAATGTTCTGGAAGGAGTGGATAGAGGAGTTCCAGTGAACCCTGCCGCACCGCGGCAGAGGTTAAGATCATCATGCGTCGGGGATTCTGATCATGGGGCGAAAGCCATGATCGGCCCGTCACGGTGGTCATCCTATAACGCAAATTTGTCAGTTTGCGGGTGACCTGGCCCTCTTAAAGGCGATGGGGATGAAGAAAACCAGATCATAAGAAACGACTCACCAGAGCATCCTCCTGTCGAGATACTCGATAACGCTAGCACTTGTGGGTCGGCGTTAAGGGCGTACACCGGGCTGATGAAGATAGGTCGAAAGTATCGAATATCCGTTCGAAAGTGCCAGTCGCATTGACCATCTCCGGTTCGAGTTCCGGGCGTAGTGGTGACGGTTAGTTGTGCGGTTGGAATACCGATAATTTCGTCGCTTCCGCCGCTGATGCTCCCGCCCGTCAAAGAGGACCTGGTTCTCGATGGATAGGCTCGGATTTCTTGAGGAATGGACTCTTGTTTCTTCCTGACATGGTAGAGGCATCCTATGCCGTTCACAAACTTTTGACACAAGAAACATTTTGGTTTCGCTCCGTCACAGTTCTGTCGCGCGAGCGATAAACGGATGTACGTTTTGTTAATGATAGACCTAAGAAGGAAGGGTGGAGAATGGGGCGTACTTGGCGTCCTTATCGTCAGCTTGTCGCGCCCGATCCCATGCCGGAGATTTACAGTCAACTACCAATCGGCAGCGTGTGGGGTGTGGTGGCCACAAACCTGCAACCCGAACAAGCCGACCCCTCCAGCAACAGCCTTCCTGGATGTATGCGTCCTGTAATCGCGGGCGCGAGTGTAAATCGCTTTGGCATGTTTCCCGCGGTGGGGTTTCGTTTGATCGCATCTCTACTGCGGTGTAAACGTCGAGTCAAGCTGGGATCCACCGGAAACAACCGGGGCGCCCGATCGTACGGGCTCTAATCACTTCGTGATACCGTGAGGTCGAGTTGTGTCAGCTGGTCCGTGCTATATAAAAACATCAGTAAAGGTGTGAGGGAGAGGGGAAGATTGCGTGGGACTGAGACTTACCGAAAATATGAACAAATCCCCTGGATAACCGCGGTGTACAACGGCGAGAGGGTCGTTCTTGTATGTGGCGGACCGAGAGGGTCGCGGTTCCGCCCCGGGTTCCTTCGGGCGTTGCAATCGTGGGAATGAAAGAAAATCCAAGCCAGTACAGACGAAGACATCGCCGATCGTGATCCAGAACTTGGCTCGCACATTTTTCCTCCTCTCTTTCTATCTTATCGTCTATCTATCCCAATCCCACCATCCCACATCCAAAAATGGAGGATCTGGAGACCTATCAGACTCCCCTTGCTAGGTCTGACTCTGTCGGAGATATAGCTATGTGCAAGAATTGATGAGCTTGGAATCGTAGCCGATATGCGAGCAAGGAGATGGCATATCTCTTTTCCGCAGCTGTTGGGTTTTCCAGTACACCTGGATGGAGTGGAACGACTGATGCATCCACTACTTTTTAACAGAACCGGCACCATACTTGGAGAATTCTCTGGCTCAACCTCGCCATCGCGGAGAAGGAGCTGGGACTCCCGGTCCCCGATGAAGCCATCAACCAGATGAAAAACAACCTCGTACGTC
>Ga0307517_10015761_pt1 | contig 10011 bp, 4 predicted proteins | sample 23_EM_MG_FD_194515 | JGI IMG/M metagenome (GOLD analysis project Ga0307517, IMG submission 194515) | Populus trichocarpa ectomycorrhiza microbial communities from riparian zone in the Pacific Northwest, United States - 23_EM | ecosystem: Host-associated > Plants > Roots > Unclassified | place...
TTTTTTTTGTAATTTTTTTTTTATTTTTTACATTTGAAATATTTATTACTCTACACTTGATCTATTTATACCATTTTTTTTTTGTTATCTTCATTCTTTCGTTTGTTTTTGTAATTGTTTTTTTTTTCTTTACATTTTTTTTTTAAATCTATACAAAGACTAAAAGAAAATAGTATTTCAATATAACAATTGCAATATTGTCCCATTTTCTATTACAAAATAAATTAACTTGAAATCTTACACGTTTTTATTAATGTATAAGATCTTCAATTCATTATATTATATGTAACTATTAACGTTTTGATTCATGGTTTTTTTTTATTCGGTGTTAAATTAAAAACACGTTGATAACACCTGCATATTTATTATTTTACGTTACAAAAAAAATATTTGACCCACAACAAAGTGAGTCGAATAGATACGTTAATGAATACTTGTTTTTTTGTAATTATTAGCACAATTAGTTCTTAATTTATTAATTAAATGCATGTATAGGATTTTCAATTAATTTATAATTAGGATTTATTTTGTAAAAAATATTAAAAACACTTATATATTCATTTGTTTTGCCAAAAAAATCAATTATACAACCTGCGGTTCGGGTTAAATTACTAGTTAAAAACTAATTAACGAACGAGGGAGGAATAAAGTTGCCAATATTGTACGAACAAAGGAGGGTACAAAAAAAAAAGGAGGACATTAAAGTTGTGTTACTTTTTCATTGTTTCCATGAGTAGGTTCATGCATGGATGAGACATAGGTTCTCTCTATACGAGGCAAGGATCTTTCCTATTATCTCTTTGGAGAAAGATCATTTGCTAGCATGATAGAGAAACACCTTTTCTTTTCTTTTCTTTTCTTTTCTTTCAATCCCATACAAACTGATTAGGAGAGCTTACCTCGATTATATTTCAGAGCAGGTTGTGGTGTCCACCTCCTTTTTGGTGCTTGTCCTTTTCAAACTCTGGATTGTAGGGCATCTTAACTCAAAAGGATGAACAATCATTGTATGGTATTAGACATTTATCCTGCACGTAAAAAGAAATATTAACAGACATCACAACGTAACAATTCTTTTTGAAATATGAACCTCATCCCATGGCCTACGTCTGGATCATAATCGGTCCCGATGCATTAACATTTTGGTTCGTGCAAGCAAGATGATCTGCCGCGCTACTGTTATGCAGTCTTAATCATAAAAAAATGTCATATTTAACTTATAGGTTATTTTCACAATAATTTCTGACAGAAACTTGAGAGAATATGAGTGCATATATAATACAATAACATCATTTTCACTACTGAAATTTATCTGTTTAGCATGTTTCGATAGAGATTTCTTTTTTAGCGTCTTCTTGTCATATAGCTAGCTAGCTAGAATCATGGAACCAAATTACCACAATCTTACAAAAGAAAACATGAACAGTCTCAAATCCAATCTTGTTCCCAAGTTTTTCACACATTTCACTGCTAATTGGTGTTTCAGATTTCAATCTATGAAAGCGTTTGCATATCAATGGACATCCATTTAAACTCAAAAACTTACAGCAGTAGTATCACATCAATACTAAATATACTGCAGCATGACAAGTAAATCTGTCAACGTTACCATCGGTTTGGCCCGAGAAACAGCACACAAACTCATATGCACATCAGAAAGAAGGGTAACATAATAAAATTTTGAAGGAAGACAAGTATCAAAGCCCAAAAAATCTCTATATGCAAGCTAGAATTGTACTGTATCGGTACCCATCTAGCTACTCCAATACAAAATTACAAACAAGTGGAGTTATCCACAGAACAGGAGAGGATTTCTAGTCTGCAGATAGTAGTCTATTACGTCAGTAAATGTGGAATAAAGTAGGGGCATTTCAATATTCGACTGTCATAAAAGAACACAAACAGAAATTTGAGAGACTGGTGTGCTATAATTAAATGAGATAGCACAGTAGTAGAGAGAACCGACCGCATGATGTCAAGCAATGCTATCACAATTTTTCTCTTGTTTCTCAACATCTCTATCTTTCCAGCCATCTCTGCCTTGAACCAAGAAGGCCACTCTCTGCTTTCATGGCTTTCAACCTTTAACTCTTCTTTTTCATCTACTTTCTTCTCAACATGGGATCCAAGCCACCAAAATCCATGCAAATGGGATTATGTAAGATGTTCTAGCAATGGTTTTGTCTCAGAAATAATAATCACCTCCATCAACCTTCCTACCGGCTTCCCTACCCAGCTTCTCTCCTTTAACCATCTCACAACTCTCGTCCTTTCAAATGGAAATCTTACTGGAGAAATTCCTCGGTCGATAGGAAACCTGTCCTCACTGAGCACCTTAGATCTCAGTTTCAATTCTTTGACTGGAAACATCCCAGCAGAAATTGGCAGACTATCTCAATTGCAGTTACTTGCACTAAATACAAATTCATTGCATGGTGAGATTCCAAAAGAAATAGGAAATTGTTCAACGCTTAGACAGCTGGAACTCTTTGACAACCAGCTCTCTGGAAAGATTCCTGCAGAAATAGGACAGTTGTTAGCTTTGGAGACCTTTCGTGCGGGCGGTAACCCAGGAATTTATGGACAAATTCCAATGCAGATATCCAACTGCAAAGGACTACTCTTTTTGGGTCTTGCAGATACTGGGATTTCAGGAGAGATTCCAAGTAGTTTAGGGGAATTGAAGCATCTTGAGACTCTTTCGGTCTACACAGCTAATCTTACAGGCAGCATTCCAGCAGAAATTGGCAACTGCTCAGCGTTAGAGCATCTTTATCTGTACGAAAACCAACTTTCAGGCAGAGTTCCTGATGAATTGGCTTCGTTGACAAATCTCAAGAAGTTGTTGTTATGGCAGAACAATCTAACTGGGAGCATTCCAGATGCTCTAGGCAATTGTTTGTCTTTAGAAGTTATTGATCTCTCGATGAATTTTCTAAGTGGTCAGATTCCTGGGTCTCTTGCCAATTTGGTTGCATTGGAGGAGCTTCTTTTATCAGAGAATTACCTTTCAGGAGAAATCCCGCCTTTTGTTGGCAACTATTTTGGCCTGAAGCAGCTTGAGCTGGATAACAACAGATTCACCGGTGAGATTCCACCAGCCATCGGGCAACTGAAGGAGCTTTCGCTGTTTTTTGCATGGCAGAACCAGCTCCATGGAAGCATTCCTGCTGAACTAGCCAGATGTGAGAAACTTCAAGCATTGGATCTTTCGCACAATTTCCTTACTAGTTCAATTCCACCCTCTCTGTTCCATCTCAAGAACTTAACTCAATTACTGCTGATATCAAATGGATTTTCGGGTGAAATTCCTCCAGATATTGGTAATTGCATTGGTTTGATCCGTTTACGGTTAGGATCAAACTACTTTTCTGGTCAAATTCCCTCGGAAATAGGTCTCTTACATAGCTTGAGCTTCCTTGAATTGTCAGATAATCAATTTACTGGAGAAATCCCTGCAGAGATTGGCAACTGCACTCAACTAGAAATGGTTGATTTGCACAACAATAGGCTCCATGGAACCATTCCCACATCTGTCGAGTTTCTTGTTAGTCTAAACGTTTTAGACCTTTCCAAGAACTCTATAGCAGGCTCAGTACCTGAGAACTTGGGTATGCTTACATCCTTGAACAAATTGGTAATTAACGAAAACTACATTACTGGTTCTATTCCGAAGTCCCTTGGCCTGTGTAGGGATCTGCAGTTGTTAGATATGAGCAGCAACAGGCTCACTGGTTCAATCCCAGATGAGATAGGTCGATTGCAAGGATTAGACATCCTCTTGAATTTGAGTAGGAATTCTCTAACGGGCCCTATTCCTGAAAGCTTCGCAAGTCTTTCGAAACTTTCCAACCTGGATCTTTCGTACAACATGCTCACAGGAACACTGACAGTGCTAGGCAGTCTTGACAATCTTGTTTCTCTCAATGTCTCGTACAACAACTTTTCAGGGCTGCTTCCTGATACCAAGTTCTTCCATGATCTCCCTGCCTCTGTATATGCTGGCAATCAAGAGCTCTGCATTAACAGAAACAAGTGTCACATGGATGGAAGTCACCATGGCAAGAACACCAAAAACCTAGTCGCGTGCACTCTTCTCAGTGTAACTGTTACCTTGTTGATTGTGCTTCTTGGGGGACTTCTGTTTATCAGAACCCGTGGAGCTTCTTTTGGAAGGAAAGATGAAGACATCTTGGAGTGGGATTTCACCCCATTTCAAAAGCTTAACTTCTCGGTAAATGATATTTTGACAAAGCTCTCAGATTCAAACATTGTTGGGAAAGGTGTTTCAGGCATTGTTTATCGTGTCGAGACTCCAATGAAACAGGTCATTGCAGTGAAAAGGTTGTGGCCGCTGAAGAATGGGGAAGTTCCAGAAAGAGACTTGTTTTCTGCCGAGGTTAGAGCTCTTGGATCAATAAGGCATAAAAATATAGTGAGGCTTCTTGGATGCTGTAACAATGGAAAAACCAGGTTGCTCTTATTTGACTACATCAGCAATGGGAGTTTGGCTGAATTGCTCCATGAGAAGAATGTATTCTTGGATTGGGATACAAGATACAACATAATACTGGGGGCAGCTCATGGCTTGGCTTATCTTCATCATGATTGTATTCCTCCAATCGTACATCGTGACATCAAGGCTAATAACATCTTGATTGGACCTCAGTTTGAAGCTTTTCTTGCAGATTTCGGGCTGGCAAAGCTCGTTGATTCTGCAGAATGTTCAAGAGTTTCTAATACAGTTGCAGGTTCTTATGGGTACATTGCCCCAGGTAAGTAGAACAAGCACTTGCAGATTTTAGTAATTTAGTTGATTGACATTTTCAACATTTCTTCACAGAACAATTCAAACACCGCTAGTAACATCTGAAACCTTCATATTATTTTTTTCCTAAACAAAGAAAAACTAACGATTTCGTTAGAAGAATTCTTGAATCAATTTGGAAAATGGTTTTCTTTTGAACTGTGAAAATATAATTGGGACCATCCACTCGGCTCATATTTGCTAGGGCTCATATGTTAAATCAGTTCTGAATTTGCACTGCATTCAATAACTCTGACCGCTAGTTGATTTCAAGTCCCAAACATAACCATCCCTCAATATTACAATGCAGAATATGGATACAGTTTCAGAATAACAGAGAAAAGTGATGTGTACAGCTATGGTGTAGTGCTCCTAGAGGTCTTAACAGGGAAAGAACCTACTGATAACCGGATCCCTGAAGGTGTCCACATTGTCACATGGGTTAGCAAGGCACTTCGAGAAAGAAGAACAGAATTGACATCAATTATAGATCCACAACTACTTTTGCGATCAGGTACACAACTCCAAGAAATGCTTCAGGTGATTGGGGTGGCCCTCCTGTGTGTGAACCCTTCCCCAGAAGAACGGCCCACCATGAAAGATGTAATAGCAATGCTGAAGGAGATTAGACATGAAAATGAATATTCAGAGAAACCAAAATATCGTGGCAAGGAAGCAGCTACCAATCCAAAAGCAGCAGTTCACTCTTCTAGTTTCTCTAGATCATCTGAACCTCTAATTAGATCACCTTCCTAAATCCTTACTTCTATAAAATCTTGCATTTAGTTCATTGATTATTTTTCGAAAAAAACAAAATAATTTGTATAGATTGATATATGGAATAGCACCAGGGCTACAGATCCTGTTTCTTTTACCTTGTTTAAGTTTGGGTTCGGACCTTCGGTCAACTATTGGGTGCAATCCTCGTTCTTATCGTTCTCTCTCTAAAGCAAATACAAGGCAATGAGTTAGTTTACAGTGCAGAGGATAATGTTTCCCATTTTGGCAGCTCTGCTGCCATCCTGTAGTTAAAAATGAAAGAAAAAATGACACTGATACATCCTTTCAAGAAGCTAAAAAATTTCAGACAGGCATTTCATATTCAAACATCTATTCTTTATTCCACTTTCCTCCCAGTCGGAACATTCGAAACTGCTAAGATATGCATATGCCCCACCACCAAGGAAACCAAAATGCCAAGAGGGTAGTGGCCTAGATTCCACTCAAGCGAACAATAAACAAAATTATCTGGACCAACCAGACCTTAATCCTACCCAAAATGGTGCAGTCTATCTTATTCTTTTTTCCCTAATACGTTTTAAGAAACTAAAATGCCCCCAGACTGTCTATCTTAGTACCAGAAAGCCGTTTCCATGGACAACAGGTCACAGAAAGCAAACAATAATTCAAAGTGCTACAGTCCAAATAAATCAATCAGCATGGCCTTGTTTTCAAATTGGCAGCTTTCAAATTGGGACCAACGTAAAAGGACATTTAGCTTTTGATCCTATTGGGTTGTCTGTAGGGAGCTGGCCACGGAAAAGCCATTGCAGTGACAAAATCTTGGTTGGCATTTGTTAAAATAAATCTTGAAATTATGGAGACGCGGAAGGACCACCACTCCCTATAAGACCATCCAACATCAATCCTAGTAAAGATAAAGAGATCTCATGCTCCATGTTCTGGAAAGGATACATTGCTTCTAGTCATGTGATATCAAACCATCTCAGGCCCACAAATAGCTTTAAGAACCCTATCAAGCTCTAATGGCTAAGAATGCAAGCAAGCAACCAACTTATAAATCGAATGAAAGGTGTAGTTTGCCACACAGCAACTGCAATAATACTGTTAAAGAAACAAAAGCCGTATTTATTTATTTGCATACTGTCAGCTATATCTTTTCCCAACAATCATACGAGCAAGCAATATCTTAACCTGCTGCAATATCTGTTCGCGTTAATATATTTAATTTTAATAAAGGTTTTATTTATATTTAATATTTATTAAATATTTAATTAATAAATTTAATATTTGATTAATAAATCTAGAGTAAAGATAAAGTTCTTAAGATAAAAATACTTTACAAACAAAATTATAAAGCTTTTATAATTATAGGATTTATATTGTATCAAAACATTGTTCTTGGTCAATGCTCTATTAAGATTGAATATTAATTAAAGGTATTGACATTGATACATATTATGTTTTTCATTTTATGAAAGAAAGTAGTTGTTCTCATAAAATTTAAATCCTTTATTTTTTTTTCAATTTCATCCCTTAAAATTTAATTTGATTTGATTTTTATATCAACTTTGATTCTTATTTTGTTTTGTTATTTATTTTTCTCTTATTCTTTTCTTAGTTTAATTTTTTTTATTTATCAAATTTGGTTCCTATTATTTTGATTGTTATTTATTTTATTTAAAATAATTTATGAAATTAAAGTTGTTTTTTTTTCAATTCCATCTTCTTTCAATTTTTTTATATGTTGGATTTATTCCTCATTTTTTACTGCTATTTATTTTATCTCTAATGCTATATTTGCTAAATTTTTCCCACCATAAGGTGAACTCCACTGAACATGCATAATTGTAAAGGAAAGTCAATGAGTTACTACAAAAGGGATTTATACGAGAAATTCTTATTTATAGCAAAACAAAGTAGCAATAATTTGATAAACTTATTAAAGTTTACACTGCCATAAAAAGGGAAAGCTTGTTTACGAAGATCTTAAATGTTCACTGAGTGATTTTCTTAGGGTTTATAATATCTTATGAAGGAATATCTTTTGATCCTCATATAGTTCAAGTGATTATAGATTGGTCTGGGCTGGTATGAGCTTAAGAATATTCATGAAGTCCATAACTTTCATGGGCTTGTTACTTTTTATCGTTGTTCTATTAAAGGATTTAGTATTATCATCTCTTATCACAAATTATTTGAAGCAAGGTGAATTTAGATGGAGCAAAATAACAAGTGAAGCATTCGAAGAGGCCAAGGAAAAGGATGATGCCCCAGTGATATAACTCCCTAACTTTACTTATTTGAAGTAGAATGTGATGTATTAAGAATTCAAATAAGGTAGAGTACTTAGTCAGGAACGTCATCCTCTAACTTATTTTAGTGAGAAACTTGATGAGGCCAAACAAAAATACTCAACTTATGATAAGGAATTTTATGCGATATTTCAATTCCTAAAAAAAGCTTAACTATAGGCATGATAGTTAGGTTAAGTATTTACAAGCATATTTATTTGTTATGAAACATAAATGTGGAGTTGAGAACACTGTTGTAGATGTTTTGGGTCGCCAAATTATGTTTTTATTTATGATGATTGTTCAAGTTACTAGTTTTGATAGACTCAAAGAAGAATATGAATCATGTCCGGAGTTTAAAGAGACATACATAGCCTTGAGAGATGGACATCTCCTTATCATAAATGGCTATTACCTCCAAGAAAGGTATTTGTTTCAGGATAACAAGTTTTGTATTTCGCAAACATTAGTGCATTATTTTTTGATTAGGGAGATCCATGTGAGAGGTCTTTTGGGATATCTTGGGAGAAATAAGGCCATAAAAAAGATGGAACACCATTTTTTAGGTTCAATTTAAGGAGAGATGTAGCCAAATTGGTTGGTTAATATGGAACATGTCAACTAGCCAAACATATAAAACAAAACATTGTTTTACTCCTTTATTCCTATACTCAATTATCCTTTACAAGATGTAAGTATAAATAGTTTATGCTTAGGCTTCCACGAAGCATGATTATATATTTGTGGTTATTGATAGTTTTTCCAAGATGGCCCACTTCATTCCTTGTACCAAGATGACAAATATCTCAATAGTTTCTAAGCTTTATTTTGATGAGATTGCTGAAGTTGTAGGGCCTTTCTAAAGTTATAGTTTTGAATAAGGATGTGCAGTTTATGAGTTTTTTTTTTAAAACCCTTTGGCATACGATTAGTACTATGTTAAAATTCTCTAGTTCTTATCACCTCTAAGAAAATGGCTAAACTAAGGTGGCTGATCAAAACTTTGATAACTTTTTGAGATGTTTAGTGAGTGACCATAATAGTAATTGTGATTTGTTTCTTTTTATAGCCTAGTATGACTACAATAGTTCAGTTGATAGGCATGAGTCCATTTAAAGTTGTCCATAATTAAAACCTACCAAACCTATAGATTTATTCTAATATCTCTTCATGCTAGGGTGTCTGAGTGCTAAGTCATTTGCACATAAAATTCAGGATTTGCATAATGAGATCAATAAACAGATTCCAGCAAGTAATGTACAATATAAACATGAAGCTAATTTACATAGATGTCATAATAAGTTTAATGATGAAGATTATGTCATGATATTAGACATGAACAATATCATCCTATATCTAATAAACAATTATAGGCACTTAGTGTCGAACTATTCAAAGTGTTATAAAAGGTTGGATCAAATGTTTATGTCATTGATCTACTAGCTAACTTTGATATTAACTTTACTTTTAATATTGAAAATCTAGTTGCATATAAGAGACAATAACCCATCTCAAATGACCCTTTTAAAAGTCCTTCCAAAATCCATTCCTGGTGATTTTTTAAAATCTTATCATTGACACCAATGGATATATTGATGCTATTTTAGATGAACAAGTTATTTTTACCAAGGATAATGAGGTTCAACGATTCCTAGTTTGTTAGGTAAGATGACTAAATTCAAATTGTTCCTGGATCACTAAAATAACATTCCAATAACTTAATTCTAATATTTAAAAGTATTATCGCAGCCATTTAGAGTTATATTCGACGTGGTCGAGTTTCTCCAAACTTGAGAGAGTTGGAATGAACATCAAACCCGCACTACAGATTACACATGTATATGGACAAATGATAGTCCAATCTGTCACTCTTTGGTAGATTGAGCACATTTATGTTGCTTATTGAAATGTTATTTAGTTTTATTATTGACTTATTCTTATGTTAATTTTGGACATGTTATTTTAACATGTCTTTAACCCTAATTATTGGTATTGACTAGGGTAGGGGCAGAGCCACATGAGGCAAGAGAGGGCAATTGCCCCTTTTAACCATAATGTTTTTTCAAAATATTGTTTTATATGAAAATATTAATATAACAACCTAACATGTCATATCTTGCAAAAAAAAAAAAAAAACAAGAAGAAGAAAAGAAAATAGAAAAAGATTTG
>Ga0307517_10015762_pt1 | contig 10011 bp, 14 predicted proteins | sample 23_EM_MG_FD_194515 | JGI IMG/M metagenome (GOLD analysis project Ga0307517, IMG submission 194515) | Populus trichocarpa ectomycorrhiza microbial communities from riparian zone in the Pacific Northwest, United States - 23_EM | ecosystem: Host-associated > Plants > Roots > Unclassified | place...
TTTGGCGAAGAAATTTGGCGGAGAAATTTGACGGAGAAATTTGGCGAAGAAATTTGGCTAAGAAATTTGACGGAGAAATTTGGCTAAGAAATTTGACGGAGAAATTTGGCGAAGAAATTTGACGGAGAAATTTGGCGAAGAAATTTGGCGGAGAAATTTGACGGAGAAATTTGGCGAAGAAATTTGGCTAAGAAATTTGACGGAGAAATTTGATGGAGAAATTTGGCGAAGAAATTTGGCGGAGAAATTTGACGGAGAAATTTGGCGAAGAAATTTGGCTAAGAAATTTGACGGAGAAATTTGACGGAGAAATTTGGCGAAGAAATTTGGCGAAGAAATTTGACGGAGAAATTTGGTGACGAAGAAATTTGACGCAGAAATTTGACGCAGATATTTGACGCAGATATTTGATAGAGAAATTTGGCGACGAAGAAATTTGATGGAGAAATTTGACGACGAAGAAATTTGGCGGAGAAATTTGACGGAGAAATTAGACGGAGAAATTTGACGGAGAAATTTGGCGAAGAAATTTGGCGGAGAAATTTGGCGAAGAAATTTGGCTAAGAAATTTGACGGAGAAATTTGACGGAGAAATTTGGCGAAGAAATTTGGCTAAGAAATTTGGCGAAGAAATTTGGCGGAGAAATTTGACGGAGAAATTTGGCGGAGAAATTTGACGGAGAAATTTGGCGAAGAAATTTGGCGGAGAAATTTGACGGAGAAATTTGGCGAAGAAATTTGGCTAAGAAATTTGACGGAGAAATTTGATGGAGAAATTTTGCGAAGAAATTTGGCGGAGAAATTTGACGGAGAAATTCGACGGAGAAATTTGGCGGAGAAATTTGAATAAGAAATTTGACGCAGAAATTTGGAGACGAAGAAATTTGGCGAAGAAATTTGACGGAGAAATTTGGCGGAGAAATTTGACGGAGAAATTTGACGTAGAAATTTATTTGAATTGATTTGAATGGATTTGTATTGATTTGAATGGATTTGAATTGATTTGAATTAATTTGAATGGATTTGAATTGATTTGTATTGATTTGAATTGATTTGAATGGATTTGAATTGATTTGAATTGATTTGAATGGATTCGAATAGATTTGAATTGATTCGAATGGATTTGTATTGATTTGAATTGATTCGAATGGATTTGAATTGATTTGAATGGATTTGAATTGAATGAATGAATTAATGAAATAAAAAACAAACCTTGTTTTCAGTGTACCGCTTCTTATTTTAAAAAAAATAAATAATTCACCAGGGACCGGACCCACTACGGGCGGACCTACTTATTTTCATAAGTATATCCTGCCACCACGCGGCCAGCTGGATTAGTGCACTGACCGCGTCTCCTTTTTATTGCACAAAATAAATACAAATAACAAAGTAAATAACAATACAGAGCATACAATAAATGGAAAAAGTACAATACAATACAATACAAATGCAAATAACAATACAAAATATTAGGATTGGAAACCGAACCGAAAATTTAGAAAACCGAATACCCTAAGCCGAAAATTTAGAAAACCGAATGAAACCGAAAACCCGAAACCGAAAATTTAGAAAACCGAAAACCCGAAGCCGAAAATTTAGAAAACCAAATGAAACCGAAAATTTAGAAAACCGAATACCCGAAGCCGAAAATTTAGAAAACCGAATGAAACCGAAAACCCAAAGCCGAAAATTTAGAAAACCGAATACCCGAAGCCGAAAATTTAGAAAACCGAATGAAACCGAAAACCCGAAGCCGAAAATTTAGAAAACCGAAAACCTGAGGCCTAAAATTTAGAAAAACGAATGAAACCGAAAACCCGAAGTCGAAAATTTAGAAAACCGAAAACCTGAAGCCTAAAATTTAGAAAAACGAATGAAACCGAAATTTTGAAAACCGAAAGCCAAAAACGATCTTCAGTTTCCAACCCTACAAAATGTCTGCCGAGTAATTGGAAATCAAAAAAGAAAATACTGTATGCCGAGCACGTGTCTGGTGGACGGAAGCGCGAACAAAGCGGTGCATGTTGTGTCCCACGGTTTTCCGCATCGAAATAGAACAATTTTTTTTTGAATTATTGAAACATTAAAAAAGCATTTTTCGACGTAAAAAATATAACTAACAAATTAATATACACAATACCCGGAAGTCGTTGTTCACGGAGTAGCCGACAACGATGCAGTCGGCCATCAGCTTGTGCATCTCCTGCTGGACTTGGGAGAACAGCTCACCTTTTGCCAATTGAAAATCAAAATGATATTTGTATGATTCAAGCACACTTCAAAGCACGCCATGCTTTCCTAACCTATTGTCAAAATCCGAAACTTGGAAATCGATTTTAAAAATCAGAAACCGGAAATCGATTCTAAAATCAGAAAACTGGAAATCGATTTTCAAAATCAGAAAAAGTGAAATAGATTTTCAAAATCAGAAAACCAGAAATCGATTATAAAAATCAGAAAACGGGAAGTCAATTTTCAAATGTCTAAACCCGGACAAAAACCAGAATTCGATGTATCCCTGATTAGCCCTAATTTCAAGGCACACATTTACCTGGCTTGTAATCTGGGACTGCTCCTCTTTGGTCTAAAATTGGTGCAATGTAATAAGCGTTTGATTGATGTGTTGTTGGGCTGCATGTATTGATCATTGATCGAACGAGTATGCTTGAAAAACAGACCGCAGTTCTGACACCTTGCTGCGTGATGAACGTCTTTAGAACGCCGGTATCAGTGTTCTGCGGGTATCCAAAGTCGAGAATCTCTGAACAAAAAGCGAAAATAAAATTGTTTTATCAAATTTGTCCAACAACCTCGAACATCGCTGCACGACATCTGGAAGAGGTTTGGCTTGAACACGGCGCCTTTCACCTCGACAAAGTTGTTCGACATCATGATCGTGATCAGCGACTGCGCGTGCGAGTTGAACGCCACGTTCAGGGTGGTGCCTAAACAAAAAGTGTCTCTTGAGATCATGCTTTTTTGACAGATCAGATAAAAAGTTAAGAGCTTTTTTATGCATCATGGATGGACGAAATAATTCGCTTTTCGCGATCAATTACTTGACACAATCGTGGTTGGGAAATGTGCTCCATTATCTTGGTTAGGACAGTTGCCAGTATCTTAGTGAGGGGAAGTCAATCTTAAGGATTTCCGACTATAAAATGCCGATGGGGCTGACCAAAAAAAGATCGTCGCTAAAAAATAGCAACAAAAAAACCTGCGAAAGGACGAGCAACGTGTCGCGTAGAACATCGAAGCGTCGATGAACTGCATCAGACAGGACGCGCACAGGATGATGAGCACCTCGAGAATGTCGCCGCTGTCCACAAAACCAATTTTACTTTTAATTAATCATCACTTTTAATTTGTTGACATTTTAAAGATGGCAATTATAATCTTACTTACAATTTGATGACTTTATATAGCTTTAATCATCACTTACAATTTGATGACTTTAATCGTTTTAATGGACGCTTTAATTAATCATCGCATCACTTTTGATTTGATGACATTTTAATGATGGCTTTTACAATCTTCACTTACAATTTGATGACGCCTTGGCCCCGGGTGCTCGCGTAGTACATCGACGCGTCGAAGAACTGCATCAGACAGGACGCGCGCACGGATGAGCACCTTCAGAAAGTCGCAGGTGTCCGCCGCTGTCCACACTTTCACGCGAAAACAGCAGCCAAATAGACTGACCTAAAACAAGTTATTTGAATGGAAGTAAAAAGTGCAAAAAAAGAGCAGTGACATTTTGGAATCTTCACTCACTATTCTTCCAGAAATCATTTTGCAAAAAGCAATTTTCGTTTTATTCAAGACCAGGCAAGGAGGGGCTGCAAGAAAAGCCAAAATCGAAAATCGATTTTTTGTTTCTAAAAATCGCGAAAAAAACCAAATATGAAATTGTTTCAAACCCAAAATTTTAAAATCTAATCGAATACAGAAACGAAAAAAATGCTGCAACAAAAACGAAAACCGAAATGCATTATTAATCGATAATATTTGTGCAGTATTTGTTGAAAAAATCGATATATATTTTTTTGTAGAAATGGCCATTTTTATTTGCCAAAAAGATGCGAAAAGCACCTACAAAAATTCGAATCGGCAAAAACGTGAACATATGACAGAAGGCGTCTAGACAGTGGAGCAGTCCGAAGAAGAGGAATTCTCCAGCTCGATCAGGATGCGCAAGAACTTGTGCACCTTGCGCCGCTTCTCCGTGTACCGGTCGTGCTCGTTCTAGAGCGAGTAGCCTCTGAAAAAAACTGGAATTTCTGGATGGATGGATTCAACAAGAAAGGAGGATAAGGAACATATAACGGCGGATTGTTCCTAGGCATTTATTTTAAGAACTATTATGCAATAACTCTTTTCCTGATTGAGTCCCAACGTATTTAGAGCATCGAGACGCGTCGATTGATGTGCAGGGGCCTATTTAACTAAACGACGTTTTCTTTCACTAACCATTGTCAATTACATGTCACATACACTATCTAGGGATGTCGCATGCATTGCATTCATTTTCGACGCATTAGAGAAAGAATGTATCTGTGCGGAAAATAGCATATCGACATTCATCGAGATAATTTGTGGGACAACATGCAAATGTTAATGCTTAGAAAAAGGAGAATGTCGTTTAGTTAAATAGGCCCCAGCACTCGACGATAAATATTGGCGTCCATAGTATTCAATATTGGCGTATGTTTTTCCACTTTTAAAAAAACAAAAATAAAAAATGAGTTCGAAACAATGCGACTTGAACTTTGTGGACCCTTTTTTGAACCCAGCTCACACCGACCTGGTCAACTCCATCCAGACGAACTCGAGGACGCCGAGCTTGCGCGGCCGCTGCATCAGCAGCGCGTCCGCCGCCTCCGTGCGGAAGGCGGCGTCGTCAAGTAAGAGGCGCTCATCATCCTCAGCAGTGGCGACGTGCGTCGTCGTCCATCAGAATCGAGGTGGCGTCCACTACTGACGACGGTGATGAGGTGCCACCACCACAACAACCATTTTCAGACGGCTGGGATCAATTTGATCCAGTGTTGCGAGATGGGTAATGCATGGCCGGCTGCCGCTGCGGCATCAGTTATTAAAATTCTAGAAAAAAATAGTCAACATTAAAATACATATATTGGTCTTGTACAAGATCTTGGCTCATCTGTGAGCCAAAATATTTTCTGAGGCCAAGATCTTCGTTAGGTCAAACAAAAAAGTCCGGCCTCTAATTTGTATTCGCTTATTAATCGTTCGATCGATTGATCGTCGCTTTTTTTGACAAAAGTAAGATTCATTTAATTTATGGAGCCAAAAGTTGGAGGCAGGACGGATTAAGCAAAATATCTGGGTGCCGGCCTAATAGGCCTAGGCTTAAAGCATAAAACACATATGTCAGGCTTAAACTTAAGTTTGAGCTTATTAAGCTTAAACTTAAGCATAAATGAACCCATTTAAGGATAAAACTATAAAGTTCAAGATTAATCTTAAGTCTAGGCTGGCACCCAGATGTCTTGCCTGATTCAATCAAATTTAAACAGGCAGACAGTATTTCCCGAAAATAACTACCGGAGTCGAGTGAGCCGCTTGCGCCGGTTGTCGATGAGACGTCGGTCGCGCGGCGGGCAGTGGTGCACTTCCACCACCGCTTCGGCTGCTGGAACACCTTGTCGCTGCTTCCGCAGTAGTAGCAGCTACTTCTGCCGTCGGCGACGAACTTTCTTCTTCTTTCTTTCTTTGGATGGACGGCAGCAGCAGCAGCGGCGTCGACGACGACGTCTTCATCATTAACGCCGCTTCCGATTTATTGGCGACGATGCTCCTCCACCTTCACGGTGGTAGTAGTGGTCGCTAGTCTTTCATCTTTTCGTTGAGTTACCGTCGTTTCATCACCATGCTTCCGCTGGTGGCCTCTTTCCACCGGTTCCTAGGCGTAGACAAGAGAATTAGATATACCCAAATTTTTCTTGTTTTGGGCAGAAATTGACTTCTCCCAACTATTTTACACTATTTCGTCGCTCTCTCTCTCAAAACCGCGGTTTAAGTATTAAGTATGACAAAATAGTGCAGAGGAAGTAGAAAAGAAAAAGTTTGTCCATTTCTTTTCGTCGTCCGTCTAGTACTCACTTTGCGTCATAATTACACATTTAGCCATCCAATCGACTTAAAACCAAGTTGATTGGATAGGTAAAAGTGGATTGAATGGCTAAAGTGCAATTGCGCACAACTGTTTCCAACTTCTATGTAAAACTAACGACTCTGGTCGGCGTCTACCTGTTTCACTTTTTGCGGTAGTTCATCATCATTAGCACCTCCGTTGACGACGGCCGTCTCAATAGCAATCTCCGGTGGTGGCCCGCTTCATCGGCTTCGTCGTCATCATCGCCAAAAGATTCTTCAACACAGTCAAGCTCCAATTCCTCTTCGTCGTATATTTCCACACCACTACCGCCACCACCTCCGTCATCGGTGTTGTTGTTATTATGCTGCTGCACGTGGTGGTTTTCTGCTTCTTGTGCTGGCGGTGGTTGTGGTGATGTTAGCATTGAGGCGACAGAAAAATCGCCACGCTTCTAAATTGTAAAAATAGGTACTTATTTGTTAGATTAATTGTTTGTGATTCGATAACTGCTTTATATAATCGATAATTATTTATTGTCAGGCATATATATGCATCGTAATTGCATCTTTTAAATAAAAAAAGGTGCTAGTGCACTTTAAGTGTCCCAAGGTATTTTAGTTGTCACATGAAAAACTTCGTAATACTCACTCACAGTTTCGATTTTTTAATTTATTCTGAACCAATGATATTTTTCCGCATCAGTTCACCCATTAATATATTGATTAGATTTGATCTGAAGAAGAATGAAGTTGATTAAATACGTTAAAAGGCCAAGGGACACATAAAATACCTTGGGACTTGGGACACCTAAAGCGGCGTTCTCTGAAATGTTTATTAGGGGTGTTATTTTTTGATAAGCAAAAGAAAGAGAGGAAAAACATACGGGCAAAATTCCGATATGCGGTCGGCGAATTATCCAAAATAAAAATGGACGAAAGATCGGAGTGCACCTAAAAAATTATTATTGATCACACACAGTATTCCAGAAGAGAGATCTCCAAAAATCGAAAAAGAATTGGTTAATTATTTTAAATGTATTATTAAAATTGATACAAAAAAGGATAAATATAAATGAATAAAGCGCAATGAATGGAAGAAACATACGGCGGACAAATCTTTCGTTTAACCACTGAAATTATTTGTATAATTATTATTCCACGTCAATCAATACATAGTACAGTATTATTATTATTACTATTATTATTATAGAATTACGATTATAATTTTGCAGTTTTCTTGCGAAAAAAGATCAAGACACCATGTTCAAAGAGAGAGCGCAAATGCACTTATTAAGCCATCCAATCGATGTTTAACCATAACATCAAAGAAAGACATGCAAAAAAATAACCATCCAATCAACAAAATTGTTTTCAATTTATTTAATGGTTATTTTTTGGTCGGATGGATAAAAGTTGATTTGATTGTTGCTATTATTTCGATTGAATGGCTAAAAATCGATTGGATGGCTAAAGTGCATTTGCGCCATTAAAAGATCAGAGATGTAGGCATAGACATATATATATAGCATTTGCTAATCATACATAGGTAGATTAGATAGGTAATAAGTAATAGGTATAACTCAAATAAAATAACTATTTATTCAAGATGAAAGAAAGAAAACCTGTAGTCTTGCGTGCAGTGTTGCCGGAAATACCGGCGATGTAGAATGCCTCGGCCTTTGTCGAGCCTGAACAAAGCCGGAATGGAATTTTAATAGATTCAAAAATGGATAGCCAATTTGAAATTGTGAAACTGCTGCAAAAAAATAAATAAAATACAGATCCGCGACTGACGAGCCATAAATCTGAAAACGTGCAAAATCATAGGACTTTAAAAAAGTGTGAAAATGAGACAGACCTCCATGCTGGCCGTAAAAATGACCAGGTCGAACCATTGGCTGACAATGGAAAGAAAAAATTCGACGTGCGGTCTTAGGTGAACAAAAAAGCGCACCGGTTGCTGGTCAATTGTTGCCTGTAAGTAAATTCGGCGGCCATAATTATACGAGTATATTCTTAATTCTTACATATACCAAACAAATGGATAACACAGAGATAGAGAGAGGTTATCAATTCGTACGCATACAATTTATCGATGATAAGGAAGTAGAACAGTTTATATTTTCAACAATTTTCTTTGCCCATAAACTATTTTCGGAGTTATATCTGCAAGCTGTATTTATTTTAAGAAGACAATTTGATGTGATTGTAAATTTTTGCACCAAAATTATTTGCTGAAAATTCTCTACATTTTAAAAAAAAAATTTCAAAAAAATGTCCACCCAAAGCAGATTTAGCGAACCCGTACCCGTACGGCAAAATAGTCGTCGGATTCGGATTCCTCGTGAAAAAAAAAACCGTATAAAAATTCGAAAAACAATTAACTACTAAAAAAATTCAATTTGAAAATGAAGAAAAACGAAAAAAGTTGACCAATTTTTCATATCTTAGGTAAAAAAATTTTAGTGCCCTACTTTTTTAAAAATATTTTGCGCCTATAATTTAGCCCTACTCACCAGCTATCCATTGATATATGCATCATGTATCCTATATTGTTCTATCCGCATCAAAACGCGACCAAAACATTTCCTAAAAAACACATGTTAAAGCGGTTTTTTGGTCAGAATTTTTTTCTAACTCACTTTTTTGAAAAAATTTCGCGCATATATTGTAGCCAATTTCATGGGCTACAACCCTAATATATATAGTCCATATCAATTTCCACTTCCTCGACATCAAAACATGCACTAAACAGGAACACCAAAACCCGAAGGACATTTCGCCACCAAAATATCGTTTTTTGGCCATAACTCTTTAACAAATCAACTTTTCGAGACAAAATTTTTTCTAAAAGATAGCCCATCAGATTTACTACAAAATATTTTGACAAAACTCCTTCACAGCTCTACTCTTTCTGCGTCAAATTTCCAAAAAAACTCAAAATTCAATCTTTGACCCAAGTTTTGACAAACTTCCCATTTTCAGATACACCCCAAACCTAGTGATACGCAAATCTACAAACAATTTCTGATCGTTTGGGAGTGGTCCCGAAACCTGAAAGTCAATGACCATGGCAGGATAACTCTTTTTTTTTATATGGGTCAGTTTCAAGGAAAATTCCTACTCGAAATTGACAAACTTGTTTCGGTTTGAGCGCCTCTGAACCAGGGGCGCTGGATTTGCAGTACGATAGGCTATATTTTAGTAGTCGGACCCAACCCCCTTCGCCGATAGCGCAAAGCGCTATCGGCGAAAGTGGGGGTTTTGCCGACCCGCATTAAGGTGTTCAGAACCGATTTTCACAACTCCATTTCAGACCTAGGCCCCAAAACGTATTTGGCCCATATGCACAAAATAGTGTGGGTTCCGAATACGCAAGCCATTTCCCACCAACGGTTCCAGGAATGCTCAAATCCTTTTTGGCATGAACCATGCTAAACAGGTAGAAGCCAAACATACCAAAAATTTCCCGCACCAAACTCCTCACACCAAAAAGAGCCCTACACCACCGGATTCGCCTCTTAATCCCCTACATTTGATAACATAACCCACTCGGACCAACTCCACTCCGCCAAAAACCACAACCAAAAAACCATTCCACACAAAAATACCCACATGTGTTCAGACCCCTGATACAGACCTCCATCTCCATCCAAAAGACCACGCCGATTTAATTCGAGTACCTAACAAAATTCAAAGCATATATGCCATGCTCCAAATCGCCAAAAAACCCCACACTAAAAAGTTCGAGCTTTTACAGTCCAAAAAAACTCACTTTGCATACATATTTTGTTCGAGTATTAAGAATTTAGACGACTAAATTTCAATTCTACTTCTCTTTACAAAAAAAATAGGTATTCAATTTTTTTAACTGATACCATCATTATTTGT
>Ga0307517_10015763_pt1 | contig 10010 bp, 7 predicted proteins | sample 23_EM_MG_FD_194515 | JGI IMG/M metagenome (GOLD analysis project Ga0307517, IMG submission 194515) | Populus trichocarpa ectomycorrhiza microbial communities from riparian zone in the Pacific Northwest, United States - 23_EM | ecosystem: Host-associated > Plants > Roots > Unclassified | place...
TGAATTGGTTCTTTGACAGTAACATCATCAATCCCCATCGGCCTACTATTTTAATTCTTGTCTGATATATAGCAATGAAGCCAAGCGAAAGTTGACGGGTTTCCAGCCCATTAAATGATATGTTGACCTTTTGCATTCAGACATGAAGTATATTATGAGCTAGAAAAAACATTACCAATCACTGCGTTTTGCTTCTATCGGAATTCAAGCATCCTCTTCAAGCCTCCAACGAATTCCTTAACAATTAGCGGTATTAGATTACCATTTTTATCATACTATCCCCCATTATCTAGGCACGATTAAACACAGAATACAAATCACACCACAGCATAGTGCCTCAAGTTCACGTAATTATTGTCATTGTACTTCTTTATTGAGATTTCCGAACATTTGCAAGATGCTTATACACCTTTTTTCTTTTTTTTAGTTGAAAGGTTGTCATTAGGAAACCTCAAATTCCGCTACCATGCATTGCTCCATATACGAGGATTAGAAGTAGGAGCTGTATAAAATATATAGGTGTATCTTTAATCCAATGCTTTATATAATAAACTTAATAGAACGTGAGCATAGAAAATCATCTCTAATTAAAATCTTAAGTCATTAGGTGAAGCTCGATTAATAATTTATATTACTTTTTAACATTATCTTTTAGATGAAAATTTTTTGACCTTGAAACTTGCATAAACAAAATATTATCTTGTGCTTAATGTTATTAATTTAATTACATAGAATAAAGATAATAAGATTCAAAATTATGATTGTTTGATCATTCAAGCTCTAATATTATATCAATTCTGAAAATAAAAATATTAAATAAAACATAATGCATGCTTTCATTTTAAAGTGAGATACTCTGGAAGATTTTCCTTTCCATTTCATTTTCAGTATGGTAAAAGGGGAAGGTTTTGATCTATGCATTTGCTACCTCCCATTCCATTCCTTCCACAATCACTATTGTTTTTTCATATGTAAGAAGAACAATGTTAAGGTAATGCTAGGGTTTATAAAGAAGTAAAATAAATTCGAGACTCATGTCATTGAGTCGAGTGTCTTTAATATGTTCGGTTAATTTAAAAATATAAAAAAGGCAACCAAGGTTGTCAAAAACATATTTTTGACACGGTACGGAAAATACAAAATAAACTCGGATCGTAAAATCGTAAAGAATTTTTTTTTCATATATAGTTCAAGGATCTTAAAATACATGGTTCAAATAAAAAATCATACATAATTTAAGTAACTTTTCATTAACTAACAATTAACAAACTTAAAATAAACAATTTGCTGGTGTATCATATAAACTAAAAAACTAGCTTCATTGCCAGAAGAATTTTTTCTAGATGCCATAAGTTCAACAATTCAAGAATCAACTCAAATCAGTCCTGTAATCAATCCAAGAAGAATTACTAGAAGAATCAATCTAAGAAGAATTACTCAAATCAGCCCTTGTTCCCATCCCACATCAAGTCTATTACCAGAAGAATTTTTTCTAGATGCCATAAGTTTAACAATTCAAGAATCAACTCAAATCAGCCATATAATCAATCCAGATATAATATGATTCTAATTAATTTTTTGTTAAAAAAAAAGTACCATAATACATGTGTTATACATAACAATTCATATAATCCATGCAGGAAATATTGAAATATTGAATCACTGATCATGTATTGGTGTTAGGATATGAACCAAGTTTTTATTTATTTATTCAATTTGTAGGAAGATTTAATGAACTTGAAATAATATTATAATAGATAGTTCTTGATCAAATATCTTCAGACGCTTTTTAAATTCCGGATCATTAGAAAAGGCAACCTCTGAAAACACATCAAGCAATTTTTACCAATAAATAAACCAGCAGCATCATAATAAGGTCCATTTTGACAACCTTGGGCGGCTCCTCCTAATTCTCTCTGCAATTCTGTTTTTTCTTTCTCTGTTTTCCTCCCCATTTCTAATGGAAAATGGCAAGAAAATGGCAAAATTAATTGGTTGGTTGTGATTTTCTCCGATTCAATGACAGTTCACAGTTCATCAGTGCTAATCAAAAGAATTAATGGAATAATTATTTCTCTGATTCAATAATAATTGACATCTCAATTATTTTTTATTATCTCCAGTCTCCGCCATTAATAAAATATTATGAACAATTGAACATATTCCCTTTAATGAATTTGCCATCAATAAAACAAACAAGAGAGAGGCAGAGACTGAGAGCATAAAATAACCATAACCAAAATCTGTGTGGTTGGGCTAACCTGAGATCCCATCCGGCGATCCTCTTTAACTAGAACCAACGTCTGTGTGTGGTTGGGCTAACCTGAGATCCCCTCCGGCGATCCCCTTTAACCAGAACCAAAATCTATGTGGTTGGGCTAACCTGAGATCCCATCCGGCGATCCCCTTTAACCAGAACCAACATCTGTGTGTGGTTGGGCTAACCTGAGATCCCATCTGGCGATTCCCTTTAACCAAAACCAATATCCTGTGTGTTCTTCCTGATGGCAGGGTTTGAACTTTTTTCTTTTGTTTTGAGAATTTTCTAATGGTAAGGTTCTTCTCATTTTTCTTCTTGATGATAAGGTTTGATCAAACTTTTCACTTGATGCTTTGTTTTTTTCTTCCTTTTTTTTATTTTTGTGATTTTGCAGGACATGACATCGGTCCTTCTTGATAGCAGAGTTGGCATATGTTCTTCCTGATGACTGGATTTTTCTTGATGACAAGGTTGGAAAACTTGGTGCATCCCGATTGCAGGGTTGACTTGAAGACTCCTCATGATGACAAGGTTGATCTTCTCATTTCTTTGAGATTTTCCTAACAGTAGGGTTCATCTCATCTTCTTCACGTTCCAAGGTCACAACCATGATTCTCTGTTATTATCAGCTCAATGATTCTTTTTTCTTTTTCCTTTTTTTTTTCAATCTTGCTGAACTTCTTTGAGGATTTTCCTGTAACGAATAAAAATATATGTGCAATGCTTTGAGGTTAGATGACATGCATGCATCCTTACTTGATTTGAAATATAGGTCCCCCCCCTCTTTGATGTTCCATCGTCATAAGGTGCCTTTGTTTGCTATCCAAAGCCTTCTTCGCTCTTTCCATGTACTGGCCCGTTCATGTACTAGTCATCCACTCCACTATAAATGCAGCGCCTATCCTAGGCTGTCTTCGATGATTACTGGTTTCACTGTTTATCAAGCTTGACAATGCCCCCAAGTGTGGTGTTGCTTGATTCGATATAAAGGAGCTTAACAAATCGTTCATCTCCTGGATTCTCTCGAGAATCGTTCTTTGATTAGCTGTGTGTATCCTACTAGCACTTATCAAGAGGTTTTCTAGTGTCGTCCTCATCTTAGATTGCTAATCAACCATCAACTTACCTCCAGTATGATCTGAATTATCTTTCTTTGAACCACATTGTCCTCAGTTCACTGATTCATCGTTTAATCATTTTTTTATTGCCCCCTAGCTTATCTGAATATTGCTTGTTTTTCCTTTTTAGGGTCCATTATATTTCCCCCGGCTGCTCAACTTTTCAAAAAAGTGTCGAGAAGTATTGATGTCACTTCTGTCAAGGATTTTGCAAACTCGATCAATGCTCTTCTTGTTTGACAATCTTTCTTGTTCAGGAATCAACTCTCATATTTCAAAGATCATATCTATTCAAGGTCTAATTGTTGAAATAAAATTAGAGATGTCATTTTTTTTAAAAGTATTTTTTTTTTAAGTCAAGCTTCTTCGATCAAAGATCCAACACATGTTATTCAATGTAATCCTTTGATTGTCTTGTATTTTGAAGAAAAAAAAAAGAAATTGACCCGTTGCAAGAATAAAATGGCCTTTCCCATGGTTTTTTGTGTCAGTTTTAATCTTTGATCTTGGGTATATCATTTGATGGTCTGTGATGAGGTGGCCTTCTGTGAATTTCAAGAAACAAGATGATCATGTCAAAACTTGAGGTTTTATCGAGAAAGATTGTTTCTCTTTTTTTTAGCACTTATTTTATCAGCATGCATAATAACAAGTAGCTTAATCCATGAAGCCACAACCCTTATGGAAAATTTCTTCAAGCTTTGAGAGCGTCATTTATCAGTTCAAATTGCTTACTTGATCAAAAAGGGCTTTTAAAAGCACGTAATGTAGGCTATGGTTTATGGCTATGAAAGAAAAGAATTTTACATGCTCAAAAGGTGTTTGAGGGTTTCAAAAACCTAGGATCAACATCAACTATTCATCATTTCTCTTTCTCTTGTTTCTTTCTCTTGTTGTCTTTGTAGAGAAAGTGACATATACCCTTATTAACCTCTAATATCAGAATTCTCTTAACATAGGTCATAATGCAAATCCAGCTTTTTCTTTTATGAATAACCAATCTCAATCATTTGATAACATCAGGAGCTTTATCATGGATGCTAAAAGTCATATTTGTAGCTCAGTATTTTTTTTTTTTTGGCTTTCACATAGACTTTCTCATAGTTTTCTAACATGCCCGCAATCTAGGTTTTCTTTCTTTTAGCTCTCTCTCAAACGTTGGACTTTTGTTCTTAGCCTACTTTTTACCATTGATTCACTTTTGTCTTCAAAAAAATCTCTCATTTGCCCCCATGTGGGGTGTGATCCTGGTCAGGATTTCTTTTGAAAAGAATATTCTATCAAGCTCAAAATGGGATTGCAAATTATATATTTCCAGTATTGTCAAAGGATAAAACTAAGATGGCCTTTTCTCATTTCAAGCAAGGTCGGTGTGAACCGATAAATTTTGACCTCGTCCAGTGTAATGATTTAGACTTGCAAGAACCTTGATTCGCGAGTCCATAACTACTGAATCCATTACATGTCATTATGCATACTGCTAAAACTTAGCTACATGGTGGGTGATTCAGTTTCATATGTGAGCTTAAAATTTTGTTTGGTCACCCTATATCATTTTAACAAACATCGAGTCATTTCTGCAATCAAAATACTTTTAATCTTTCAGGATTGATTAGCCTTAATTGCATGTTGGAGTTCGATCAAAATATTTTGCCAAAATAAACTTTGAAAGAAACATCTCGTTATTTCGAAACAACAAAGAGACAAATAAAAAGACATGTTTCGTTAAAAAGATGAGATGGGATCCCAAAACAAAATGCAAAATGGCAAAATTCCATAACAATATAATTGACAATTCATCGCCATTCTTGGATTAGCTTTTCTGGCAATATCTGTGTTTTGCCAAGCATTTTCAATCACTTGTCATTCTAAAGATATTCGGGGAACAATATAGCCAATTACATCACCTTTCACACACTCAACTTGCCTCTTGTTCATCCACATTCAAAGTCATCTCTCATCATTGTTCTGGAATCCATGGCAGAACCTCCAATCTTTCCCCTCTTCATAGCTTGTTCAATTCTTTCAGCAATCCTCACAACTTCATAGAAATGTTGAGCTGAGCTTCCTATTAAATGCTCATAATAAGGGGATTGAAAGGTGTTGGCAAACAACATCACCATTTCTGTATCTATCAATGGAGGTTGAACATATGTTGCCTTATCTCGCCATCTTTGCATGTATGCCCTCACAGACTCTTGGTTTTCCTTCTCCATAGCCATTAAGATGGTTCTGTCAGGAGCAATTTCCAGATTAAATTTATACTGCTTCAAGAAGGCGTCTACCAGGTCTTTCCATGTCTTGATCTTAATATTGTCTAGTCTCATGTACCAGCTCAGAGCAGATCCAGCGAGACTATCTTGGAAAAAGTATATCAGCATATTATCGTTATGGATCATTTCAGCCATCTTGTTGTAGTATGACCGGAGATGGGTGTATGGACATTCCAGTCTGGTATACTTGATGAAGTCCGACACCCTAAACTCCTTCAGCACCACAATATGTGGAACTAAACAAAGTTCAGCTGCTATCACAGGGTGAATCAAGTTATTTCCTTCAACTGCTCTCAATCTTTCTTCTAAGGCAACCTATTTATCATGGCCTGTATGATTGGTAAACCTATTGTCAGAAGGTTCTTTCGTTGTTTTTTCTGATTTTTTGCGATTTCATCTGATTTTACCGATTTCACTTGATTTTAACCCGATTTTATCAATTTTCGAGTTTTTAAGGCGATTCTGCACGTTAAGCATATATTGACTCGTAAAATCGTTTGATTTTGACGAGTCAAATCGCGATTTTAACAACCTTGAAGGCAACCTTAATTTAATCTTTTAAAATCATAACCCGTGAAATCTCAGATCCGGACTCAATCAAGAAGCTTAATTCCCAAACAAAAAAATATGCCAAAAAAGAGATGTCAACTCATGTTAACCTATCAAGCCCGTGACCCGAGTCATTTGACTAGAACATCAAATTTTAAAAAGCTTAAAGCCCAGTTTTCAACTAATCAAAAATTAAAGGATGAGATTGAAAAAAAAAATCAATCATACAAAAGGATAAAAAAAAATTGCAATTATAAAATAAGCCAAATAAAGACTTAAGCTCACCCGGGTTAACCCACCAAACCCACAAGTCAGGTAATGAGATCGGGTAACCCGATAAAAAGGAAAATAAAGAAAATCATGGAACCCATTTTTTTAAAAAAATCATCATTAGCTTATAAACTCGTGACAGGGGCCACTTGACCAGAAGTACCAAATATGAAAAAACCATAAAGCCCAATTATCAACAAACCAAATATTGAAGGGTGGAGTTAAAAAAAAAACAACCACACAAAAGGATCCGAAAGAAGAAAGAGTAATTAAAAGAAAAAAAAAAGGTATGAGCCCACCTAGGTTAACTAGCGAAACCCACGGGCTAAGTCATGAGATCAGATAATTTGATAAAAGGAAAACAAAGAAAAAAATATCAATGTTGAGTAATGGGATTGAGTAATTAAAAAAAACAATGTCAACCTGTGTTAGCTTATTAAACCCGTGACCTAGACCATTTGATCAGAAGCACCAAACTTGAAACAACACAAAGCTCAATTTTCAGTAAATCAAATGTCAAATGATGAAAGAAGAAAAACATTATTGTCGCAAGTGTGCGGCATAATGGCGATCATCCTCCTGGATCGGGATAGTCGAAAAAGGACAAGGAATTCTTGTCCTTTATCAGTAAAAAAAGAGAATGGGAGTCACCACCTAGTATTTTGGTCACTAGAAACCCTAACTGATCTCAGAGTCTGGGAAAGGGGCTTGATTGTGTAAATGAAAGATATTAGCACCCCTAATACGCCTTACCTGAGGTAATGTAACATTCTCAATTCCATAATTGGACAAGACATTTAAAATTACTAAATTTTATGGGTAAATTATTATTTTTTTTCATCTTGATTTATTTTACACTGTAACGAAATTTCTACCAAACTTTCGGCAGAGTCTCCCCCAAACCGGGAGGTCCCAAGTTATCGACAATTCATCCTATACATATCTCATGTTCATTCCATCATCAACGCATATCCATATCGCATCGCGACCACAATTATTATTAATCATAATATATTGCAAATCCACATATTCATTTCAAACATATAATTTACAACACAAACTAATAGTAATAAACTTGATTAATAACATTAATATTACAAGCATAAATCCTGAAGGTCTCTAAGATTAATATAAAGGAATACTAACATCAATATTACAAGCATAAATCCTGAAGGTCTCTAAGATTAATATAAAGGAATACTAACATCGTTCTAGTCATATAATTATCTAAAAAAAAATACAACAACATCTATTTCATTCCAGGTTCATACAGAAGAAATAAAGGTTCTAACCCTAAGTCATACAAAAGGAATTAAGAACATGAAATCCCTAATTCATACAAAAGAATTGGAAATGCTAATTTCCTAATTCATGCAAAATAATTAGACACCTAGGACACTACTCCTCACGGGAATGAGAAGGACCTGCAACATCAAAATAAGGGAATAATTATATTAAATAAATAAAATACAACCAAATAATGGAGGGTCACTACTACATGTATCTACTCATACAAGTACCCACTCGATAGGGCATAATCATAGTTGATCCGTAAAAGAAGATCCTTTGCTAAATCTAACGCCTATCCTTCCACAACCTACTTATGGTTTTCTTTTCGATTATCACACATTAATTTTTGTCTGATTTACCCTTTTCCTTTTTTGCCCCAAATTCTAAGGTGGTTGTTGCCAACACTAATAACTCATATTAGTGTCATTAGTCACCTTACCCAGATCGACTAATCAATTCCTTGGCAATGTTAGCACCAACTTAATCGGTCGATGCCATTGAGCTATTTCCAACCCAAAATAGTCAATCAATTGCTCTCCATCACACTTGGAGATGTTTCCGATAATACTGATGCCAAGTTCTCTTGACACCATTAACTTCCTCCTTAGGAAGTTAATCAAGTTATTGTGGGCTTGCCGATACCAACATTATTCATCAGTATCATTAACTATTCTTGATACGAATAGTTAATCAAGTTCAATATTTCATTATATTTCCATCAAGGTCATGCCGATGTTAACAATATTTGTTAACATCATTAGCCACCCCTATTCGAGGTCGGCTAATCAAGTCCATAGGCGGTCGTTTTCTTTCTTCTTTTATATATATATATATATATATATATATATATATATATAGACACATAACCGAACTCCAAATCCCAGAGTTTATGACCAAAATTCAGATTTCAAATCCATGTCTGTTTCACCGTATCTTTCCTTTCTTTAGTCATATTCACGAATATGATTTCTAGCATGAATTTGAGTACGAAGTTTATTATCAACCAAGAAGAATATAGGTGTGGGACACCTACCTGCCACCGATGCTTGATTTGTGTTCCTTGTTATTGATATACTCCCCATGTGGTTCCTCCTAAATTCACAAGTATACTATATTAGTTCATGGCTAGTTTCCATTTCACAAATAGCAAGGCAACAACAATAACATTTACTCTTCACATTCCTTTGTTTTAAATCATTACGCACATCATCAACTTCACTTTTCAAATGTGGTTTATCCCCTACCGATGTTAAGGTTTGATGTTTACAAGAATTTTGGTGGGAAAGAAAATGATTTTTGCCCCTATCACGGCTAAATCCCCCTGTTTTATTAACTCTCGTCAGATCTGCCAGCAAGGGCGGCAGTTTGACCTTTCCTTATATATTTACCTATATCTGGAGCTCTAGAGCTTTTAATTGAGCGAGGTTGGATTCGTTGGAAAGCTAACATCTCAGGCTACAATTTCTATGAGGAGATGTTTCCCAAATTTTATCGTTTTGAGGCCTAAAATCCCCTATAACAGAGGTGATGAATCTGTCCATAATTCATCAGTGATTCCTAAGTGAGCTTTCTACTATAATTGGTTCCTGCATAAACATATATAACACACCAGAATTCTTCTTCTTTCCCTTTATTTGGCTCTTAGCCGATCTTAGTCTAAAGGAACTAAGGATCCCCCTCTTTCTTTCTTTTTCTAGCTGATTTTTCTTACCACACACACTCATTGTCCACATACTACACATGCCATAAGTGTTCATCAACCCCAAATTTCAGAATCCCTTTCCTCCCCCTTTCCATCACATGGCTGACCATTTAAGTTTGGAATCAATGACTTCTTTCTTTAACAATTTTATGTGTTTCTTTCAAGTTCAGAGCATCTTATTTATCTTAACTAACCTCATTTCTATCAATTTCTGCATTTCCCTCAAATTTTCCTTTAAGAACCCTAATTTATAAAATCTAAAATTTGTGCATAATTCCTATATAATTGTTAACTTGTTTTATACAATCAAGTCTAGTGTCCATACCTTCAGAAATTTCAGAATTTCAGAATATTTTGGCCCCTCTTCTCAAGTATGCAGTCGGCCCCCTCTTCCTCTTTTTCTTCAATTCTGCACTTGTTTGATCCTTGTTAGAACCCTTGTTATTGGTTGTCCTCTCTATTTGGAGTTTCTAGGTTTGTATTCCTAAGTGATTTGGTGTTTTTCCTTCTCTTTTGAAGAAGAAAATTTGCACTCTTCTCCACCCCCC
>Ga0307517_10015765_pt1 | contig 10009 bp, 12 predicted proteins | sample 23_EM_MG_FD_194515 | JGI IMG/M metagenome (GOLD analysis project Ga0307517, IMG submission 194515) | Populus trichocarpa ectomycorrhiza microbial communities from riparian zone in the Pacific Northwest, United States - 23_EM | ecosystem: Host-associated > Plants > Roots > Unclassified | place...
GGGCGGTCAACCACGACCGGCATCACAGACGCGGACATCATTCTCGAATGCAAGATCGACGAGTCGATGGGAGATTCTGGGGAAATTGACACGGAGGAACGAAGGTCTTTCCCGGTCTGAGCCGCATTCGTTGGTATCGGAGAGGAAGTTCCAGAACCCGAGTACTCCGACGATAGATGGAGCGGGTGTTTCGTTGACCACCTGCACAGTCAGGTTCAGATTTGGAGAGTCAGAGGCGCATATATTGACCTACCTCGACCAACCGCCCGCGTCGGTACCGGAACCAGCGCCGATCATGGGTGTGCCAACTCCAAGCCCGTTCCCCGACCATTGAATCTCAAACGGGAGTTTAACCCCGAGGTAAAACGACAGCAGGTCGATAAAATGGATCGTGTGTGTCACCGCGGCGTTGATATATTGAGCGGGATACCCTAAGGACCGAAATGGGCACACGACATCGCTAGAGGTTGAACTGTGGAACTTACGTCGCACATCCCCAGGGACAGGCAGGATCAACCCGCCGATTGACCACTCTCCTTTCGCACCCTTCATACCCCCTACAGCGGGTCTTCCACCCACCTGAACGACATCAAACACCTCCACAAGTTCCTGAATCAGACCCACACGCGCCCTCGCGATTGTATCGGACAACGCAGCGAGCTGTTGAGAGTCTTTAGATATGCTCGATTCGAGAGAAGTAGGCGGAGGAGGGGGTGCATTCTGGGCGGCAGTTGTTCCGATGAACATCGACTTTGCTGTAGATAGCGTGATTCTACGTGAGCTGAGCGATCTTTGTATGGTTTGAATCCGCTCCCTTGCTAAAGAGAAACATAGAGTTCAGCAATCCCAAGTCATAGAAACGCGCCCCACATACTGGCTTCGTTCTTCTTCTTTAGCAGATCTAGTCCCTCAAGAACGTCATCCACCGCCCGCTGCTGACGAATCACATCAGCCCTCCGAAGGGTGCTCGGCCGCACAAAATCAAGGCCCCTGGACGCCCTAGTAATCTGTTCGTCTCGTTCCGAAGTCGCAAGTTGTATCTGCGCGCGTTTGTCGCGTAGGCTAAAGGGAGATATTCATTGGAACGGTTCTCGAGGCACTGTTTTACGACACAGAACCCACTGTTCTCGAAGACAAATTATACAGTAGAATTGGCGTTGTTTCCGTTCACAATTGCTGCAGTCCATAGCGTCCGCCAGGACAAGATGGAAGGAGCTAGGAGAGGTTGGACAGAGTGCGTGAGCCTCCGCCTGTGATCACGGCACATTTGGCTGATCGAGTTAAGCTGACGCAGTTCACCCGAAAGTCACGCGGAGTTTGAACGGCGCCTAGTCCTTTCATTTTCCGCGTTTTACTGACTGTTGGGTCTGTAATCGGAAGACGGACTGTTGCTGGCAGGTTTCAATCACCCGAGGCCGCAAAGCCGTGGGGAAGGAAGCGTCGTGCGGAGGGGAACTTGTATACATTTACAACTATCAGTACACAACAAAAGAAGACTACCAGATTCTCGAAGCGTGGGGGGAATCCGTTGTAAAGCGTTTAAGCTGTTTCCCCCGCCTTCTCTCCCCCATCGAAGGAAGTATCATCGGTCCGCTTTTTAACGTCCTGGAGGGTCTTCCTTCCAACATCCCGCTTAATCTTCCAAGCAGCGAATGTATGGCCTTGGGAGAACACGTCTTCGATCTCCTCGAGGGTCCTACCGGCAGTTTCAGGGAAACAGAAAAACACGTGAATGAACGCGGCAAAGTTGAAGGTTCCAAAGATGAAGTAAGTCTTCCACGCGATGTTGGACAGACCAGGGGGAACGGCCCAAGCCAAGGCAAAGTTAAACATCCTGATGGTGGACTTAGACGTGAGATCGGTGACAGGACAGAGTAGCTTACCAGTTCGTAGCAGTGGAGAACGCAACCGCCTTTCCCCGAACTCGCATCGGGAAGATCTCGGCGGGGTAGGTCCAGGATACGGGTCCCATTGTAATGGCGAAAGAGCAGACGAAGAAGTACGAACAGACGATAACACCTTTGGTAATCGAATCGTGTCCGCTGATGACCCAGACGCGAGCACCATCGATGAGGCCCCATTCGCCGAAACCGCCCTGAAGTCCGCCAACGAGGTACAGCCAGAAGCCCATCATCATGGTGCCGATCAAGAGAAGTGGTCGACGGCCCCACTTGTCAATGTAGATGATAGCTGGGACTGGAGGAAGCTGTGTTAAAATGCGATGAAGGATACTCGTCGGAGAAACTCACTGGTGAATACTACGTTCAGTACGTATTGGACGGAGGAGGCAATCAAGTTTCCACGACGACCAGTTAAGCCGGCGCCTTGGAAGACATAGACGATATAGTACCTGACAAACTCTGAATACCAGAACACTTCGCGACGAAGCTTCCAGAACTCACATCATAATGTTCATCCCAGAAAGTTGACTCCACATTTGAAGAGAACAACCCAGGGTGACACGCCTGAAAATGCCGGGCTTGAGAAGATCCAAATATGACTTGGCGCCTTCCGTCTTCTCGAAGTGAACCTGGGCCTTAATTTCTTCATATTCGAGTTGAACAAGTTCGTTATTCGGATCTCCTCCGCCATGCAGGTCGGCAAGGACTTCCAAAGCCTCTTCCTCGCGCCCATGATCAACAAGCCATCGAGGACTTTCCGGGAACGCCAACATGCCCAAGCTAAGAATAATGGCCGGAACTGTGCGAGGAGTCAGATCCTCGCAAATGAACGGAGTATAGCCGAAACACTTACTCATTTGCAAGCCCCAGGGGATACGGAAGGAAGCCACACCGTCGATGTAGGAGCAGCCGAACTGGACGAAGTACTGGAGCAGAATACCCCTGCAAAAAAAAAGAATCAGTCATAAACAACGGGCTAGGCATTTGTTTCCCCACCATGTAATAGCCCACTGCTGCAAGGAAACCATCCGCCCTCGGATGTTATGGTTCGTGATCTCGGACTGGTACAGAGGAACACAAGACGAGGCAAGACCGATAGAGATTCCAGAGATAATCCTTCCAACAACGAGCATTCCACGGTTCTGCGCAGCGCACTGGAGGATGGAACCGATAACCCAGATCCAGCCAGAAGCCATAATCGTTGGCCTTCTCCCCAAAACATCCGCCAACTTGGTAACCAAGAGAGCTCCAAAGAAGGAACCTGCAGGCATCGCTGCGACGATAGCACCTTGGGCATTGGATCCAGGATAGCCAAACGTTCTTCTGTACGCTTCATTCTGAAGGAAGGCAGGACGGTCAATGGATGGCAAGTTGTTCGAGGCAGAAGAACACGGACACTCAAGACACCAGACATGGACGAGATGTCCAGACCGAACAGACCACCACCGATGCATGCGAAGGATCCTACGAGGTACTGAGGCCGGGTCAGACTGTGGCGTAGCGAAGATAAAGCCAAAATAGACGTACGGGGTTGGACGCGATCCGAGTGCTATACTGGAAACGGAGCACGGTGAGGATAGACGCGGACTCACGAAGCGGTAGCAGGACATACCCGCTTCATTATGGCCAATCTCCAAGACACACTCGGCGTGGGGGCGAGGGAAGTGAAGACAAAGAAAGAGAGGCTTCCAATGTACCTAAAGGGCATTTATATACAAACAACCATGGGAATCGACCTCCCAGTGATCATCCAACCATCCCCCGCGCTCGGGAGCGATGTGCGCTCAGCCTAGGGTCACGCCACCAGAGGCTTCCTTGATTCAGTATGGAAAAAGGAAATTGTGGAGAAGCCCGGCACGCAAAGAAGCATCGGACCTCAAGCCAAGTGTATTCGTTCAACGATCCGGAAAACCAGAAGAACCGCGGCCGGTGCAAGCGTCGGGAGCGAAGCCGGTCTCGCAGGCTCACTGGCGAGCCCACAACACGACTGACCGAGTATTCCAGAGTACACGAAGACGAGATACGGGAGAGCCCCCAGATACGACATATCGTACTGGGTGCTATTTTGGGTTGAATGGCGGCGGCCCGTGCCGAGTCGTAGGCCCGGAACTGCCGGGACCGGTGGGGCGCGTACGCTGGGTCCCAAGGCCTCTAGCTGGAGAGGGAGAGATCATTTGGTCCGTTCCGCATCTCGCTGTGGGGCTTTGCGCATGACCCCGCTGGCTATCATCGATCGCTTCCTCAGCCGCGAGTGCCGGGCGCTGAGGGGACATGGATGCACGCGGTCGGCGGCCCTTTGCCTCTGGCGCGGGACATAGACTGAGCGATAAGGTCGTTCGGGGTCAACATGACCGCGATCGGAAGCCGACTCACATCATATGACGTGTGTTCAAGTCCAAACATCTCCAGGGAACTTGAGCTATTATTTTTCTCTTTCGCTGTACTCTAGCTATCTACAATTATACGGACCTCGCCACCAAGAAAACGAATCAACGCCAATGATCCCCAGTCGGGCCGCGCGGGCAGTACGAACCGCAATTCTCCCAAGAGCTCCAGACCAAACCAACTTAACAGACCCAACGAGATAAATAGATGGATGGTATGTGTACCGCTGTAGCGAGGGAAGTGAGAGAAATGCGCCCGTGAGAATCAAAGGAAGGAGATGAGACTGGAAATGAAAATGGTCCGGACTACTGGGGGACTGTGATGTGAGTACCAATAATAAGCTTTTGTACTGCGCGTCATGAAGAAAAAGCGGAAAGAGGATGCAGTGGAGAGCCAAAAGGGAAGAGAACCCTGGGAGAGCGTGAATAGGTCCCAAAAAATATGGGGTAATCAGCCGTGGAGGTGATGATCATAAAGTACACGATGCCAGATGGGGGGGGGATATATGGCGAATATGGTGGGCGTGGGGGGAAAAGGAAAGAGATGGATGGAGATGAGACGTGGAATAACGAGTCCATTGTACCTCCGAAAAAGCCTCCATGTCTCCATGCCATGCGATTTAGTCAAACAACAAACGTGTTTTCTTTCGCAGCACGAGAGAGAAGAGGGCAAAAGATCGATAGAAATGAGTCCTTAGAGAGCAAGAAGAAAGATGTAGAGAGTGTGAACAAGGAATGTAAGCCTGAGCAAGTCCATTCGCGTTAACAACTTCCAAAGTACTGTGCAAACACAACCTCGCGTCAGGAACGGTGCCGAAAAGATAGAGAACACTCACCAATTCGTTACGCGGCCATGAATACCCAGCGCCTCCATCTACGCCGCCTCTCCACGCCGTCAGATTGGGGTCTATTGGTGTAGGGTCAGAGGCTAGCGACGCGGGTACACAACATCGGGCTCACTCGTGTAGGCTTCCATGTGGTTGTTGATGTACTCCTCGGTCGGGTAATCATCTGGACTGCACCCAACGTTCTCGGACCCACTCCTCTGGTATACCCTGACGTAGTCGATCAACATTTCCGTAGGGAATGTCATAGTAGTGAGGTCAATAGTTTGCCAGCCCGGAGACATGCCCAAATTGAGAACCAATGCCTGCAAGACACGATGAGTAAACACGAACAGGTGGACCACCACAGAAACCTACCATAGGTTCTTCAGGGATTATGCGACGTCCAACGCCAGAACCGTCGGGACCCTGATCCGGCCCCATGGCATCGGCACCGAGCCGATGAGACGGATTTCCATTAACCATCCATGTGACGAACCCTCTTTCGGGTGCAGACGGTTCCGCCCAGTACTCGAAACCAAACTTGGTGAAGACCTGCCCGGAGCCCTCGAACATGTCATCGGGGACATTGGTTAGAGACGACACGGATTGTTGCCTATGTTCAACACGGTCAGCTAAAGCAACTCAAAAGGAGCATACCGCCACGCACACAGCTGAACCCCTGTAAGTATTGAGAACGGTTATCTCAGGGTTGAAGATTGCATGCATGTCGGGAGTGGAGGTATCATAGAGGTAGTCGTGGGTGAATGGAGCAAACTGAACGGATTGTGAGACGATTCCACCAATGCCACCCGTCTTGTTCCTTTCGGCTTCAAACACGTCGATTTCGGGGGCGCCTCGACCCTTTTGGGGAGATGGACCTGGATGCTCCTCGCCAGGGCAGGTACAGGACCTAATGGGGATGTCAGTGACGTGAAACTTCTGACAGGAATGAATTGATATGGACGTACGATAGTCGTTGTCCAGGAAGCCACGACAGCTCATAGTTGTATTGTTCCCGTCCCATCTCCGTACGTAGGGCAGCGGGAGGACCCGAGTGATCAGCTAGAGTTTGGTTGGGGAACGTTCCAAGGTCACACGAGTCGTACCTGGGGGAAAATCAACAATCGGGGAGAAAATTGAATAGAGAGCGACCTACGAGTATGGCCACATTCCATCGGTGGTCGCACCGTAACCGGGTCGCCCGAGGTTACCCATGGTCCAAACACCAGGCCACTATATATGGTGTGATCAGGGACACGAAAATTCGTCAAGGTGGGCAAGGTCGTACATAGCCTTGGGTGTTGGAATTTGGGCCGGGGAAAGTGACGGAGACCTCGAAATAGCCGCTGGAAAAGCAGAACTTGTTCCAGCTTTGCAGCATGCCACTCACGTATTGAAGGCCATGTGACTCCTTGTTCTCCATCCTTATCCGGAGGGCACCATTTCCGGTGGTGATCTGGCCAGGGTCATACCACTCCATGTCTCTGGTGGCCCAGTACCACAGGTCGACGGCTTCCCAGTATGGGTCATCGCCAGGGTAGAAGGTGCGGCCATCGGTGTTAAACTCGTCTGAGAAGACGAGAACGTATTCCTCTCCGTCCCACCCGGTTCGCGACTTGACATCGTCGGGAGTATCGGTGTCAACCAAACTGGGCATCTTGAACATCTCTGTTGGTTGGGGTATACCCTGGAGGGAGTCGTTTACGTATGTATTTCCATTCAATAGACGTTGGTTTCGGGCGTCCATTTGGTAGTAGCTCAAGACGGGATAACAGATGAAAAGAGCGAGGAGAGCGAGGATTAATAGGGCAAGGGCTCCGAGGTTTAACCAGCCTCTGCCGCTCCAAAGGCTCACGCCCTCGTTCTTGTCCTTAAGGTCGGGCTCATGGAGGTGATCATCCTCTTCTGGATGGTTGTCAGTATCGGGGTCGTACGCATAGGGAATTAGACCCCGTGAGTGGGCAAAGACACCCGAAGGGTACTTCGAGTCTGAGGAGAGGGAAAACAGGGATTGATCGGACGTCGAGGCCATGGAGTCCCTGTTGTGCCAGGTGTTCCGGGGAGGAAGAAGGGCGCCCATGTCATCAACGGCGGCCAAACGATAAAGAATCATCGAGCCTCTCTGACCGGGTTGGGTATTGGAGAGGGTGGCGGCATCTTCGGAAGCGAGACGGTTGAAGACGCTGAGTGATGAGCTAGGCCGTGAGCGGGAGTTGGGGTTGAGGGGGGAGGAGGTGAAGGAGGTTGAAGCGGATCGTGGTTGAGGAGGGAGGAGGGGAGCGTCCTGTCCCTGCGAAGGAGCTCTCTGGCGCGAATTGCCAGGTACATTTGGGGAAGTGAGAGGTGTTACTTGACCTGGGCTTTCTGGGTAGAAAGGGGCGTAGGTCTGGGAGTCTGTTGAGCTTCGGTCATCAGAGTGCGAGTGGGAAGGGGGCGATGGGGACAGCATGGTCGTTGATTTTCCCAACAAGACTTCTGCAGAGCGACAAAAGGCTCAGAGACCACTCTGACCGACGGCGACGAGCTCGGAGAAGAGGAGGGGAGACGGAAGGAAAGAAAACGAATGGGCGACAGGCGGGGCTGTCCAGGAAATTGTTGCAAGACCGCACACAACCTTTGGCGGGGATGAGTGACCAACTGTCACGACATGCGTCACACTGGTAGCTGCCGATCGGTTAGATGCCGTTCGAGGCGCTCACGACAAGGGCACGACTGGTTCCCCATCCTGCGCCCATGGTGCTTTGGACGGTTGCCCCATTCGTACTCAAACGCACCCGCAGTTGCTTTGGGCCCGGCTCGAAAAGAAAAGGAAGGAAGAAAGAGAGGATAAACCGAGGGACTTGCTGCGACAACCCGTGGGAAACGACGGGCAATCTTGGGCAATCACATTCATCACTTGGCATGTGCAACTTAAACATGAGGGGATGTCCGTTACATCCCGCCCCTAATCCAAAGTGCGCCGTAAGGGGACACGAGTCCGTTTACAGCCGTCTAGCCATCTTGTTCGCACAGCCATCTGAGTTTGTCTGATTACGCTTCGCCAAGCACGCCCCGTTGTCCCACCCGCACCGATCCCGTCGGCTTGGTGAGGGAGCCCCAGAGCATCAACGTCAGCGCGGGATTGGAGGAGATTGACCGGCAGTCACAGTCAGGCAGCCATGCCATATGGGGGCCGCCTGCAGTCAATTCAACTGTTGTAATGAAGCCTGGAGGCTCATAATCACGGCGTCTGAAGCTTACGGGATAGGGGCTGAGATCTCTGAGCCTGGATCTCTGAGCTTCCCCCCTCTCTGACCCTCTACTACTCCACTCGACAACCGAGCCCGCGTCCTCGCGACAACTCCTCGCCAACGCGAACGAAGCGAACTTGGCCAACAGGGTTACCGGCCTTCGTTGTTTGTGCTTGTTTGCGATCACCTCGCTGTCAGGCAGCCGCGGCAGTGGCGAAATGCTTCCTCACCCGACAATATATTCTCGCCCACGTCGGTCGACCTTGAGGCACTTATCGGACGCTCTTCTCACGAGATCCAGGTTCACAAACCTTGGTCTCATCATCTTATCTTCGATCACCGCAGGCTCATTGCTGCTCAACGTCATTCATTACCTCAACAACACTGCTCTCCCCCTAGAAGCAGATACCCTTACATACCGGTTATCAGATGAGGACGACGACACCCAGAACGTGATCAGAGAACCCTGGGCCGAGTCACTGGATCACCTCATAATTGTACCTGGACACGCCATCTGGAAGGGCGTTGACCCTGACAAACGGACTCAGGATTCAGAGTGGGTATTGGAGCCCTACCAAATGGGCGCTGGAAACACACAGGTATTTTGGGAACACATCGCGGTCGGGTGAGTTAACGCTGTCCGGACAATAAAGCGATCGAACTCACCCCATCCGCAATCAGGGCAGAACTTGCGCTGGAGGACGAAAGATCATTGCTGGTGTTCAGCGGGTAACCGCCTTCCGCCCAACCCCGGATGCATTACAGATAACTGACCGTATATCCTGCCTCCCCAGTGGACAGACACGTCCCGGATCTACTTTCACGGAAGCCCAATCGTATTTCCGTCTCGCATTGGCAACCAAGATCTTGCCATCAGCGTACCCATCTATCCGTCGCTTCCGTCGGGCGACAACCGAAGATTACGCGCTGGATTCGTTCCAAAATCTCGTTTTCTCCATCGCCAGGTTTCACGAAGTAACAGGTTCGCCACAAACACGACGGAACACACAAAAACGCATCCTAAACCGTGTCAAGGCAGGTACCCCACGTGGGTAACGATCATCGGCTATGCCATGAAGAAGCGAAGATTCGAGGAGTTACATGGAAAAGCCATCCGTTGGCCGGGGGGTAAGCTCGAATACATTGGCATTGACGGTGACCGAATGGACGAGGCCAAAAAGGGAGAGGTACGGCTACGTACCTACGCTCAGACCAAAAGGGCTCTGACAATCCTTCCCCTGTATGTCCAGCACACTAACGCTTATCTTCTGTATAAGGAAGACGCGTACGGGTGTCACTCCGCATTGGCCTCCAAACGAATCGCACGCAACCCGTTCCTCAGGTTCCATCCTTACTGGGCTTCAGCCAAGGAGCTGAGGGGACTACTAGAGTGGTGTCCAGACGGCAGACTTCGAGAACCGGAATCACGCCCGTGGTGGAATTTCTTCAGCTCGCGGAGCGCACAAGGTGGCGGTGACAGGGACTCCGGATGGGATCTAGTTTATCCAGGGCGATTGCCTTGGGGCCATTGACGACCGGCGTCAGCGTCATGTACCACTCTAACTCTATAATTAAACTATAAGCGAAAGAGCCGGCGAGCGGCAAGGCCCACGACCGCCTACCGTCCTTGACGAAGGAGTCGATGCGAAACCTGCCAGACATATTAG